>Ga0172373_10001139_pt1 | contig 43132 bp, 45 predicted proteins | sample Lak10m_2_FD_114546 | JGI IMG/M metagenome (GOLD analysis project Ga0172373, IMG submission 114546) | Freshwater microbial communities from Kabuno Bay, South-Kivu, Congo - kab_092012_10m | ecosystem: Environmental > Aquatic > Freshwater > Lake | place: Democratic Republic of the Congo... | reverse complement strand
GTTGCTCACGGTAAAATAATGCAAATTCTTTTCGCCTATATTGGCATGGTTTTATTGTGGGCAACCACTCCTTTAGCAATCAAATGGAGCGTTGATGGACTGGGCGTTTTGCCTAGTTTGACGGCTCGCATGAGTGTGGGTTTGCTTTGTTTGTTTGCATTATTGTTTTTTTTCAAAAAACGTTTGCCTTTCACGCGCGTGGCTTGCCTCGCTTATCTTGCAGTTGCGGTGCAAATGTATGGCGCGATGGCAGCCGTTTATTGGGCGGCACAATTTATTCCTTCGGGTTGGATTTCAGTAATTAGTGGATTAGCTCCGTTAATGACCGCCATTTTAGCGGCGATTTGGCTCAAAGAACGCAGTTTAACGGCTGGAAAAATTCTCTCTTACGTTATGGGAATGGTTGGATTGTTTGTGATGTTTAGTTCAGCGGGGAAATTAAATTCAACGGCAGCATTCGGAATTGTTGGCGTATTAGGTTCTTTAGTTTTACAAGCAATTAGTGCGATTGGTATTAAAAGAGTGTGTTCACAACTGCCTGTTTTAACGCAAGTAACAGGTGGATTAGTTTTTTCGATGCCACTTTATTATTTAACGTGCGAGCTAGCACAAACCACAATGCCGTTACAATTTTCGTTAATTAGTTTTTTATCGATGCTTTATTTGGGAATAATTGCAACGCCGATGGGGTTTTTCTTGTATTACTTTTTGCTTTCAAAACGCTCGGCAACGCAAGTTGCGTTAGTTTCACTCGCGTCACCCGTTTTAGCACTTTGGCTAGGACATTCGGCTAATCATGAACCGATGACTTTACAAATTATCATTGGCACAACTTTAATTTTATTGGCTCTTGTTAGTCATAATCGTTGAAAACGTGTCACATCATGACGCGGCTTTAATTTTCAAATCCTTAAATTTATCTTCGTATTCCTTCACTTTGTCTTTCATCACAACTTTTAAAGGATGTGTATTATTGATAACGTCTATTATTTTGTCGGTTGAAAGCGTGGCGCGATTATCAATAAAAGCCTTTTCAATCGCTTCTTTCACAACACCTTCAATATCCGCACCTGAAAAGCCATCCGTTTTGTCCGCCAATTTTTTTAAATCAATTGCGGCGTGTTGATTTCGTTTTTTCAAATGAATGGAGAAGATATTTTCACGTTCTGCTTTGTTTGGAAAATCAACGTAAAAAATCTCGTCGAAACGTCCTTTGCGTAATAATTCTGGCGGCAAAGCTGAAATATCATTTGCTGTCGCTAACACAAAAACGGCATCTTTTTTGTCTTGCATCCACGTTAAAAAATAGCCAAATAAGCGTGTTGCCACTTCGGAATTGCCGTTACTGTTGCCCATGCCAACAAAGGCTTTTTCTAATTCATCGACCCACAAAATGCACGGGCTGACCGTTTCGGCAAGTTGCAACGCACGGCGCATATTGGATTCACTTTCGCCGACATATTTGCCCATCAACGAACCCACATCTAAACGCAATAACGGCAATTTGAATAATTCGGCGGTCGCTTTTGCGGTTAACGATTTCCCGCAACCTGGCATTCCGACAATCATCACGCCTTTGGGAGCTTCTACGCCAAAGGCTAACGCTTCGTTTAAATTGCTTAAAACGTGCGCTTTTTGTTCAAGCCATTTTTTTAAATTCGATAAACCACCCACATTTTCAAACGGTTCGCTGGCGGTAATCATTTCAAGCGTGCCTGATTTTTTGATGGTTTGTTCTTTTTCTTTCAAAACTAACGCCGCATCTTTACTGCTAATTTCGCCATCTTGTTGATAACAGCGAGTGAGTAATTGGGTGATTTCATGTTCGCTCAAACCACGAAATGCCAACGTTAAATCGTTTAAATCTTTGGCTGTGATGGGTTCTTCATCTAAATCAGCTTTTGTGGCGAATTCGTTAATGATTTCTTTAATCGCATTTTCATCGGGCAAAGGCAATTCAAATAACGTAATAAATTTTTCGAGTTCTGGCGGAATGCACGCTTGTGACGAAATTAAAATTACGGTCGCATTTGAATCGTTATCGTGCAAAATCTTTTGTGCTAAAGCTTTTAAACGCGCCACGACTAACGGATTTTCACGCATGGCTAAATGCGCGTCTTTAATGATTAAAAAATGATTGGTTAAATCGTCGCTCAACCAATTTTCTAACGTGTTGGCTAAATCTCGATAATCAAGCAACGGCTGTTTATGCTCAAAATTCACCATGCCACGCGCTAAATTCCATTCAAAAATTTTACGATTATTATGATTGTCATCGCTTGCGAGTTGGCGAATTAAATCATCTGCCTTTTGTTCTTCAAATGTCACTAAATACAAAATCGGATAATTCGATTCAACGTGAGCGCGGATGTTGATGTAGAGGTTTTCGGTGTTGTTCATTTGTTTTTTCTTAATTTTTTGAGGTTACAACCATAAATTTGAAATTTTCAAATTGGGATAGTCAAAATCACCAACATTTCTCGTGACTAAACATAAATCATGACGTATTGCTGTTGCGGCTAATAAGCTATCAATAGCAGGCAATGGACGATTAGCTTGAGCTTGTAATTTTCCCCAACAATCTGCTGTTTCAACATCTATATTTAACAACCGAGAATCAAACCATAATGGAATATCTTTTTCTAACCATATTAACAATGCGTTTTTACGTTGTCCGTCAGTCATTTTTTCAATGCCTTTGCGAATTTCACCCAATGTTAAAACGCTTAAATACAGAGAATCTGCCTCTTTTTCAGAAAACCAATTCACAACATTTTCATTTGGTTTAGGTCGTTTTAATTCCGAAATTACATTTGTGTCTAACAAATAATTCACAGTTCAATCTCACGACAAAATGAATTATCACGTTCAAAATCAACGTCTGCATTCATAAGGGGGGAATTCCGAATGAAATCCACAAAATTCGGATATTTTATTTTTTCAGCATTTGAAACAGTTTTTTGTGTTGAAAAAAACATAAAAGATTTAGATTCGTTGATTATTCGTTGTTCAACTTCTTTGATAATTTGCGCTAAACGTTCTTGTGGAAACGTATCGGGGACGTTAATGATTAGTTGCATGGTGATTCCTCGCGGATGTTGTTGTAGAAGTTTTCGGTGTTGTTCATTTGTTTTTTCTCAATGCTGTTTTAATAAAATTTCAAAACCAGCTTGTTCAAAGTGTTTATCTGCTGTAAATACAGTAGTAATTTGTTTTTCTCTAGCGAGAATGATGCTACTGCAATCAACTAAGCCCCATTCTTTATCTTCCATTTGTGTAAATAAATTAAGACTTTTTATCATTAGACTTTCATTGATTGGCACAACTGACCACATTTTTGATTTGTAAATGTTGTTAATTGTTTGCACAGCAGTGGCTCTAAACTTAATTCGACTAAACGCATTACAAAATTCCGCAATCACAAAATCACTGGTTACAAAATGGTTTTGATTTTTGACCAAATCTTTTTGCACTTGCCATGCAATATGATGAAAAGCATCTTGTTTGTTACCCAATGCAATGAGAGCGGCTGTATCGACAAAAACTGTGTTCATTTTTTATCAACACCATAAAGATAATGGTCATGATTTAATGCGAAATCTTCAATTTCCGTATCAACGCTCGGTAAATCAACATTTGGATTCATCCAAGGGTCATCATTCACAACAGTTTGTTTTTTAGAAAAACTCGCTAGTGATTTAGATTCGTTGATTATTCGTTGTTCAACTTCTTTGATAATTTGCGCTAAACGTTCTTGTGGCAACGTATCGGGGACGTTAATAATTAGTTGCATGGTGATTCCTCGCGGATGTTGATGTAGAGGTTTTCGGTGTTGGTCATTATGTTTTTTATTCAAAAATGGGTATGAGTTTTGCCAAGACTTCATTGATAATCGAAGCGGGAACACTTTCTAATTTACGCGCATTGCGAGAATTTAAGTCTAAAACACGAGGTTGATCACAACGAATAATGCCTGTCGTATTTATTCCAGAACCTGCGAGCGATACGGCAAATCCTGCTGTTCGCGCAAAATTTCCGCCGTTGGTGATTGGAACGACAATTGGCAATTTAGTTAATCGGTTAAATGCAAACGGCGACACAACTAAAACTGGACGTGTTCCTTGTTGTTCATATCCAAATGTTGGGTCAAGCGAAACCAAATAAATATCACCGCGTTCCATTACAACAACTCCGCGCCAACAGGTTTCATATCAAGCCATTCACGTTCCTGCGGGCTAATTTCAACAGTTTCATCACACTGCGCCAACAACTCGTCTAAGCTGTATTTTGGACGCTTTTGCGCTTCAATAATTAACCGTTCGCCTTCAACAGCAATGCCAACCGTCGCACCGATTTGTAAATGTAGAATATCAAGAAGAGCTGGCGGCACTGCTAACATTACCGAACCACCCACTTTACGAAGATTTGTCGAATACATAAATTGAAACCTTTTTTGGTTATATAAAAATATAATTCATGGTATCACTGGAAAAAATAAATTGATAACTCAATGGGAGCGCGGATGCTGATGTAGGGGGTTTCAGATAGTTTCAATATGCTTAAAGTTAATTTTTCGTGATGTAACTTTGTTTGTTTCAGTTTCACAAATTTCATTAACCGATTCTATAGCAGTATTAAGATTTTCTTTCATCTCTCTAATGTCGGTGTAAATTAGTTCATCTTCAATAATAGGTAGATTAAGTTTTAATGTATTAACAATCTCTTCAATACAGATTTTTAGTGATTTTGCTAACACTACAAAGCAGTATAAAAATTCTTCATGTTCTAATTCCTCAATTTTTGATTTTAATTCTTCATTTTTAGCTTTCAATTGCTCAACTTCTTCATCATTACAATTGTTTTGCTCAGAAATTGAAGGCTTGTAACTTTGTAGGATTTCACGCGCTTCATTTTCATCCATGTTTTTGCCGAAAATGTCACATAGATTTTTGAACAATTGCGCTTGATGTTCTTTTTCTGAAACAAGCAAGGCTTGAACTTTTTCAGCCTGTTCGTCTAAATTCCGAACCCGCAACCATTTTGCTAATTTGCCAGAATGAAAATGCGGGAATAATTCGGGTGTTAGGTTTTCTTTTAATTCATTTAATGTGAATACAGAGGTTGTCTCGTTGAGTTTTAAATTGAATTTAATGTCTTTCATGGTTTTCCTTTGAATATGTTTTAAGAAATCGCAACCGAATGCTCTTTGAGCCATTCTTTAAGCGCATCGTTTATTCGATTTTGCCAGTTTTGTCCTGTCGAACGAAAATAAGCGACGACTTCATTATCAATTTGCAATGAAATTTCTGTTTTATCGCTGTCATGAGATTTTTTTAACATTCCTGCTTGCATCTCTTCACGACTTAGCGGACGGTCGTCTTCGTCTTCACCATCCCAAACAAAATAACCCTCAACAGGTGGTGTTTTCATTGCATTTAAAATTTGTTGACGTTCAGTCAGATTCTTTTTCGAGCCATTCATAATAAACCTCTGATTCTGTTTTACTTGCATAACGAAAACTCACAATTCGAGTTAAGTTTTCACGTTCCAAATGTACTAAAGATAAAACTGCTAATTTATTCATCACATAAGAAAAAGATTGTGTCCGCATTTCATCATTACGAATGACATTAACATCAAGACGGTAACGCGAATTTAAAACACTGTCTGCATTCTCAAAATCAAGTCCATGTTTTTCAAGATTGATTTGTCGTTTGTTTTCATCCCAAATGTATTGGTTTTTCATTTTAATTAAGAGTTGGATTTTTAAAATTAAATTATTCTAATACGACGTAACATTTCAAAATTTCCTCATGAAAAGAGGTGGGTAATCTTGCCCAATCGCGTGCTTCTATCAAAATTGGAATGTTTGAATCGTTGAGAGCTTGCAAAAACGTTTCTAATTCTTCAAAGGGAATCGGCGTTAAATCTGCCGAACGTAAAACGACATCTAAATCACTGGTGTCATGTGCTTCGCCTTTCACTCGTGAACCGTACGCCCATGCGGTTACAGTTGGCAAAAGTTCCGTTAATAACTTCAAAAAACAGCGTTTATCTTTGTCGCGTAAATAAAGATTTGGTTTTGTCATGATTGGTTTTTTAGATAAATTAAATGTTAAAAACTTTCACGCAATGCGTTTTCAATGGCTTGTAGCATAAATTCAATAAACATTGTGCTATCAGAATTTTTGTCACATTGTCCTAATACAAAAAAATAGTATTCGTCTTGTCTTTCGCTAATTAACGATTCAACGGGCAAATATGCCATCAGCGTTCGCCATTGGCTTAAAATCAAGGTTTGCCACAACCGCCCGATTCTGCCATTGCCATCACTAAACGGATGAATAAACTCAAATTCATAATGAAACGCACAACTTGCAATTAACGGATGATGGTCTGTTTGCGCGAGCCACGTTAATAAATCAACCATCAATCTGGGAATTTGCGAAGCAGGCGGAGCCATGTGAACTAATTCATCATTTCTAAAAATACCCACGCCGCTACTGCGCCATTTTCCTGCATCATCAATCAAACCGAACATCATCGTTTGATGTGCTAAAAGCAAATCTGCCATCTTTTCAGCTTGCCAATCGGGCAATTTTTCATACGCGCTAAACGCATTTCGCACTTCTTGAATTTCACGCGGCAAACCTAAAACCCGTTTGCCGTCCAAAATCGCAGTAACTTGATTCACGGTTAAACTGTTTTGTTCAATTGCCAGCGAGGCTTGAATCGTGCGGATGCGATTTTCACGCCGAAGTTGGGGCGAAAGATGACCGTTTTTTGCAGAATGATTACCAACTAATTCGCTAATCGCCGCCACAGCGTTAAGAATTTTGGGCGTAATTTGAAAGGGTGGGTGGTATTTCATTTTTGAATTACTTTGTCTGACATTCTTTTTCTTTTTTAAATCAAAAATAAACAAAAACGCAAAATTACTGTCCGCTACGCACTAAGCGAACAAAAGCGCGGTCGTTTTTGCTGTCCGTGTAGCTGACTCCATAGCTGAAATTAACACCCCACGCATCGCGTTTAATAAGAGCATCAAGCGTAGAAGACCAAAAACGATGACAAGGTGTATTTGGAAATGCAGTAACGTTAACAGTTGGTTTATATTTTTCATCTATCAACGACTTTAATTCATCAATTGTTGGTAATCGCCAATCGTTATAACCTGCGAAATTTGATTTTCTTGCACATTTCACAGCATCCTTCCAATTTTCGCATCCCCCGCCCCCGAACCCGCCCCCGAATAGTTGAGATTCATGCTGTTGTTTCCACATCAACCCCGTTTTTGTGTCTGTAACTGTTCCGTCATCATGAATAATAAAGTTTTCAAAAACTTTGCCTTGAGGTCTTGGCGGATTTTTTAATGCTTTAATTTCATTTTTTAAACTTTCAATTTCAGCTTTCAATTGCTCAACTTCTTCATCGTTTGAATCTTGTTGAATCGTTGCGGGTTTGTAATCCTGCATGGCTTCGCGTGCATCTTCTTCGCTGACTTCGCTCACGAAAATTTCACATAAATCTTTAAACAGTTTTACATCGAGTTCGTTTTTATCAGCGAGATGTTGAGCGCGTAAGACTTCTACTTTTTCAGCTAATTCATCGAGTTTGCGAACTTTTAACCATTTCGCTAATTTGCCAGAATGAAAATGCCTAAATAATTCAGGTGATAAATTTTCTTCGAGGTCATTTAACGTGGCGAGTGTGATTGCGCCGTCGTTGAGTTTTAAATCGAATTTGATTTGTTTCATCGTTTTTTCCTTTAAAAATTAAAAAATTCGTTCTCACGTCAAAACATGAGAACGAAACATAAACAAGTTTAAAACCAGTTTTTAACAGTATTCCAAGCCTTTGTCACAGTAGATTCTACATTTTGATACGCTGACTTAATAAATTTCGATGCTGTTTTAGCAACAGCTTTTCCGCCTTGATAAACAGCTTCACCGAGTGAACTTCCCGCTAAACCACCTGCAACTGCGCCAACAAACGCGCCAACACCACCAAATGCCAAACCATAAGCCGCGCCTTGCATTGCACCATAAAGCCCACCGATTGCACTCGCATTGGTATTGCCCATTGCATCGAGCGTTTCAGTCGCGCTCATTTCGCCTTTTGCGAATTTGTACAAACATTTCGCATTTTCTAATCCAACATGAGCAATGTTGGCAATTTGTCCCGCTGGCGTTTCTTTTAAAATCGTAATCCAGCCGCTTTTTGCCGCAACCACTAATGCACCAGAAACAGCGACTTGCACGCCGACATGTGCCGAACTTTTTATAGAGGATTCAAAAAATTCTTTCAAATCCTCATTCCCTGATTGATTGGCTTTGCCTGTTAATGAATTCCAAACACGCCGACCTAAAATGCGTGCGCCTTGAAATCCAGCCGTGAAAGCGGCGGCAACAAGAGCTTGTTTGCCGATATTTTTTGCAATATCAATGCGATTGGCATCATTCCAATCGTATTGTTTTGCTTCGGCTTCGCGTTGTGCTTTTTCTTGTAAGGCTTTGGCTTCTTCTTTTGAAAGCGGTTTTGAACTCACGCCGTCGATTTCAATTACTTCCGTGCTGTTTGTATCGGCATGACCTTCAGGCACTAATTTACGCTGTCCACGATAATCGCCACGTTCAAACAGTTCGGTTGTTTTTTCAGCATCCGAACCGTATTTCGCTTGATAACGACGAACCAAGTTGCCATCACCATCATAAATGCCGATGTCCATTGAATTTTTGCCATACGTTTCACCTGCCTTTGGTTCTAAAACTCTGGCACGATAAGAACTGCCTTTTGCGGCGGCATCCATGTTGAATGTATTTGCGTGATGATGCTCTGCAATGAATCCATCTAAATTCATTGCTTGACTGATTTGACCATCTTGACGAGTAATCACATTCCAATTGTTTTGATTGGCTTTTGTGATTGCGTTATCAATCCCGCTTGCATATTGCCCGACATTGACAACCCCTGCCGCATTTGCACCTTGTTCAATTTTTTTCGCAAGCCACGATTCTTTGCTTTTGCCTTTATCTAAATGGGCATATAAATCGGCTTTGGCTTCATTGTTTTTTTGAATCGTTTTGATGACGATTAACGCAGTTTCGTGACGTTCGGTTTCATTTTCCCAAACGTCATAATGTGAAAATTCTTGTTCTAACCAAACATCGAGCGGCAAGGTGTTTTTGTGGCGCGTGTAAGAATCAACAAAGGTTGAAATCAGATTGCCTGTTTCTTGCGGGCTTTCTTGAGAACCGAAAATTTCTTCGGTTGTTTGAATTTCGTCGTCAGTTTCGTTAATGACAAAACCTGTTTCATTATCGATGACAACAGGTTGATTTGAAGTAAGCATGATAATTTCTCGCTGTGTGAATTTTAGGAAGCTAAACCCTAACACACCGCAACGACAAACTACGTCGTTAATCAGCTATTTTTGAAAAATTATAAATATATTTGGCTTAATTTTTGGGCTTGTTGAACAAATTCTTCGCGTAATGTGAGCGGCTGACAAACTTCAATCGCATCACCAAAACTACGAATCCACCAACGCAATTGCTCCGTATTTTTAACCTTGGCGTTTAATAAAAATTGCGCTTGTTCACCTTCAACAATCGTTTGATTAGAACTTAACGGCGTTTCTGATAATAATTGTCTTATGAACGCATTGATTTTTAAAGTTAATTCAATCGTTTCGGTTTCGATTGGATAATCAAATTCACCTTGAGCAATGTAATCATCTAAATTAAATTCATTCGGCACAAAAACATCACGTTCGCTCAATTCTGCATTTAAAAAACGGTGCAAAGCTAATTGTTTTATATCGGTGTAATCGTTAATCGTGGCAACCAAGTAAATGAGATTGTGACGAAAAACTAAACCCAGCGGATTGACTTCATACTGTTTAGCGGGTTTGTTAATGGCTTGATAGGTGGCATGAAAACGCCGATTTTTAAAAAGTGCTTCATAAACAACCGTGATAATCGTTTTTGGAATTTCAGCAGGCAATAACGCCAAACTGCTTGGAATAATTCTAACTTTATCAATCCACGTCGCCAGCGGTGAGGTTTTCAGCGTTTTATCTGCGATTTGAAAATAATCTGAAATATGCGATTGCACCGCAGGCGGCAATAATGGATTTAAAAACATTTCAACCAATTTGAACGTTAAGGCTTCGTCGGTTGACATCATGGGAAATTGAAATCTGTCGGCGTTACTTTTCCAAAACCAACGCAAAGGGCGCGTCCCTTCTGTACTGCAAATGGGAAATAAATGCGAAGCAGATAATTTCACTAAATCCCGTTGCACGGTTCGCAAATCAATTTGATAGCCCGTATTTTCTAATTTTTCTAATAACGCTAATGTTGAAATTGAATTCGGCTCTTTGGGAATCAAACAAAGCATGTCGAAATAACGCAATAAAATATCCATGTTGTTTTTTTGAGGTGTTTTTTAACGGGGAATGATAGAAAATTATTTTGCTTTAATTAGTGGTTCAAATTTATCTTCAAACTCTTCAAGAGCAAGATAATCCTTTAAAAAAGGATAAATCGGAGAAAATGAATTGGGAAATTGACAGATAGTATGGTTAATCATTAGTAGAAATTCGTCGTATTCCAAGTTATACCCACTGTTAAGATAAAAAATGTCAGAGAGTGAAATTCTGCAATTGGGACAACAGAAAAATGAATTCTTAACTAAAGAAGTATTGTTATCAAATACAAAACAATGATTAGTCAAAATAAACCAAGACCCCATCCATCCATTATCTTTAACACAAATTACAACATCATCAATGTTAATAGCGTATTTTTCCAGCAATTCTAAAAGTGTTTTAGATGGTTGTGTTTCTCCTTTTGCATAGTTTATCTGTGATGAATATTCGTTTTTTATTTCACCGCCCAATTCCATAAATGTTTTGTACAAAAGTCTTTCATTTACACGGAATTCTTTTGTTTTGGGTTGTTCAATCACCATCAACGATTTTGATTCTTCAATTTCTTCGCTCTCGGTTTCAACAACGGGCAAGGCGTGGAATTCAGCAATGGCTTCGCGTGCATCATCTTCGCTGATTTCACTCACGAAAATTTCACATAAACTTTTAAACAGTTTTACATCGAGTTCGTTTTTATCGACGAGATGTTGAGCGCGTAAGGCATCCACTTTTTCAGCCAATTCATCGAGTTTGCGAACTTTTAACCATTTCGCTAATTTGCCAGAATGAAAATGCGTGAATAATTCGGGCGATAAATTTTCTTCAAGGTCATCTAACGTGGCGAGTGTGATTGTGCCGTTGTTGAGTTTTAAATCGAATTTGATGGGTTTCATTGGTTTTTTCCTGTGTGTGAAAAATGCTCCCGTGAAAATTCACAGGAGCGAGAAATTAAGCGAGTAGAATCCTAACACATTGAAACGACAAAACGTGTCGTCATTTGACAAATTTTTTGAAAAAATACACTTTTTATTATTGCAAAACTGCATTACCAATCATCATTTGTTAGCTACATTTGTTGAAAGCATGTTCAGCACTTCCAGTGCGTGTCCATCAACTTTCACTTTGCGCCACTCGTGAACTAAAACGCCTTGCGCGTTAATTAAAAATGTACTGCGTTCAATCCCGATTACTTCTTTGCCATACATCATTTTGGGTTTTAAAACGTCAAATAATTGACAAATCGCTTCATCGTTATCTGAAATCAATTCAAACGGTAAATTTTGTTTGCATTTAAAGCCATCGTGAGAGCGAATGCTGTCGCGTGAAATGCCAAAAACGACAGCGTTGAGAGCGGTAAATTTTTCGTAATTATCACGAAAATCTTGCGATTCTTGCGTGCAACCTGGTGTGCTATCTTTGGGGTAAAAATAAAGCACCACATTTTTGCCCAGAAAATCGCTCAATGTGATAGCTGTTTCCTTACCCGTTACGGCAGCAGTGAAATTAGGCACAGTTTTATTAAGTTCAACAGTCATGGTTTTAAGCTCCAATTTTAAAAGGTTCAAACAATAAATCTGCGTTTAAGTTATCGCATAAATATATCAATTCATCGCGCAATTGAAATAGGGATTCATTGCTAGATAACGAAATAACAAAACGCGCATTGGTAAGTTTTGAGTCTAAATACGGTGCAGGATAATTGTGAGTGTTAATCTCAATCACATCGATATTTTTATCGCCAAAAAACAAAATCAATTGATTTAACAAATCATTACCAGCCAGTCCGATAACTTCAATACTGAGCGGTAACATATCAGGGTTTTTGACTATTTCGGTGCGATGACAATGAATAGTACAATCAAATTTTTTCTGAATGGCATGAAGCGTGCTTTCACATTTAGAAAGTTGATTCCAATTTCCTTCGATAAGTAAATACGCGCAATAAGTGTCATTAAAAATCGAGGCTTTTAAATCAACAATTTGGCAGAGATTTCCCGTGTTTGCACGAACAATTTCATTGATAAGGTCATGATTCGCACTGCCAAGAATAGTAATTGCAAGTTGCATAATGAATTGTCCTCTGTTTGAGAATTTTTAGGAATTTAGCCGTAAATGAACGAAAATTTACGCTCACTATCTTTAACTCGCGTAGCATAACAAAACACTGCAACGATAACGTAGCATCTTTTTAATTAAACGGTCTTCACACTTTTTAGCCTCTAACTCACTATGACAAATACAGCCAAAAAACCAGCTAAAACTTCACGCGACACTTTAGATTTGGATTTAGACGCTCGCCTTGATCAAGCTACTTCGACGCTCTACTTAGACGAAGAACCTGTTGAAGGCGATATGCTCGATCAAGTGTTAGCCAAAGCCAAAAAGGAATTAGACGCTGCCTCTGCACCTAAAAAATCAAAGAAAATCAAAGAAGAAACAGAATCCGTTACAGAGCCTGTTGCGCTAGCAGAAGAAAATATCGAATTAGGCGACGGTTTTAATTTAGATGAACTGGGCGATTTGATGGATTTAGAGCTTGAAAATGAAAAACCTGTCGCGTTGCAATCGGAATCTTTGAAATCCCTTGAAAATCAACTCGCTTCTGTTTTGGATGAAACTCCTGCTGTCAGTGATGATGAAATTGATGAATTACTCGGCGGAGCAGGTTATGACTTTGATAGTTTGCTCGGTGATGCTAACGATGAATTAACCGCTGATGAAGCACAATTAAATGAAGATTCGCTACTTGCGGCTGTTGATGAATTGCTCAATTTGAGCATGGAACCCGAAATTGAAGCGGTTATTGAACCCGAAATCGTTGAAATTGAACCCAAAATCGAAGCGGTTATTGAACCTGAAATCGTCGAAATCGAACCCGAAATGGAAGCGGTTATTGAACCCGAAATTACAGAAACCGATATTTCTGATTTAGATTTTGAATTTGAATTTGAATTTGAATTTGAAGAGGAAAGCTTTTTAGAACCTGAAATTGAGACGAAAGAAGATTTAATCGATAGTTATGAAAGCGAACTTCCCTTTGTAGAAGGAATGTTTGAAGAAAAAATTCCGCAAGAAGTTGAATTACAAGTTGAACCTGAAGTCGCGTTAGATGATTTAGTGGATTCAGTGCCATTTGAAGATACTTTGAAAATCGATGATGAAGAAAAAAACGATATTTTGATAGAAGAATTTAATGACTTCGATGATGTTGCCGATATTGCTGCACCCCTTGTAGAAATATCTTTGCCAAACGATGATGAATTGGCACAACAACTAGATGGTTTAAATGATGCTATGGAAAATACCAACGAAAAACCCGCAGGTTTTGATTTAATTGACGATGAAGCGGTTGAAAAAGAATCGGTTGTTTCTACCGAAAAAGTAGAAGACGAAAGTGATTGGCTCAAACAACTCGATGATTTAGATGCACAGCAAACGAGTGAAGACGAAAACACCCCTGCTGTTTCATTTGAAAAAGAAGAAGTCGCCGAAGAAGAAGCTGCTGAAATTGCCACGACGGTAGAAGATGAAGGCACAGATTGGATGAAACAACTCGATGATTTAGACGCGGTTGAATCTCCAATTGCAACGGCTGAAAAAACAGCTGACGATGTGGCAGCAGATGACGACTGGATGAGCCAACTTGACGACGTGAACGAAGTTGAAGAAACCGCTGAAACACCAACTGAAGAAGTCGCTGAAGAAGCTGTTGCTGCTGAAGATGATTGGATGAGCCAACTTGAGGGTTTGGACGATAACGAATCGGTACAAGATGAAACCGTTAGCGACGAAGACGATTGGATGAAACAACTCGAGGGTATGGATGATTCAAGCGAAACAGCAGTCATTGACGATAATTTCAATATCGCCGATGAAGAACCAGCGCGTGCTGCGCCTGAAATTGATGAAACGGCAATTATTGCCAAAGCCGCACAATTTGCCATCGATCAAATTAAAGAAGAAAACGACGGTGCCATTAGCGCATTAACAGAAAAACATGATGTGGCTTTTTCACAATTACGCGCTGATCAAGACACGCTCGAAACCCGCTCACGCAAACAATTTGCTGATGCTGAAAATGGTAGAAAAAAAGCAGCAACCTTTAGTTACGCAGCACTTGGCGTAGGTGTTCTTGCTTTATTAGGCAGTGGCGGTTTGGGTTATATGACATACACCGCTCAAAACGACACGCAAACGCTTAAACAATCCGTGAGCGAATTAGAAGAAACGGTGAACGGTATCGTTTCAAAAGCCCCTGAAAAAGAAAAAGAAATCGAAAAAATTAAAACTTCCGTTGATCAACTGAATCAAAAAGTAGATAAATTAGTAGCAGACCAACGAGTTACCACAGCATCGCCTGCAACAACTGATACAGAAGCCGCTAAAAATGGTTCAGCAGTGAATTTGTTGAATTCAAAAACTCCCGCGCCTGCGCTGACAACGGGCAAAATTGATACAGGTCTTGACGGCGTGAAAGTTGCCGATGCTCCGCTCGCGCCACCTGTTGATATTGCTCCCGCGCATCCAGTAGCTGACGAGGCAAAAGTAGATACGAAATTAACCGACATGGCAAAAAAATCTGCTGATGAAGCGAAAGCAAAAGCTGAAAAACTTGCCGCAGAAAAAGCCGCTAAAGCCAAAGCACAAGAGGCTGCTAAAGCAGAAGCCGCATTACTTTCCGAAAAATTAGCTAAAGCGGCTGCAATTGCAAAAGCAGCTTCTGCGAGTACAAAAACCGAAGAACAACGTAAATTACTCGATGAAAATAGCGGTTCACGTTACAAAGGCAAAATGACACGCGGCATGGCTCGTGGCGTTGAAAAACAACGTGCCGAAAATTCAAAAACAACGCAAGAAAAACAAGCGCAAGTTGAAACGAAAACTAAAGAAATTTTAAACACCGCAGTAAAACCACAAAAAGCAGTACCTGCTGGAAAATACTCAGTAAATATGGTGTCTTATCAACAAGAATGGTTCGCACAAAGCAAAGCCGCTGAATTCAAACAAAAAGGCATTCCTGTTGAAGTTGTACCCGTTAACCCAAATAGTCCTGCACCAAAATTCCGTTTAAAAGTCGGTGGTTTTAAAACTAAGACAGAAGCCGATTCGTATGCGGCAAAAGTGAAAAAATCACATGGCATCGATACTTGGACAGGAACAAATTGATTTTTTACTTAAAACCAGTGCTTATTCAGCACTGGTTTTTGTTGTTTGTGTCACAGTCACAATTTGATCAAAGTGATAATTTTTTGCTAAATCCGTCAAACCTTCTGCAATAGCTAAAGAAATTTCTCGAATTTTTGCAATAACAGCATCCATTTCTTCTATATCCAAACACAATGCCGCCTCTTGTAGTTGCATGACTAATTCTTGAGGTAATGTTGCTAACATTTCTGTCGTTATTTTTTGCACCGTATGCGAAATTTTAACGTAATCTTTATGAATAAATTCAACGCCCAATTGTTTATTTAATTCAGTAAAAATATCAATCACATGAAACGGTTTATGCAGCACAGCGTCACATCCTGCGTTCATAATTTCGTCATGTTGTTCAATAAAAACGCTTGCCGTAAGCGCGATAATTTTTACTTTTTCACCATTCGGTAATTGACGAATTTTCTTTGCCGCTTCGTAACCATTCATCACAGGCATACGCATATCGAGCCAAATTAAATCAGGTTGCCATTGCTCGAATAAGAAAATAGCTTGCTGTCCATTTTCGGCCTCTTGTACTTCAAAACCGACTTCTCGCAACAGGGTTGTTAATAACAATCGATTTTCTGCATTATCATCAACAACTAACAAACGTGATATTTTTTGATTAGGTGCAATACTTTTCACAGGCAATTGCGCTGTTTCAAGCGTAACATCAAAATCATTTGCCAATTTAACAGGCATTTCTATTTTGAAAATTGAACCTTCACCTAATTCACTGCTAACGCTAATTTTTCCACCCATCAATTCCACCAGCGATTTTGAAATTGACAACCCTAATCCTGTGCCTTGCATATCGGCATTGTCTTGAATGAGTTGCACAAACGGTTTGAATAAATCGTCTAATTTATCAGCAGGAATTCCCGAACCCGTGTCAATAACTTCGATGGTTAAAATTAGATTTTCAGTTGTAGTGCGTAATGTGACTGAACCCGATGCCGTAAATTTAACCGCATTGCCGAGTAGATTGATTAACACTTGGCGCAATTTTCCACTGTCAGCGTAAATAAATGGCGCAGTATTTGGTAAAATTTCCGAGTTGAAATCAAGCTGTTTATTACGCGCTCGCACACTAATCATGTCGCAGATGTCTTGAAATAATTTCAATAAATCAGTGGGTTGCATATCCAGTTCAAAACGTCCTGCTTCAATTTTCGATAAATCCAGCACGTCGTTAATCATGCTCAGTAAATGCACGCCGCTACGGTTAATAATATCGAGACTTTGTTTTTGTTTTTCAGAGATATTGGTTTCCCAACTGAGCAATTCAGAAAATCCTAAAATTGCGTTCAATGGAGTGCGTAATTCGTGGCTCATTGTGGCAATAAAAAGACTTTTCGCTATATTTGCCGCTTCTGCCGCTTCTTTTGCTTTAACTAATTCGGTGGTGCGTACTTTTACAATTTCTTCTAAATGCGCGTGATAATTTTCAATTTCGATTTCAACTCGTTTGCGTTTTACCAGTGACCAAAGCGAGGCGGCAACGAGTTCCAATTCGCGCAAATCGCTATCATCGTAATCTATCGCTTTATTTCCTACCCCAACAATCATACGAACTTTATTGCCTTCCAAAACAGGAACGGTAAGAAAGCGTTTTAAAAATGAATGACCTTCTGGCAAACCTTTTTTGTACGATACACTCGCATAATCGTTGAAAATCAAAGCGCGTTTTGCATAAAAACAGGCTGTCCAAATGCCAGCTTTTGAAATGGGATAATGATTGTCAAAAGCGGTTTTGCAATATGAAATTGTGCGAGTTGACCAAGTGCTAAGGGTAATGGTTTCTTGGTCGTCGTTGACAAAATGCGCGAAAGCAATTTCACTTCCCGTCAGTTTTTCGGCTTGATCTAAAGTGGCGGTAAGTAATTGTTGTTCGGTGAGTTGATGTGCTTGCAAGGTTAAATCAAGAAGCGAACTTGCTCGCCGTTCATTGAGTTTTAATTTATCTTCAACCGTTTTGCGTTTTTCATTCAAACGGCGCGTGTGTCGATAAGAAAAATACAATCCCAACAAACCCACAAGCCAAAGCAAACCATGTGCAAGCGTTAAATCAAAATTACGTTTTTTATCGTGTTCAAAATAAGGTTCAAGCGAAATCGAAGAACTAATACCCCCGCGAATTTCCCCCACTTTATAACCTTGATGAGCATGACATTTTAAACAGCCTTGTTCAGTGATAATTGGCAACATCAAACGCAAATACGGTTTTTCGGCAATTTGGTCAATTTCGAGCAATTCGGTGTTGCCTTGTTCAAATTCATGTAAGGCTTTTGTTTCCCATTCGTCAGCTTGGTTAATAGGATTCATCAACTTCAAACTGGTTAAATGGCTGTTATAAACCTTGCCATATTTACTTTGAATATCACGCATGATGTAGGCGGGATTCATTAAAGTTAATTTTTTCCCTGTTGTGGTTTCAACATCTCTGTCTGGAATTTTTAAATAAGGATTAGAAGGCGTACTTTCATCGGGGACAACATAAACGCCGCCATGTGAAGTTGCCCATTTTCTAACAATGATGTCTTTTTCGATATTGGCACGCGCGGCGGCGGTTGCCGTAAAAAAAGAGGTATTTCGAACTTGATACATATTCCATATCAACGACCCGCAAAGTAATAATGTCCAAATAACGACAAGAAAAATATATTTGCGTGTGTCAAGATTTAAGCGTTTGCGAGACATTGACATGATGGAAAGGGTCAAAAATGGTGTGCAAAATTATGCAACGTGCAAATTAAAATTACGCCTGCGCCAATTAGTGTGATTTGTTCGAGCGAGGTTTTCAAATCGGTTTTTTTGTGTAACGAAGGAATTAAATCAGCTACTGCAATATAAATAAAACTCGATGCCGCAAGTGCTAGAAAATACGGCAAACTGTCATGTAAATCGGCAAGCCAAAAATATGCAAGTATGCCACCGACCACAGTGGTTAAACTGGCTAACACATTATAAAGCAACGCTTTTTTGCGCGAATAACCGCTGTGCAGCAAAATTGCAAAATCGCCGACTTCTTGCGGAATTTCATGCGTGGCTACGGCTAAACTGGTGACAATACCTAAATGCGGATTCATCAAAAATGCTGCGCCAATTAAAACACCATCCACAAAATTGTGAATTGCATCCCCTAGAATAATGAATGTCCCCGCCGTTTTTTCACCGTGTGAATGCGAATGTCCGTGAGAATGTGAAGCGTGTTGATGCTCATCATCGCCATGCGCTTCGCATTCACCAAAATGGCAATGTCGCCAAATTAGCAGTTTTTCCAGTACAAAAAAGCTCAAAATCCCCGCTAAGATGGTGCCTGATAACAGTTGAATTTTCTCAGGTTGCGCGTGTTCAAAGGCTTCGGGAATTAAGCCCCAAAAAGCAACGGCTAAAAGTGCGCCAATGGCAAAACTAATTCCATGTGGCAATACTTTTTGTTGATTTTTTTCTGATAATAATAAAAAGATGCCTGCCGCTAAAACGCTTAACACGCCGCCGATAGCAGTAAAAAGAATGATTAAAACAAGTAACGATAGGTCTGTCATTGTGCGTGTAAATCCTAAAGTAATGCAGTTTTTATAAAACAGTTGCAAGTTTTTCAACCAACAAAGTGGCATAAATTTCTGCATCATAATGATGGTCTTGTGGATTACTGTTGAGTAATGTAGTTTTCACAATTCCGTTTTCTCCTAATGATTCATTATCTAGCATGAGATAACAAATGCCATTTTTTTCGCAAAATTCTTGCATAGTGCGATTAAATTCTAACGTTAACGCCGTCCGCTCAATTTGTGAAGTTTTCACTTCACGCCGTGCGTTAGCGACTTCTCCCCAATCGTTATTATCTTGAATGGTGGGTAATGGCGTGCTGATGCAAATTACGTCAAATTGTGTTTTCAACTCTAATAAAAAATGGGAATAACTGCTAATTGCTTTTTCCATCATCGCAGTGACAGATTCATTATATTTTTGCGCTCGATACCAAATGACAAAACCTGTATCCACTTCGCCAAGCATGACAACTGCTCGTTTTGTAGTCGAGTTTTTAACCGCTTCTCGGAAAATAGGATATGCCTGTGTTGTTGAATTTGGATTTTCCAATCCCGATGCGGTTGCACCAATGACAGTAACAATGTTAAACACTAAATGAGGAAAGGATTTTTTAAATAATAGATGATTAAAAATAGGCGAATGTGAATCACCTAAAATGAGAATTTCTTGCATGATTTAATTGGGATTACGAAGCAAATGAACAAGCCAGACGATTTCATCTTGCGTTAAAAAAGGTTTCCAAGGTGGCATTGCTGTTCCTTTGCGACCGTTGGTGATGATTTCGATTAAGTATTCGTCTGATTTGCCCGCTAAATTTTCGGGTTTTAAAGGTGAGCCTAAACCGCCTTGCAAGGTTAAACCGTGACACGCGCCACAATCGTTTTTTAATAAATTTCGCAATTCGGTTTGACGTTCAAATGAAGGTTCAACAGCAAAACAAGCATTGCTCATTAAAAGTAAAAACAATAATTTTTTCATGGAATAAGTAAGATTTTTCAAGGAATTTGGCTATTGTAGCGATTGCTGATAAATTTATCGCCATTCAACCATTACTACCTATTTATTTTCAGGACAAAAAATGTCAGATATTGAAATCGCACAACGCGCCACCTTAAAACCTATCATTGAACTTGCCAAAGAAAATTTTGGTATTGAAGCGCAACATTTAGACCCAATTGGTCATTACAAAGCAAAACTCTCACTCGAATATGTCAACAGTTTAGAAGGCAAACAAGACGGGAAATTGATTCTTGTCACCGCAATTAGTCCAACGCCAGCAGGTGAAGGTAAAACGACAACAACAGTTGGTTTGGGCGATGCGCTGAATCGTTTGAACAAAAAAACCATCATGTGTTTACGCGAACCCTCGCTAGGGCCTTGTTTTGGCGTAAAAGGCGGTGCGGCGGGTGGCGGTTATTCGCAAGTTGTTCCGATGGAAGACATCAATTTGCATTTTACGGGTGACTTTCATGCCATCGGCGTGGCGCATAATTTGTTGTCTGCGCTTATCGATAACCATATCAATCATGGAAACGAACTCGACATCGACCCGCGCAGAATTCAATGGAGACGAGTTGTTGATATGAATGACCGAGCATTGCGAAACATCGTGGTTGGCATGGGTGGCGCGGCAAACGGTTATTTGCGCGAAGATGGTTTTGATATTGTGGTTGCCTCCGAAGTGATGGCAATTTTATGTTTAGCGACTAGCCGTGCGGATTTAAAAGAGCGTTTAGGCAATATCGTCATCGGTTACAAATCTGACAAAGTCACACCTGTTTATGCGCGTGATTTAAAAGCACACGGCGCGATGGCAGCACTGTTAAAAGACGCAATCAAACCAAACTTAGTACAAACGCTTGAAAACAACATTGCAATCATTCATGGTGGACCTTTTGCGAATATCGCGCATGGTTGCAACACGGTAACGGCGACGAAAACCGCCTTAAAACTTGCTGATTATGTGGTGACTGAAGCAGGTTTTGGTGCAGATTTAGGTGCGGAAAAATTCATTGACATCAAATGCCGCAAATCAGGTTTGAAACCGTCGGCAGTGGTTTTAGTCGCAACTGTTCGCGCTTTAAAATTTCACGGCGGCGTTGTGAAAGATGAATTAAATCAAGAAAATGTCGCTGCTTTGGAAAAAGGATTTGAAAATCTTGAACGCCATTATAAAAACGTCACCGAACATTACGGCTTACCTTGCGTTATTTGTGTGAATCATTTTACTTTTGACACAGCAGCCGAAATTGAATTACTCAAACAAAAATGCGCGGATTTGGGCGCGACGTGCATTGTTTCAACGCATTGGGCAAATGGTGGCGCGGGCGCAGAAGATTTAGCAAACGCGATTGTTGAAATTGTCGATTCGCGTGAACCTGAATTCAAATTTGTTTATGACGAAAATTTAAGTTTATGGGAAAAAATCGAAACAATTGCCACAAAACTTTACGGTGCAGGCAATGTGACAGCTAATGCAAAAGTTAAATCACAACTTACCGAATGGAATAAAGATTACGGCACATTCCCGATTTGCATGGCGAAAACACAAATGTCATTTTCCACAAATCCTAATTTAAAAGGCGCACCGTCTGGTCACACAATTGAAATTCGAGATGTGCGACTTGCAAACGGTGCTGGTTTTATTGTCGCCATTGCAGGCGATATGATGACCATGCCAGGTTTGCCTAAAGTTCCCGCCGCAGAACGAATTGATATTGATGATAACGGTAAAATCACAGGTTTGTTTTAAGCTACAATAAACACGTTCCAACACAACATTTTTCTTTTTTTACAAGGTAAAAATTATGTCAGATAAAAAATTTAGATTGGTTACTCGCAGTGATTTCGATGGTTTGATTTGCGCGGTACTTTTGAAAGAAATGGATTTGATTGACGAAATCAAATTTGTACATCCAAAAGATATGCAAGATGAAATCGTTGAAATTACCGACAACGACATCACCACCAATTTACCGTATGTGAGAGGCGTGCATTTAGCGTTCGATCACCATTTAAGTGAAACGATTCGCAACGGCAAAGCAGACAATCACATCATTGAACCCGATGCACCATCAGCCGCTCGTGTGGTTTATAACTATTACGGTGCCACTGATCGTTTCCCTGCTGGTTGGAATGAAATGATGGAAGCGGTCGATAAAGGTGATGCGGCACAGTTTAACAAAAACGAAATTCTCAATCCTGAAGGCTGGGTTTTATTAAATTTCTTGATGGATGCAAGAACAGGTTTAGGTCGTTTCCGTGATTTTACGGTTTCAAATTATCAATTGATGATGGATTTGATTGATTACTGCAAAGACCATTCCATTGATGACATCTTGCAATTACCAGACGTGCAAGAGCGCGTTAAGTTATTCCGTGAACACGAACAAGCCGCAAAAGAACAAATCACTCGTTGCACCAAAGTTCATGGCAATTTAGCCGTTTTGGATTTGCGTAACGAAGAAATTATTTATGCCGTCAATCGTTTCATGATTTACGCGCTTTATCCTGAATGCAACATTTCTATTCACGTTATGTGGGGCATGAAAAAACAAAACACCGTGTTTGCAATTGGTAAATCAATTTTGAATCGTACTTCAGAAACCAACATTGGCGAATTATGTTTAAGTTACGATGGTGGTGGACATTTGAACGCGGGAACTTGCCAAGTTCCAAACGAAACCGCAGACCAAGATTTGCAAGACATTATTGCGAAAATTAACGCTGACGGTTAATTGACACTTAACGTTTAACGTTACATACAGCCATTTGTGTTATTGGAATTTCTAATGACATAAATGGCTTAATTTTTTTGGAGATTTCAAAATGTACAAAGCGTTAATAACCGCTACTTTGTTACTGAGTTCAACCAGTCTTTTTGCGGCAAAATGTGATTTCGCCAAAGTGCAAAATGTTGTTGGCGTAGTTTGGTTGCAACATGGTGACAGTAAAAACCTTCTCGACTACGAAACAAAATTATGCGAGGGCGATCACGTTTTAACGTTAATGAATAGCATCGCGGAATTTAAATTACGAGATGGTTCAAATATCACCGTTGGAAAAGAAAGCGAATTTGTTTTTAAGCAGTACGAACTGAACAAAAATGCCAGCAAGAAACCGAATATCGCGTTATTTGAATTAGTAAAAGGCGCGTTTCGCAGTATCACAGGTAGCATTACCAAACGTGAACATCGTTACGAAGTACAAACCGTTGTTGCCACCATTGGTATTCGAGGCACCGATTTTTGGGGTGGTTTTGGTTTAACGGAAAATGGTTTAGATGTCATGATGATTGAAGGAAAAGGCGTTTATGTTGTTAATCCAAAAGGTGAACAAGTCGAATTAGATAAAGCGGGCATGGGAACAACAGTTTTTCCTGATAAACCACCCAAAGCTCCAATTAAATGGGGCGATGCAAAAGTTGCTAAAGCCATGTTCACTGTAACTCCTTAAAACTTAGAGATATTTAAATTGATTATGAAAAAAATACTTTCTTTTTTAATTTGTGCTTTGTCTTTAAATAGTTTTGCTGCACCCAAAATTGCTGAACATCAACTCGCTAATGGTTTGAAAATTCTGGTTCAAGAAGACCACCGTTCACCCGTTGTGGTGTCGCAAGTTTGGTACAAAGTTGGCGCAAGTTATGAACCGAGTGGCATCACTGGGATTTCACACATGCTTGAACACATGATGTTTAAAGGCACAGACAAACACGCGCCTGGAGAATTTTCGCGCATCATTGCTGAAAATGGTGGCGAAGAAAATGCGTTCACAGGCTACGATTACACTGCGTATTTTCAAACAATGGCGGCTGAAAAATTACCCGTAAGTTTTGAACTTGAAGCTGACCGAATGCGTCATTTGCACATTTTGCCTGAAGAACTCAAAAAAGAACTCGAAGTGGTAACTGAAGAACGCCGTATGCGAACTGATGACAATCCGCAAGCAAAAATGGCAGAACAATTTTCAGCAATGGCGCACACAAGTAGTCCTTATAAAAATCCGATTATTGGTTGGACAACCGATATTGCCGCTTACGCTGCACCTGATTTACAGGCATGGTATCAACGTTGGTATGCGCCGAATAATGCAACTTTAGTTATTGTGGGTGACGTAAAAACAGCGGACGTTTTTGCACTCGCACAGCAACATTTTGGCAATTTGCAACCAAGTGAACTCGTGCCACTCAAACCGCAAAAAGAATCTCCGCAACTGGGCGTTAGAAAAATGACGGTCAAAGTGCCTGCAAAATTGCCGTCTGTTTTGCTTGGTTATCACGTCCCAACTTTAAAAACCGCTGAAAATGAATCCGAAGCCTACGCACTTGAAGTGTTAGCAGGCGTTTTAGATGGCGGAAGCAGTGCGAGATTAAGTAGCTCGCTCATTCGCGGCAAACAAGTCGCAGTTGCGGCAGGTGCAGGATATAACCTGACTTCGCGTTTAGATGATTTATTTGAACTGGAAGGCACGCCTGCTGATGGCAAAACCGTTTGGGATGTTGAAGCCGCTTTAAAAGCAGAAATTGCGAATTTGCAAACAAAACTGATTGAACCTGCCGAATTACAACGCATTAAAGCACAAGTGTTAGCGGGCGAAGTGTATCAACGTGATTCAAATTTTTATCAAGCAATGCAACTAGGAATGCTTGAAACCGTTGGCTTAGGTTATAAAAAAGCCGATGAATATGTTCAAAAAATCAATCAAGTGACGGCTGAACAAGTCAGAAATGTAGCAAGAAAATATCTCATTGATGACCATTTGAATGTTGCGTATTTAGAACCACAAAAAATGATTACGGCAAAATAATATCAAGCGTTTTTTCTTCGTAATAAGCAAAACAACCGCGACCGTTTTCTTTGGCAATATAGAGAGCCGTATCCGCTTTATCGATTAACGCATCACCATCTTCACCGTGTTGTGGATAAAAAGTAATTCCAATACTGGTGCCGATTTGAACATTATCGCTTTGCGTTAAAACAAACGGTTGAGACAGTGTTTCAATCAACGCATTCGCCACTCGTGCAGTATCGTCTGGCGAATGCACATCCGCGAGTAAAATCACAAATTCATCTCCACCCAAACGCGCCACCGTATCATTTTCACGCAAACGTACTTTGATACGTTGTGCAACTTGAATGAGTAATTCATCACCTGCGGCGTGACCGAACGAATCATTGACGGCTTTGAATTTGTCTAAATCCATCATCATGACGGCAAATTGTTTGTTTTCACGATGACTGCTATGAATAAGTTGGTCTAAACGGTCGGAAAGTAAACGGCGATTCGGCAACTGTGTTAAATGGTCGTGATACGCTAAATTACGAATAATCGCTTCGGCTTCTTCTTGCTCGGTTACATCTTGATTGATGCCAATCAGACGTTGCGGGATTGCATTTTCATCATAATAAAATTGTGCCAACGCATGAACTGTTCTTACTTTTCCATCAGGGCGACGAATCCGAAAACGAGTATCGAAGGCTTTGTGTTCTAAGATAGCTGCTTGTAATTCTTGTTCGGCTGTTGGTAAATCTTCTGGCAAAACAGCCTGTTGCCACACGTCATAAACTAACTTGCTAATTTGCGGGTCGATGCCATAAATCTCAAACATAGAGGCATCCCAACGTAATTCACTACTCGCTAAGTCGTAATTAAACACGCCCAGTTTTGCAACATTGACCGCATCGTGAAATAACGTGCGTGATTCTTCTAATTCACTAGTTCTTTCTTTGACACGCACTTCTAATAAATTTCGTTCTTGAGCCAGTTCCAATGTTAATTTATTGCTACGCCGTATGCTGCGAATCAACATTGCAATCAATATCGCTTCTGCCAAGATGGCAATTGCCATCAGAATATACCAACGATAAATATAAAAAGGGGATTTTGGGCGATTGACAATGGTGCTGTTTAGCGGCAAATTTTTCTCCGAAATATGCCAACGTTTTAATGCGTTATGGTCAAAAAAATATCCTCGCACTTCTGAATCATATTCTTCTGGCGTGGGTGGCACTTTTAATCCGAGAATTAAACGACCAATGATGTCACCTTCTTCTCGGATATTTCGAATATAGCCACCGACTACACCTAATTCTAAATAAGTATCGTCGTGAACAAAAATAGGCACAGATGCAACTTGCGCTAATTTTTTAATCACGTCAAAAGGCAATTTGCGTTCACCGAACCTATCCATTCCTACTGGAAAATAGATAATTGCCGTCTTAGGTGGCAGTTGTTTAGCACGCTCGTAGAGTTCATCAAAACTAAACGTATCCCAAAATTCTAACGACATTTTTGACGATAATTGAGGTCGAACAGAAAGAATACGATCTTTTAACTGTTGATGAAAACTACTGTTTTTTTCTGCCATCACCACAATAAGATGCTCCGTGTCAGGCAGTGTTTGAGGAATTACACTGATCATTTTGAAAATGTTCTGCTCTACAACGCCGTCATTTTTGGTTAATCCAGAAAAACCCACCGTGTAATACGGTGTGCCAGCAAACAGTTCTGGATTTCGTTTTAACAAATTATCAGCAGAAGGCCCTACCGTAACAATCATGTCGATTTTGATATTGGCATATTTTTTATGCCACAAGTTAATGAAAGGCTTATCAAAATCTTCACTAATTTTTAAACGAATATCGTCCATGTATTCTTCGTAGACTTCGATATGTGAATTTTCGGGTTTGTCTGCAATCAATCGAGTAAGCCAGCCTTCTCTAATTCGCATGTGCGAAGGAACAACGTTGTGACCTGAATAAATAATAATCGTATTGTGTTTTGGCATCTTGTCATACGCAACAAAATTTCTCGAAGGCAAACCTTCGGCGTTTGCATTCGAAAAAATAAGCATCAGTAATAACAGAACTTTACAAAAAAGTGACATTGTTTATAAATGGTTGATTTGAATCACAGGTTTTTTTGTGTGATTATCGTCAGGATTACATGAAAAATAACAGAGAAGGTTTTTCAAATGCGTCCATTGTACTTAAGTTTTACCCTAATGAGTGTAATTTCACAGTTGTCATTTGCCGAAGAAACAGAAGTGGAAACTTTACCACCGATGACAATCATGCTGTCACATCCATTTTTAGATGAAATTAGTAATTCTTACCCAAGTCAAAACACTGACATTTACGATGAGAAAAAACTTAACATCGCGCACGAACGGTTAATTGATGATGTGTTAAGTGGTGAACGTGGCATTTCCATTACAAAACCTGCCACACAAGGCACGGGGCGAATTTATTTGCGCGGCGATGGTGGACGCGGTTTAGTGACTTTAGACGGAATTCCGATTGCAGAAGCTCTACCTAATACGGTGAATTTGAGCATTTTAATTCCTGAAAGTTTAGGTGAAATGGAAGTCGCACGCGGTTTTTCACCTGCTTCAAGAGCTTTTTCAGCATTAGGCGGTGCAATTCGGCTCACGTCTCGAGAAGCCATTGATAATAGTGGAGATTTGCGCGTTGAGGGTGGCACTTATGGTTTTTTAAAAGAAACCGCAAGAGTGAATTTTGCCACTGACCACACACGACTAGCGGTGACGGCAAATCGCAGTGATGCGTTTGATGGTTCGTATCAAGCCGATGTGAAAAATGGCAACACAGAACGCGACCCATTTCATAACACGCAAGTCATGTTTAAAGCGAATGTCGATATAACCCATAACCTTTTGTGGAATGGTTCGACGATGTATCGCAAATCGAATCATAGTGCTGATGCAAGTGGTCTTAAAAATGGTGTTTTGCAACAGGTTGATGATAAAAAATCGTTTTTGGTAGATGAAGGTTGGTTTGCTCAAAATACACTTACAGCCAAAATGAACGAAACTTGGACTTCTCGTTTGCAATTAGGCTTTACTAAAAATGATATAGATGTGCCGCAATCTGCTATTTCACCAGAAATAAAAAGCGATTTTTATATGGCGCGTTGGGAAAATGACCAGCAAATTTGGAAAGAAAATAATGATTTTTTCAGCATCATTTGGGGCGCAGAAGGACGTTATGAATCAGGCACTGCTCCGCTTGCTCAAAGAACGATTCCGCCTAAATTAACAGGTGAAACCGTTTCACAACATCGACATCATGAAGCAGGATTTTTAGATAATCGTTTCAGTTTCGGTTTATTGAGCGGAGATTTAGGAGTGCGTTATGAAAGCTATGAACATTACGGTAATCACGCGCTTTTACATTTCGGCACAGCGTGGCAATTAGCCAAAAATTTAAAACTCACAACTAATGCAGGAAATGGGTTTCGAATGCCGAGTTATCCTGAATTGTTGTTTCCGCTGGTTGGTAATTTAAATTTAAAACCTGAACGTAATTTAGGCGGAGATTTAGGTTTGGAGTGGCAAGCGTTGTCGAATTTAAAATTAAACGCAACGGGGTTTTATACACGCTATTCGAACATGATTGTGTTGGCATATAACACGACGCAACCGTGTGGCAATGTGTGTTTGATGAATGTTGAAGATTCGATTGTTTCGGGAATGGAATTAGGTGGCGAAATGGCTTTTAATCCTCAGTGGCGTGGCGGATTTGCTCACACTTTTACGGATACTGAAAACTTAGCCAATCATCAAGCGATTCCTTTTAGACCGAATCATGTTTCGCGTGTTTGGACAGAATGGAAATTTACAGAATTGCCTTTGACATTGTGGACAGAAGGTATTTATCAAAATAGGGCGCAACAAAACATTGCTAATACATTACCTGTTGACGCAAATTTCCGAATGAACATTCACGCAAATTATCAGGTTTCACCCGAATTAGCTTTGTATGTGCGAGGCGAGAATTTAACGGACAATACCTCGCAAATGATGTTTTCTTACAATCAAACTGGCGCAATGGTGTTTGGTGGAATCAATTTGAAATTATGGTGATTTTGACCATTGACCACGCTGATACAAAATTTACAAAGATAATCAACATGTCACAACTTATCATCCATTCCCCTCTTGGCACACGCAAATTAGAAATTGATTTGCAAATCTCAGTTCGCAATATGTTGGATTTAACAGATTGGCGGGTACGAGCCGCTTGCGGGGGGCAAGGTTCATGTGGCGCATGTTTGGTTAAATTACTTTCAGGCAAGGCAAATCCACTCACACTTGCCGAATATCAAAAAATTCCAATCACTGAACGTGAACAAGGTTGGCGGCTTTCTTGTCAATTGCGTTTAATGTCAGATGCAGAAATTGAAATTGAACATCTCGCCCACGCTTCGCAATGGCGCAGTATTGCAGTTGAAAATTTACTGACTTTTGAAAATCTCGGTTTGCCTAATCTCAGCACGCATCCTTTTGGTGTTGCAGTTGATTTAGGTACAACGCATTTGCGTGTGACTTTGTGGAATCGCAAAACGGCAACTCGTATTGCCAGTCGGCACGGCGCAAATCCGCAACAACGTTACGGTTCAGATGTTTTGCATCGTTTAGATAGTGCGGTGCAATCACCACAAATCGCACAAGAAATGAGCGAATTGGTTTTACACGCCATTATTGAAGCGGTGCGCGATATGTTGATGCGTGAAGTCGGTGAAGTTTCGCCTATGCTTGCAGAAATTGGCGAAGTTTTTATCGTGGGAAATGCTGCCATGCTGACACTTTTAACCGCCCACGGCAGTGACGAATTACTCAATCCTGCGTTTTGGCAAAAAACGGTCAATTGTCAGCCTGAACATTTTGAAAGTTGGCACGCGCTTTGGAAATTGCCTAATGCTGAAATCGTCGTATTGCCACCTGTTTCGGGTTTTGTGGGTTCAGATTTAACGGCGGATTTGCTCGCAACGCATTTGTGCGAAAGTGAAAATGCGGCATTTTTGCTCGATGTTGGCACGAATACCGAAATTGCACTTTGGACGGGCAGTGAATTGTTCATCACTGCTGTACCTGGTGCGCCCGCATTTGAAGGTATTGGTATTTGTAACGGAATGCTTGCCGAATCGGGTGCAATTTGTGACATCAAACAAACTGATTCAGGATTGGAAATTAAGACCATTAACAATGAACCAGCGCGAGGTTTTTGTGGTTCAGGATTGGTTGATGCAATTGCCGTTTTGGTTGCAAATGGCACGCTAAAACCTTCAGGACGTTTTGCTCAAACGGTTGGCAATGAAGGTTTTGCGTTTATTGAAAATAATCCGCACAGTATTTTAGTGGGCAGTGATATTGATACGTTTCAACGCGCCAAAGCCGCGATTGCCGCCGCCATGCTGACTTTATTAGAGCAAGCGAATTTAGATTGGCAAAAAATTGAACGGTTATGTGTGTGCGGCGCATTTGGACGACATTTGAACATTCAAAACGCACAAGCAATTGGTTTATTACCTACGATTGCGACGGAAAAAGTGGAACTTTATGCGGATGCCAGTTTGGCAGGCTGTGAATTGGCGTTACTTTGTGAACATGGCGCACAAGCATTTACTCAACTCACGCTTCACGCAAAAACGTTTAATTTGTCGTTAATTCCTAATTACGACGATTGTTATATTAATCAGTTGCGTTTAAAACCGATATTTTGACTGTCTATGTTTTAGTGCGTTCAGTTATACTGGAAAGCATTATTTATTACTTTTTTGAGTTATCACACAATGACAATTACTACCCGTTTTGCCCCAAGTCCTACAGGTTATTTACACGTTGGCGGCGCACGCACCGCTTTATTTTCATGGCTTTACGCAAGAAAACATCAAGGCGAATTTATTCTCAGAATTGAAGACACCGATTTAGAACGTTCGACGCAAGAATCTGTGCAAGCGATTTTAGACGGTATGGAATGGCTTGGTTTGAATTACGACAACGAAAAACCCATTTTTCAAACGCACCGTTTTGATCGTTACAAAGAAGTGATTGGACAATTGATTGAGCAAGGTCACGCTTATTATTGCGATTGCAGCAAAGAAGAATTAGAAACGTTGCGCGAGCAGCAAATGGCAAATAAAGAAAAACCTCGTTACAACGGTTTGTGCCGCGATGCGAATAAACCGCAAAGCGATAAAACAGTGGTGCGTTTTAAAACCCCGCTTGATGGCGCGATTACAATCGCTGATTTAGTAAAAGGTGATATTACCGTTGCTAATAAGGAACTCGACGATTTAGTGATTGCTCGCACCGACGGTTCTCCGACGTACAATTTAACCGTTGTCGTTGATGATATGGATATGAAAATTACCCACGTTATTCGTGGCGACGATCATATCAATAACACGCCGCGCCAAATTAACATTTTGAAAGCGTTGAATGCTTCATTGCCACAATATGCCCATTTGCCGATGATTTTAGGTTCGGATGGGGCAAGACTTTCAAAGCGTCACGGCGCAGTCAGTGTGATGCAATTTCGAGATGAAGGGTATTTGCCACAAGCACTTTTAAATTATTTGGTGCGTTTAGGCTGGTCACATGGTGATCAAGAGATTTTCTCAATTCAAGAAATGATTGAATTGTTTGATTTGAACAATGTGAATGGTGCCGCTTCAGCATTTAATATGGATAAATTGCTCTGGCTGAATCACCATTATCTAATGCACAGCGACCCGCAAGAAATTGTGCCACATTTAATTTGGCATTTGGGCGCAATCGGGATTGATGCAAATACTGACAAATCGGTGGATTTGATTGAACTCGTGAAAGCGCAACGTGAACGCTGCAAAACGCTGGTCGAAATGGCAAACGCAAGCCGTTATTTTTATCAAGAATTTGAACATTACGAAGAAAAATCTGCCAAAAAAGCGTTTGTTGAAGGCAGTGCAAATGTATTGACAGAATTAAAAACCGCTTTTGCGAATTTGCCTGCGTGGGAAAAAGAACCTTTGCATGATGTGGTTAAAAATACCGCTGAAAAATTAGAACTCGGTTTGGGAAAAGTCGCTCAACCTTTGCGCGTTGCAACTTGTGGCAGCGGCGTTTCACCGTCAATTGATATTACGCTCGCACTTTTAGGACGCGAAAAAACATTGGCGCGTTTGCAGCGTGCAATTGACCACATTGGTGCGTAAAAATGATTCGCAAAATTCTGGTTGTTTCCGTTTTAGCTTTGACCGCCTGCGAACCTGAAAAAACGGTACAAAAATTTGAAGGTCAAACGCAAGGTACAACGTATCACGTCAGTTTTTGGTCAGCGGATAAAAACATTGATGCCGTTGAATTGCACAAATCGGTTGATGCTGAACTTGAACGCCTTGATAAACAGCTCTCAAATTACCGTCCCGATTCGACAATTGAACAATTTAACGCTTCCACTTCAACCCAGCCGCAAGAAGTGAGCGCAGAAATTGTTGATTTAATCGAAAAAACGCACGCGGTGAGTAAAGCAACGCAAGGTTGTTACGATTTAACGATTAAACCGCTGTTTGATTTGTGGGGGTTTCAAGGTGAAAGTTTGATATTGCCAGAACCGCTTGCTTTAACTCAAACGCTACTGCAAGTTGGTTTTTCAAAATTAGAAATTGTCGATAGCACCCATTTGCGAAAGAAAAATCCAACTTTAAAAGTGGATATGTCGTCAATTGGGCAAGGTTACAGCGTTTCAAAAGTAGCAGAAGTTTTAGAAAGTCAAGGCGCGACAAATTATTTGGTTGAAATTGGCGGTGAATTGCAAACACTCGGAAAAAAACCTGATGGCAGCGCGTGGCGAGTCGCACTTGAAAAACCGTTGCCTGATTCGCGTTCGATGCACAAAGTCATTAGCGTCAATCAATCCGAACCGTTTGCGATAACCACTGCGGGAACGTATCGCCATTTTTTTGATAAAAATGGCAAACGTTACAGTCATATTTTGAATGCGAAATCAGGTGAACCCATTACTCACAACACAGTTTCTGTGACGGTTTTTGACCAAAGCGCGACAACGGCTGAATTATGGGATACCGCGCTGCTTTGCGTTGGACGTGAAACGGGAATTGAAATTGCCAATCAAGCGGGTATTGCGGCGTTATTTATTGAGCAAGACGGCGAAAATTTTAACGAATTTAAAACAAAGGCTTTTGAGCAATTAAAAACCATTGAAATGAAATAATGTTAATGCAATCTTGAAGGCTGCAAATTTGTGTCAACTAAAATATCGTCCGCATCATCAGCGGGAATGCGTTTTTCTTCAAATAACCATTCACCAAAATCAATCAATTTGCAGCGTTCAGAGCAAAAAGGTTTAAACGCATTTTCCGCTGACCATTCCACGGATTTTTTGCAAGTAGGACACTTAACAATCATCAGAAAACACACCTCATCAATGTAAAAGACACATCTTCCGCGCACTGCACCGCACGTTGATAATCTTGAGAAGGCAACATAAAACGAATAGAACAGCGGTGTTTGCCACCGCTAATTTCAACAAAATATGGTTGCGCTTGTTCTAAACACACGCGCAATAATTGATTTGGCAAATTGGTATCGAGGGTAATTTGAAAAAAACCTGCGGGAGCGATTTCATGAGTAACAAATGAACTGTCACGAATAAAACCTAACGCAAGATCAATAGTCTCGCCAATTTCTACAAATGGCGCACTCCAATTTTGTATATCGTGCAGATATTGCTCATCATTGTGTAACAGCCAAAAATGAAATTCAGGTAAATCAAAACTGCATGTTCCACCTGGAATACTACTGCGTTGCGAAATACTTTGAAATAAATCGTTGTCGATTAAATGATTGCCAATTTTTCCCGTTGTTGCATAAATTTTTTGACTGGTTTCACGCAACTGCAAAAGCAATTCTTGTAATTTTTCCGTGTCTACACCGTCATGATTCTGGGCAATTTTGTTTAAAATTCCTGCTTGACGTTCCAATTCTTTGAGAATTTCAGACTTCAAATCGTTACGTTTAAAAATAGCGATAATATCAAGTAACACACTCATTGCCGCGCGTTTATCTGCAAGATGTTCGCTGTTTAAATGGTGTTTAAATTGATGGAAAAGTTGCTCGAGGCGAATAAAAATGCGAATGCGTTCATTGAGGGGAAATTCGTAAATAATCGGAGAATTCACAATAATGGTGTGTCGTAATCAAGGACTTAATGAAAGATAGAAATTGTGCAGTTTTTTAACTTCTTTCGCAAGCGCGGCAGGCTGTTTTGTGTTGTTTAACAAATCATCAGCGTTGGCTTTCCGAAATTTGGAGCTGACTTGTGAAGCAATAATTGCTTGAATTTGCTCAATTGGCAGCTTGTCGCGTTGTTGAACTCTTGCAATTTGCGTTTGCAAATCGCAGTCAATAACCAAAACGCGATTGACTATACTTTGCGCGTGGGTTTCAAATAAAAGAGGAATACTAATAATGCAATAATGACTTGAAAGTTGCTGCGTTTGCCTTGAAATTTCAGCAAAAATAAGCGGATGTAAAATCGCTTCAAGTTTCACTTTCGCGCTAGAATTTTGAAAAATACGCGTTTTTAATGCAGTGCGATTAAGTTCACCATTTTCAAGCAAAATATCTGCACCGAAAGTTTGTTGAATATGTTGAAGCGCAGATTGATTAGGTTTCGTGAGCTGGCGTGAAATTTCGTCTGCATCAATAATTGGCACATCCAAATCCGCAAACAAATTTGAAACCGTTGTTTTGCCGCAGCCAATGCCACCTGTTAAACCGACCTTTAACATTTCATCCGTTTTTCACAATTCGAACATGAGAATCTTTGGCAAATTCAGGTTTTTCTATTTTTTGATCTTCTTTTGGTGCGGCAGCTCCCATTTGTTCTAACAATAAATCATTGCTGTTTGCTAACCGATTTCCCATGATAACCATCATTTTGCCTGCGAAACTGGGATTTTCTTGAATAAATTGTTCTAGTTGTACGCGCGTTTTAATTACCACTAATCGTGCATCTTCTACGACTTTGGCACACGCGCTGCGTGGTCGTTGCCGATACAAAGCCATTTCGCCAAAAAAGTCATATTTATCAATCACTGACAATTCGATTTCCTCTTCATTACGAACGACATAAATTTTCACTTTGCCTTCTAAAACAACAAACATGGTTCGATCATAAGCACCTTCTTTAAAAATAACCGTGCCTGCTTTTACTTTAATCGTTGGTAACATAAAAATCTCTCTACTAAATGTTAATGGCGAACAATACGGCGTGTTGAAGGACCAGTGTCTGTTTTCTTTTCTTGAACTTCAAGCACGACATTTGTTGAGGTATCGGCGACTTTTTTCGCGGCAATGGCTTTATTGGTTTCAGCAAGTTTTTGGCTCATATCTTCCATCATTTTTCCCGAAAGCCAACGGTTTTCACTAAAAAATTGTTCTAATTCCGCTTCAGTTCGAATAGCAATTATTTTGCAAGGGGTGAGTGTTCGCGCACAGACAGCACGCGGTGCATGTGAATAAATTTCATGCTCGCCAAAAAATTCATTTTTTTTCACATGACGCAAATCATGTTCTTCATCACCTTTATAGGCATACAATTTCACTGAGCCATCAACTAGAAAATAAGCTGTATCGTCCATTTCATCTTTTTCAAAAAGAATCATATTTTCTTCAACATCCATAATTTGCAATGTTGTGTTCACTTTGGGTTGTTTGACAGAAAGCATATTTTAAGTTCCTAAGCGATACTTTGTTCGGCTTGCGCGAGACGATGTCCCATCATGCGGGTCATTTTTCCAGAAAATTGCGGATGTTCTGACATAAATTGCTCTAATTGCATTCTCGTTTTAATTACAGCCATGCGGGTATTAGTGACAGCTTTTGCAGATAAGGTTCGCGGTTTTTTTTGGAACATTTCAATCTCTCCAAAAAAATGGAATTTATCAACCGTTTCCAAATCAATTTCTTTACCATTGCGCGTAACATAAAGTTGCACGCTACCTTCTAAAAGAATGAACATGCGATGATCATTTTGACCCTCTTCAAAAATAATTTGGTCGGGTTTTGCGTTAATCACGGGCAACATAACAAAATGTCCTAAGTGTTGTTTTTAATGAGATTGTGCCTGAGATTTTCGGCAGGCATTAAATTTTTTCAATGCCTGCCTAAAAATTTTAATTGTCTGTTACCGCGCCAAGCGAGGCAGAATTGACGAGTTTTGCATATTTTGCCAACACGCCGCGTGTGTAACGTGGTGCAGGTTGTTGCCATTTTTCAAAGCGACGTGCCATTTCGTGTTCGTTGATGTGCAACGTCAATTGATTATTTTCCGCATCAATCGTAATTTGATCGCCATTTTCAACAATCGCTAACGCGCCACCGACATACGCTTCTGGCGTAATGTGACCGACAACAAAACCATGTGTGCCGCCTGAAAAACGTCCGTCGGTAATTAACGCTACGTCTTTGCCTAAACCTTTACCCATAATTGCCGAGGTTGGCGATAACATTTCGCGCATTCCAGGCCCACCTTTTGGACCTTCGTAACGAATCACAATCACGTCGCCTTTCACGATGTCGCCATTTAAAATCGCTTGCAAGGCTTGTTCTTCGGCATTGAAAACTTTTGCAGAACCTGTGAAATGCAAACCTTCTTTGCCCGTAATTTTTGCAACTGAACCTTCAGCCGCTAAATTGCCGTATAAAACCACTAAATGGCTGTCTTTTTTAATTGGATGTTCGAGGTCGTGAATCATGTCTTGACCGACTGGATACGGTTGCACGTCTGCTAAATTTTCAGCAAGCGTTTTGCCTGTCACGGTTAAACAATCACCATGCAATAAACCTTTGTCGAGCAAAATTTTCATGAGCGGTTGAATACCGCCGATTTCAATCAATTCTGCCATTTGATAACGACCGCTAGGTTTTAAATCGGCAAGCATCGGAACACGTTTGCCAATGCGCGTGAAATCGTCGAGGGTAATATCGACTTTCGCTGCGTTTGCCATTGCCAAAATATGCAACACCGCATTTGTTGAACCGCCTAACGCAATCACAACCGTAATCGCATTTTCAAACGCTTCTTTAGTCATGATGTCGCTTGGCAAAATGCCTTTTTCAAGCAAATTCAAAACCGCCGAGCCTGCGCGTTCACAATCGAGTTTTTTATCATTTGAAACAGCGGCTTGCGCTGAACTATTTGGCAAACTCATCCCTAATGCTTCAATAGCTGAAGCCATTGTATTTGCGGTGTACATGCCACCACATGAACCTGCACCAGGAATGGCTTTCGCTTCAATTTCAGCAAGTTCGGCATCATCGATTTTATTATTTGCGCGTGCGCCAACCGCTTCAAAAACAGACACGACATCGAGTTTTTTGTCTTTATGGCAACCAGGTAAAATTGTGCCGCCATAAACGAAAATCGCGGGACGATTTAAACGCGCAATGGCAATCATGCAACCAGGCATATTTTTATCACAACCACCGATTGCGACAACGCCGTCGAACCCTTGGCAACCAATCACGGTTTCAATCGAATCGGCAATCACTTCGCGTGAAACGAGTGAGTATTTCATGCCTTCCGTTCCCATCGAAATGCCGTCAGAAATGGTAATCGTGTTGAAAATAACCGCTTTTCCATTTGCGCCATTGACACCTTTTGCCACTTCATCGGCGAGTTTGTTAATGTGCATATTGCATGGTGTCACCATGCTCCATGTTGAAGCCACACCGATTTGAGGTTTTTTGAAATCTTCGTTTGTAAAACCTACCGCGTGAAGCATTGCGCGACTTGGTGCGCGTTCCATGCCGTCAACAACTTGAGAAGAAAAGGTGCGAGTGTTTTTATTGTCTGTCATAAGAGTTTTTATTTTTTAATAGTGAAATTTAATAAGTATCCCAACCACCGCGACTGCGTTTCCAGCTGAGTTTGGGCAAAATGAAACCGAGTAAAACGCCAACTAGTGCAAGCATTCCACCGTATAAAAACCAATCTTGATTTGCAGTATCTTGCAAGGCTTGATTTTCGAGTTTGACTTGTTGCAAATCACGCTCAACGGCAACATAACGCTCTTGCAGTTCATCACGTTCATTTTTAAGTTGTACCGCGCTACCTGAAATACGTTTGAGTTCATTTAATTCGCGGCTAAGTTTATCGCGTTCATTGGCAAGGGATTGTTCTAACGTAGTGCCTGGCGTTATAACTTCTTTTGCCGCTTTAAGCTCTGTTTCTAATTTTGCAATTTGTCCTTGCAATGCGGCAATGTTTTTTGCCGCAATGTCATCGCGGTCATGTTCGGGAGCTTCTTTTTTGACATATTTAAATCTAATGAAACCTTCCGTGCCGTCAATTGTTTTAACTTTAATTAAACCGTTGCTTGTAGGTCGTTCACTGATAACCGTTAGCGGGGTACCCGTTGGCAAAGATTTAATTTTCCCTGTGTAATTTGAAGTTCCCCACAAAGTTAAATTGTAATCATCGGCAACGTACACAATCTCATTTTGAGCTTGCGCTGCAACGCTAATAAACAGTAACGCTGACAAAATTATTTTTTTCATATCCACTCGCCTAATCACTGAGCAAAGAAATTTTTGAATTTCCACACATCAGCAATTCTAGCAGGGCTTTTTGCGCGTGCAATCGATTTTCTGCTTCATCAAAAATCACGCTTTGCGCTCCGTCAATCACTTCCGAGCTCACTTCTTCACCACGATGCGCGGGCAAACAGTGCATAAACAATGCGTTAGGCTTTGCAACAGCCATCACGTCTGCATCAACTTGATAATCTTTAAAAGCCACTTCGCGCAATTTTTGTTCTTGTTCTTGTCCCATACTTGCCCAAACGTCCGTGACCACTAAATCCACATTTTTAGCAGCATCAATTGGATTAGCAAAGAATTTCACGCACTCACCGCCCATTGCCACAATATCCGCATCAGGTAAATAACCTTGCGGCGCGGCAATATGTAGAGTGAAATCTAAAACCATCGCCGCATGAATATAAGAATGACACATGTTATTGCCGTCACCAATCCATGCCACGGTTTTTCCACGAATATCGCCACGATGTTCAAAATAGGTTTGCATATCAGCAAGTAATTGGCACGGATGTTCTTTGTCCGTCAAACCGTTAATCACGGGTACACGCGAATTTTCCGCAAATTTTGTGACCGTTTCATGTGCATTTGTTCGCAACATAATCGCATCAACCATGCGTGAAATAACTTTTGCACTATCTTCAATCGGCTCACCGCGTCCAAGTTGCGTATCTCGTGGCGATAAAAACAGCGCGTGACCGCCAAAATGCGCCATGCCTGTTTCAAAAGAAACGCGCGTGCGTGTCGATGATTTTTCGAAAATCATTCCTAAAACTTGCCCTTTGAGCGGTTGATAATCGTGATCACGAACATGTTTTAACATGATGGCGCGTTCAATCAATGACCGAAATTCCTCGCTGGTCAAATCCAGCAAACTTATAAAGTGTCTTGGTTTCATTTTGTGTACTCTTGAATCAACGTTGACAGCGTGTCAACGAGTTGGGTTATCTGTTCTTCATTGATAATTAAAGGCGGCAACAAGCGAATCACTTTTTCTTGCGTGACGTTAATCAGCAATTTTTGTTCTAATGCTTTCGTAACTAGTTCCGCGCAAGGGTTATCGAGTTCAATACCAATCATTAAACCTAAATGGCGAATATCAACAATGTGCGAATTAGTTTGTAATTTTTCTTTGAATTTCGCGCAAATCGCTGCACCTTTTTGTGTTGCATCAGAAATTAACGCACTGTTTTCAAGTTCATTTAAAACTGCTAACGCTGCACTGCAAGCCAATGGATTACCGCCAAAGGTTGAACCATGATTGCCAGCAGTGAAAATTTTAGCCGCTTTGCCGCTCGCTAAACACGCGCCAATTGGAACGCCGTTGCCTAACGCTTTTGCAAGCGTGCAAACGTCGGGCAAAATGCCGTTGTGTTGAAAGGCTAAAAATTTCCCTGTACGTCCAATGCCAGTTTGGATTTCATCGAGCATCATTAAAACGTCGTATTCATCACAAAGCGCACGAATTTGATTCAAATAATCAGGCGCGGGAATGTTCACACCGCCCTCCCCTTGCACAGGTTCAACCAAAATCGCGGCAATCGATTTATTTTCGACAAGCACAGAGTTAATCGCAGCAATATCGTTGTACGGCACACGCACAAAACCTTCGACTAGCGGTTCAAAACCTTGTTGAATTTTCGCATTTCCCGTCGCGCTTAATGTCGCAAGCGTTCGACCGTGAAAACTTTTCTCCATTACAATAATGGCAGGCTTTTCGATACCTTTGGAATGTCCAAATTTACGCGCCAATTTAATTGCTGCTTCGTTAGCTTCTGCGCCTGAATTGCTAAAAAACACGTTTTCCATACCACTCATTGCAATGAGTTTGTCAGCGAGTTTTTCTTGTATTTTGATTTGATAAAGATTTGAAGTGTGTAGCAATTTTGCACTTTGCTGACAAATTGCTTCGTGAACCACAGGATGGGCATGACCTAAATTACAGACCGCAATCCCAGACAGCGCGTCTAAATAACGTTGTGAATTTTCATCCCAAAGCCACGCGCCTTCGCCCCGTTCAAAAGTAACGGCAAGCCGCGCATAAGTTGGCATAATGTGACTAATCATAAGTTTTTGCCTAACAACAAAAAAAGGGCGAATTATAGGTTTCAATTGGTTTGCAAGCAAGCATACTGCCCAGTTTTACTTTCTCATAAAAAAACCTCGATTTGCATTATCACAAATCGAGGTTTTTATTTTGAAAGAGAAGGTTCACCGCTCTTCTTTTGCTAGCAATCGTTTGATGTTGCTTTCATGTCGCCACAAAAGCAGCCCTGTCATTACTAATGCTGCAAGCGTTAAAAAAATATCCTCAGTTAAAAACCACGCATAAATTGGCGCGAGAACCGACGTAATTAACGCGGCAAGCGATGAAATTTTGCCGACTTTGTAAATAAGCAACCATGTCAGCATAAACGCGCCCCCTACAAATAAATCAAAACCGAGTAAAACGCCTGCCGACGTAGCAACACCTTTGCCGCCTTTGAATTTAAAAAATACGGGGTACAAATGCCCAACAAACGCCGCAAGTCCTACAAATGTCCAAAAAACAGGTGGTGTTCCCCAAAATTTTGCAATCAAAACAGGGATTAAGCCTTTTAAAAAATCACCAAAAAACGTAATTGCCGCCGCTTTCTTACCACCAATTCGCATCACATTCGTCGCACCTGGATTGCCAGAACCTTCTTCGCGCGGATCGGGCAAGCCCATTAACTTACAAACCACAATCGCGCTAGAAACCGAACCCAATAAATACGCGAATAAAATAAGAAGACTTAAAATCATTTTGACCTCGTCAAACGTGCTGAAAACTTGTAAGGTTGCCAACTTTACGGCATCCTTACGACCTTTATTAAACGCCCTATCATAATCGGAAAATCAGCAAACATGACAGACATCATTTTTCTACGCGACGTTCATATTGACACGTTAATTGGTATTTTCGATTGGGAACGTGAGGCAAAACAAACGTTGATTTTTGATTTAGAAATGGCATTCGATTGTGAAGCTGCCGCGCAATCAGACGATATTTACGACGCGCTCAATTACAAAGCAGTTTATGACCGATTGGTCGAATTTGTGCAACAAAGCGAATTTTTGTTAATTGAAAAACTTGCAGGCGAAATTATTAAGCTCATTCAACTTGAATTTGGCGTTTCGTGGATAAAATTAACTGTGAATAAAAAAGGCGCGGTTGGAGCAAACATTAACGTCGGCGTAATTATGGAACGCGGGACGCTTTAAAATGCAGTGTTTTGTGAGTGTTGGCAGCAATGTTGAAAAAGAGAAAAATATCGCCGCTGGTTTGAATTCATTGCGTGAAACATTTGGAAAATTACGGATTTCACCGATTTACGAAACGGCAGCAATCGGGTTTGCAGGCGATGATTTTTATAATCTAGTCATCAATTTCGAAACGGCTTTGAACGCACATGAAGTTTTTGAAATCTTGCGGGAATTGGAATTTAAACATGGACGTGTAAAAAATAGTCAAAAGTTTTCACCACGCGCGTTGGATTTAGATTTGCTGCTTTATGGCAATGAAATTATTGAAAATGAAACCTTGAAATTGCCACGTTTAGATATTGAAAAATATCTTTTTGTATTACAGCCACTTGCGGATATTGCCCCGAATTTAGCACATCCCGTGCTGCAAAAAACTTACGCTGAAATGCTGGTCTCATTATCTGAATCGATAGGAAACAGTAGTCTAAAAGTCGTGCCTCTACCGATTATGGAATCCACTAAAATATGCCCACCCACATGACGAACAATACCATTTACTACCGATAAACCTAGTCCCGTTCCCTCTCCGACAGATTTAGTGGTAAAAAATGGGTCAAAAATGTGATTGATAGTTTCTTTATCAATTCCCGCACCGCTATCTGAAACGCTCAATTCAATAAAATCGCCTGTAATTCTTTTAAAACACGCATCGCAATGACAACTGATGTCATAAACGGTGTTGAGCTTAATTTTAATGGTGCCACTACCTTGTTTTTTCATGGCATCTCGTGCGTTAACAAGTAAATTCGTCATGATTTGGTGCATATCAATCGCATCGACATCAATGGTTAAGGATTGGTCTAAATTTAACTCAACTTGAAATTTGCTAGTAATTCCAGAACGCAACATTTTTACAACCTCTTCAATCACTTGCGCGGTCGGTTTGGTTTCTTTGGTTTTTTTTGCAATTTGCTGGCGTGTGTAAGTGAGCATTTTATTGATTAACTCAACCGCGCGTTTAGCCGCAATATCGACTTGTTTGACGTTATTAGCCAGTTCATGTTTAAGCGGACTTTCGGGCATTTCGTCACTAATATCTTGATTGAATTCGTTGTAGCCCAAAATACTTGCCAACACATTATTGAAATCGTGAGCAATGCCAGCTGTTAAACGTCCAATGCTGTCAAGTTTTTGCATTTGATTAACTTGTTGGCGCAACATTTTGTTACGTTCTTCCATTTCCCTGCGCTCGGTAATGTCATGAAAAAATACAAATAAACTTCCGTCATTAAGAATTGAAGGCGAGGCGTTAATTT
>Ga0172373_10001136_pt1 | contig 43176 bp, 42 predicted proteins | sample Lak10m_2_FD_114546 | JGI IMG/M metagenome (GOLD analysis project Ga0172373, IMG submission 114546) | Freshwater microbial communities from Kabuno Bay, South-Kivu, Congo - kab_092012_10m | ecosystem: Environmental > Aquatic > Freshwater > Lake | place: Democratic Republic of the Congo... | reverse complement strand
GACGTTGAAGTAGGCGAACTCGCCGGAGCGGACGGCGTCGAGGATGATGTCGGTGGTGGCGTGGGTGGAGAAGCCGATGTGGCGGCAGCGGCCTTCGCGCTGGAGTTTGCGGGCGGCTTCGAGACAGCCGCCTTTGCGGAGGGTCCAGTCGAGGTGCTGGCGGTTATTGATGCCGTGGAAGGAGAGGAGTTCCACGTGGTCGAGCCGCAGATGCTTCATGGAGGTGTCGAAGGTGCGGAGGAATTCCTCGGGGCTGGCGAAGGGGGCGACCTTGGTCTGGACGATGAGCTTCTCGCGCTTGATCTGCGGGAGCACCCAGCCGAGCTGCATTTCGCTGGAGCCATAGCCGCGCGCGGTCTCGATGTGGTTGATGCCGAGATCGAGGGCGCGGTGGATGGTGGCTTCGAGGTTGGCCTGGCCGGCGGCGGGGACTTCGTGCGGGGGCACGTCCTGCCACTTGTGCTGATACCTCATGCCGCCGCAGGAGAAGACGGGCATCTGGAGTTCGGTCTTGCCGAAGCGGCGGTATTTCATGCGGCGAGCTTGGCGGGAGGCGGGGCGCGAGGCAAGCGGGGGCGCAGGCGGGCAGGCCTCCGGAGCGCGGCCCTCCGGGCCGCTTTGCGGGTGCGTGTGTAAGGAAAGGTTCCCTCGTTTTGGCGGGTGCACACGCAAAGCGGGCGAGGACGCCCGCGCTCCGCGCATGCACGGATGCGGGGGGATCTCGCGGAGCGGTTGACAGTCGCGCGCGGCGGGCGTATTGCCAGCGCACCACATGAACGCGACCGCGAAGCGCCAGGCCCGTGATGGCTTCACCTTGATTGAGCTGCTGGTGGTCATCGCCATCATCGCGATACTTGCCGGCATGTTGCTGCCGGCGCTGGCGCGCGGGAAGGAGCGCGCCCGGCGGACCAAGTGCACGAACAACCTCAAGCAGTTCGGCCTGGGCTTCCGCCTGTATGTGGATGACAACGAGGGTTACTTCCCGGCCAGCACAACGCTTTCCACCATCACCTTCGCCGGCAAGCGCGGCGCGCTGCCGCTCGCGCCCTACAATCTCCCCGCCGACGATCCGCAGCGCTGGCTCAACCGCTACGTCGGCGGCCCCTACGCGCCGAATGCGGAGGTGCCCGTGGCCCAATGTCCGAGCGACAAGGGCCACGTCGCCTTTGGCGCGTTCGCGGCCACGGACAACGTGTATCGCGACTTCGGCAATTCCCTGATGATCAACTACCGCGATCCGGCGGGCACGGCGACCTTCAGCGTGGCGGGCCAGACCAAGTTCCATGCCGAGCGCGCGAACCGGCCGAGCTTCACCCTCATCCTCGCCGACAACGTGGCGTTCAACTACGCCGGGGGCGGGGCGGCCGGGCGTGGCGAGGCCTGGCACGTTGACGGCAAGGAGGTGAAGGCCAACTACACCTTCCTCGATGGGCACGCGGGCTTCCACCGCGTGGCCGTGCCGGGCGAGCCGAACTATCCGAACTCGCCGGACTACCAGTGGGCGCCGTGAGCGGCGCGCGGGGCTTTTCGGCAGGAACTCGTCCGGCCAGCGCACGCGCAGCTTGACGCGCCCCCGCCTTCTTGGAAGTCTCTGCCCGCCTCAACTAAGCGCATGAAAGTCCTGATCGTCGAAGATGACCCAGTGGTCCGCCGGATCCTCGAAGACCTGCTGACCCGCTGGCAATACGAGGTGGTCAGCACCACCAACGGCGAGCAGGCCATCCAGGCGCTCCAGGTCGAGAATCCCCCCCGGCTCGCGGTCATTGACTGGCAGATGCCCGGCATGGACGGCGTGGAGCTGTGCTGCCGCGCCCGCCACCAGCTCAAGCTCTCGCCCCTCTACATGATCCTGCTCACCATCCGGGGCGGGAAGGCGAACATCGTGCAGGGCCTCGAATCCGGCGCGGACGACTACATCACCAAGCCCTTCGACCAGGAGGAGTTGAAGGCCCGCGTCCAGGTCGGCGCGCGCGTGGTGCATCTCCAGACCGAGCTGGCCGCGCGGGTGAAGGATCTCGAGGCCGCGCTGGAGCACGTCAAACAGCTTCAGGGCCTCCTGCCCATCTGCTGCTACTGCAAGAAAATCCGCGACGACCGGAACTACTGGCACGAGGTGGAGTCCTACATCACCACGCACTCGCAGGCCAAGTTCACGCACGGCATCTGCCCGGAGTGCTACCAGAAGGTCGTGCAGCAGATTTAGCGGACGGAGGGAAGGAAGCGGGGGTGCGGAGGGCCGCACTCTGGCCCGTTTCATCCAAGCAGCAGGTCGGAGAAGATTCCGGTGGGCCGGGGCTGCCGCCATTCCTCACCACGGCGAAGCCGGAAACTCCGGGCCGTCCTATTTCGACCCCAGCGAGCTGGCCATCGTGAAGATGGGCAGCAGCAGGCCGAGCGCGAGGAAGCCGATGCCCGCCGCGACCACACACAATATCAGCGGCTCGATGAGGCGCACGGCCTGGTCCACGGAGCGGTTCGTGCGGCGCTCGACGGTGTCGGAGATTTGCACGAGCACCTGGTCGAGTTTGTTGGATTCCTCCGCCACGGCGATCATCGCGAGGATCTGGTCGGGGAAGAAGCCGCCCTTGGCCAGCGGCTCGGACAGGCGCTTGCCGTCACGCACCGACTCGGTGGCTTCGGCGATGCGCTCAGCGAGGAGCGTCGAGCCGGTGGCGTTCTGGGCAATCTTCAGCGCGGTGAGCAGCGGCACGCCGTTGGCGAGCATCGTGCCGAGGATGCGGCAGAAGCGCGTGATGGCCAGCAGCCGCAGCGCCTCGCCCACGACGGGGATTTTGAGCTGCCACGCCTCCAGCTTGCGCCGCGCGGCCTCGGTCTGGAGGTTCAGCCAGAGGAAGAAGCCCGCGCCCGCGCCGCCGATGAGCAGCAGCCACCAGTAGCCGCGCACCAGCTTACTCGCGCCGAAAAGGATTTCCGTGGGCAGCGGCTTCTTCGCGGCGGCCAGCAGCGGCTCGAAGCGCGGCACGAAGAACACCAGCGCGCCCACCATCACCAGCGAGCCGAGCGCCGTGAGCAAGGCCGGGTAAATCAGCGCGCCCATCACCTTGCTGCGCAGCTCCTCGAAGCGCTCAAGGAAGCCGGACAGGTTCCGCAGCACGTCCTCCAGGAACGCCGCGCGCTCGCCGGCCTGAATCATCGCGATGTGCAGCGTGGGGAAAATTTCCGGGTAGGACCGGAGCGCGTCGGTGAGCGTCTTGCCCTCGGAGACGGAGGCGCGGATTTCCTTGAGCAGCTCGCGGACGGCCGGCGCGGGCGTCGAGCGGATGAGCGAGTCCAGCGCGCGCAGCAACGGCACGCCGGAGCCGAGCAGGTCGGCGAGTTGGCCGTAGAGCGTGCCGAGGTCGCGGGTGCGGACCTTGCGGCGAGCGGGCTTGCCATCGTCCGTGCCCGCCGCGCCGGCTACGGTGACGGGAAACAGCCGCTTGTCCTCCAACGCCCGCATCGCCGCCGCCTCGCTTTCGGCTTCCAGCGCGCCGGAGACGCGCTCGCCCGCCTCGGTCATCGCGGTGTAGGTGAACTGGGTCATGTTATGCGAAGAAGGAGGAGACGCTCTGATTTAAGATCCACTGACCCTATCCACCTCTCTAAGTTTTGTATCCCAGTAGTCGTTCCAAGTGCTCGAATTCACTTCGGACTCAAGGCTTGGAATGATCTTCATCCACCATTCCGGCCACGTCCGCGGCATGCGCGGAGTGGACGTGACGCGTGCCCAGAACATGCCAACGGTTCGAATGCAACCCGCAACCAACGACTCTCGAGGCCGATGCTTTTGACAGTAGGCCAAAAACCTCTCCTTGTTGAGGCCCTTCATCCAAAGCCACCAGTCAGCCATCACCCACTCCCCCTCGCCCATCCTCCAACCAATCGAACCGCAAGGAATGGTGGGACAAGTAACCCAAGGCGGCGGCAAATCGGCCGTGGCACGGAGTTTGACAAATTGAGCACGCCGCAACGCTCTCCAATCTTGCTCGCCTTGCGGGAGTGACTCAGGCATCGGGTGAGAACGTAGCCAAACCGAACCGCAGCCGAGCAAGTGAGTCTCCGATTCGTGTTTGAGTTTTCCTGAGAGCTAGCCGCAGGCTGCTCGGCAGCCGACGCGCTGGCAAAGGAACGAATTGGCTCTTGAGTGGGGCGCTATTCAGCGGCCGCCTCAATTCGTGCCAATTCGTGAAATTAGTGTCTGTCCTCATGTCTCCCTTCACCCCGCCGTGCACAGCACCACTTCATCCGGCGTGGTGATGCCTTGGCGAACTTTGTCCCAGCCGTCCTCGCGCAGCAGGCGCAGGCCGCCTTGCTTGGCGGCGGCCACGACCTGATACGAAGGCGCGCGTTCGATGATTCTCTCGGAGATGGCGTCGCTCATCACCATGAGTTCGTAGAGGCCGCTGCGGCCACGGTAGCCGGTGTTGCGGCAGTTCGGGCAGCCGGTGCCGCGCCAGAGCTTGTCGCCGGGCGCGAGTTCGAGATCGCGCGGCAGGTGCGCGCGGTCCGGTTCGTAGTCGGCCTTGCACTTCGAGCAGATGCGGCGCACGAGGCGCTGGGCCATCGAGCCGATCATCGTGCTGCTGATGAGGAACGGCTCCACGCCCATGTCAATGAGCCGCATCGGCGCGGACGCGGCGTCGTTGGTGTGCAGCGTGGAGAGCACGAGGTGGCCGGTGAGCGCGGCCTGGATGGCGGCGCTGGCGGTTTCGAGATCGCGGATTTCACCAATCATCACCACGTCCGGGTCGTGACGCAGGATGGCGCGCAGGCCCTTCTCGAAGGTCATGCCCACGGCGGCGTTAACCGGAATCTGGTTCACGCCGGTCAGGTTGTATTCCACCGGGTCCTCGACCGTAAGCACCTTGAGGCCGGGGCCGACGATGGCGTTGAGCGCGGCGTAAAGCGTCGTGGTCTTGCCCGCGCCGGTCGGACCGGTGACAAGGAAGATGCCGTGCGGCCGGTCAATGAGGCCCTTGAAAAGGCCGAACGACCGCTCATCCATGCCGAGCTGCGGCAACGTGAAAAGCACGTTCGCCTTGTCGAGCAGACGCATGACGACGCCCTCGCCGAAGAGCATCGGGATGACGCTCACGCGCACGTCAATCTGACGGCCGCCGACGTTGAACTTGATGCGACCGTCCTGCGGGATGCGGCGCTCGGCGATGTTGAGGTTCGCCAGAATCTTGATGCGGCTGATGATGGCGGCGGCGAAGCGGTGCATCTGCGGCGGCACCGGGGCGTCCTGCAGCACGCCGTCAATGCGGTAGCGGATGGCCATGTGGTGCTCGTAAGGCTCGACGTGAATGTCGCTCGCCCGCTCGTTGACGGCTTCGAGGATGATCTCGTTGACGAGCTTGATGACGCTGGCCTCCTGCGCGGCTTCGAGCAGGTCTTCGCTGCCGGCCTCGTGCGTAACGGCGGGCGCGTCGTCCTCGCCGACCATTTCATCCAGCGTGTCGCCGCCGAGGCCGTAGTGCGTCTTGGTGACCTTCTCGATCTCGTCGCGCGTGGCGAGCACGGGCTGGATGTTCAGCCCGGTGAGCAGGCGCAGGTCATCGAACGCGTAGAGGTCAAACGGATCACTCGTCGCCACCTGCAAGATTCCATCCACGCGCCCAATCGGCACGAGCCGCTGCCGGTAAACCACGCGTGCCGGCAAGGACCGCAGCAGCTCGCCATCAAACGCGCGGTCCTCCAGCGTGACCAGCGGCAGGTGCAGTTGCTCGCTGAACACTTCGAGCAACTGCTTCTCCGTCAGCAGCCCCTTCTGCACGAGCGCGCGGTCCAGCCGCAGCCCCTCGCTCGTCGTGAGCGACTGCGCGTCCGCGAGCTGCTCGGCAGAGAGCAGCCCCTTGCGCGTGAGCATGTCGGCGATGGTCATGGGCGGAGATTGGATTCGGCGACTGCGGATGTCTTCAACGAATTGCATGGCCGCCTCCCAAGGGGGCAGCTTGGCTCCCGCCCCAACCGCAGCCCGGCATTCCAATTTCGGGCGAAGGGCGTCAGGCGTTCATACTCGACCTGGGAATGTCGGGCTACCCATGCCCGCGCGTGCCAGGCGACGCCCCCCCCCTCCACCTCTCACCCGCTGCGGTCAGCGATTAAACGACTTCGTAAAATCCTCCGTCGTGGTCTGCACCACTTTCTTCTCGTGCCGCGAGTTGGCGATGAGTTCGTTGAGCTTGTTCTCCCACGCCTTGCTGTCCATCGGCAGCTCGACGCTTTGGCCGATGAGCGAGGAGTAGAGGAGCACGTTCGCCAGTTCGACGCTGCCCATGCCTTCCGCGCCGGGCGCAATGAGCGGGGTGCCGTCGAGGATGGCATTCACAAAGTTCTGGATGAGGATGCCGTGCGGGTTGCTCGCCGGCTCGAAGGGGATTTCGCAGTTCCACGCGTCGGGCTTGGCAAAGCCGCTCTTCGAGGTCCGGCTGAACTCGATCATGTCCGACTCGTTGCGCGTGAAGCGCATCTTGTTGTCCTCCGCGATGACGAGCTTGCCGCGCGTGCCGCAGAGTTCGAGGCGGTTGGTGCCGGGGGCCTCGCCGGTGGAGGAGATGAAGACGCCGGTCGCGCCGTTGGCCCATTCCATGTAAGTCGTGATGTTGTCCTCGACCTCGATGTTGTGGTAGTGGCCGAGCTGGCAGAAGCCGCGCACGGTCTTGGGCATCCCGCAGAGCCACTGGAGCATGTCGAGCTGATGGAGACACTGGTTGAGCAGCACGCCGCCGCCCTCGCCCTTCCACGTCGCGCGCCAGCCGCCGCTGGCGTAGTAGGCCTCGGTGCGGAACCAGTCGGTGATGATCCAGTTCACGCGCACGAGCTGGCCGAAGTCCGCGCTGCCGAGGAGCTGCTTGATCTTCTGGTAACGCGGCTCCACGCGCATCTGAAACATCCCGCCGAAAACCTGCTTCGGATGCGCCTGCGCCACGGCGATGAGCCGCTCGGCATCGGCCTTGTGCGCGGAGATGGGCTTCTCGACCATGACGTGCAGGCCGTTCTGGAGCGCGTCAATGCCCAGGCTCGTGTGCAGGAAGTGCGGCGTCGCGATGACGATGGCATCAATCTCCTTCGAGCGGATCATCTCCTCCGCGCTGGCGAAGGTCTTCAGGCCGGGCTTGTTCTTGAATGCTTCGAGGCTGGGCGCGAAGGCGTCGCTCACCGCCGTCAGCTCGCAACGGGAAATCTTTTTGTCGAGGAGGTAGCCGGCGTGGAACTTGCCGATGTTGCCGAGGCCGACGATGCCGAGACGGACGTGTTTCATGGGGGCGGAGTATCGCGGGTCGGGAAAATGGCGGGCAAGCCCTTTCCAGAGCGCTGTGCCGGCGACTTGCAGTCGCCGCTCTGCGGTAACGAAGCCACGGACGGCGGCTGCAAGCCGCCGGCACGGGCTGGGCCGCTTCACCAAAAAGTCACAGAAGTTCATCCGCCTCGTCCTTTTCGCCCGGCCGCGTTCGTTGTATGGGTGGACGACCGCCCTTGCGCGGGCGTTCGTCCGCAGCAACTGTAGCGCGCATTGAACAACGAGTCAGCGTCGCCGACACCAACGGCTTGATCCGCCCGCCGCGTTCGTTAAAAATCCGGAACCACAAACTCATCTCGTCATGCTCAAGAAAATCCTCCTCGGCCTCGCTGTCGTCATCGCTGCATTTTGCGTGCTCGTCGCCACGCGGCCCGCGGACTTCCGCGTGGTGCGCTCCACCACGGTGCCCGCCGCGCCGGACGCCGTCTTCCCCTACGTCAACGACCTCAAGAAATGGCAGGAGTGGTCGCCGTGGGCGAAGATTGACCCGAACTGCAAGGTCGCGTTCGAGGGGCCGGTGGCGGGCGCGGGCGCGAAGTTCTCGTGGGCCGGCAACAACGACGTGGGCGTGGGCAGCATGACCATCCTGGAGAGCAAGTCGCCCGAGCTGGTGCGCATCAAGCTCGCGTTCCTCAAGCCGATGGAGGGCGACAGCGACGTGGTCTTCACCCTCAAGCCCGAGGCCGGCGGCACGCAGGTGACGTGGGCGATGGACAGCAAGAACGGTTTCATGGCCAAGGCGTTCGGCCTCTTCGTGGACTGCGAGAAGATGTGCGGCGACCAGTTCGAGCAGGGATTCAAGAACTTGAAGGCGGTCCTCGCCGCGCCGCCCGCGCCGGCGAAGGTGACGCAGGCGAATTGAGGTGCGCGTCGGTCCTCAACTCGAAACCCAAAACCCAAAACCCGAAACTTCCCGATGTCCACCAACACCATCCGCCTGCACCGCGTGCTCCGCGCGTCGCCCGAGAGAATTTACCGCGCGTTCCTCGACCCCGACGCGATGGTCAAATGGCTTCCGCCCAACGGATTCACGGGGAAGGTTCACCAGATGAATGCCACGGTCGGCGGCGGCTACCGGATGTCGTTCACCAACTTCACCACCGGCAGCAGCCATTCCTTCAGCGCGAAATACACCGAGCTGACGCCCCACGAACGCCTCCGCTACACCAGCACGTTCGACAACCCCGGCCTGCCCGGTGAGATGCCCACGACCATCACGCTGCGGAAAGTTTCCTGCGGGACGGAGTTGAACGTCGTGCAGGAGGGCATCCCGGAAGTCATCCCCGCCGAGGCGTGTTACCTCGGCTGGCAGGAGTCGCTCATTTTGCTGGCGAAGCTGGTCGAAGCGGAGATTCCGGACTGAAGCCACCGGCGCTCTCCTTCCCAACTCGAAACCCAAAACCCCAAACTCAAAACCGGAAATCATGAGCACCATCCGAGTCCTCGTCGGCACCAAGAAGGGCGCGTTCATCCTCACGGCGGACGGCACGCGCAAGAACTGGGCAGTCAACGGCCCGCTGTTCGGCGGCTGGGAGATTTACCATCTCAAAGGCTCGCCGCTCGACCCGAACCGCATCTACGCGTCGCAGACGAGCGGATGGTTCGGGCAAATCATCCAGCGCTCCGACGACGGCGGCAAGACGTGGAACCCGCCTGGCACCAAGCCCGAGGACTTGATGGGGCCGGACGGGATGCCGAAGGGCAAGAGCAACGAGTTCGCCTACGAGGGCGAGACCGGCATGCACATGCACTACGACGGGACGCAGAAGCCGTGGGCGTTCAAGCGCATCTGGCACATCGAGCCGTCGCACACCGACCCCGACACCGCCTACGCGGGCGCGGAGGACGCGGCGATTTTCAAGACCACCGACGGCGGCAAGACGTGGAAGGAACTGCCCGGTCTGCGGCAGGCGAAGGGGCACTTGTGGCAGCCGGGCGCGGGCGGCATGGGGCTGCACACCATCCTGCTCGACCCGAAGAACCCGAACCGCATCTACATCGCCATCTCGGCGGCGGGGGCGTTCCGCAGCGACGACGGCGGCAAAACGTGGAAGCCCATCAATCGCGGCCTCAAGTCGCAATACGAACTGCCCGACCCGGACGCGGAGGTGGGGCATTGCGTGCATCGCATCGCGCACCATCCGTCGCGGCCCGACGTGCTGTTCATGCAGAAACACTGGAACGTCCTGCGCACCGACAACGCCGGCGACCAGTGGACGCAGGTGAGCGGAAACCTGCCGTGCGACTTCGGCTTCCCGATTGATGTCCACGCGCACGAGCCGGAGACGATTTACGTGGTGCCCATCACGAGCGACTCGCTGCACTACCCGCCCGACGGCAAGCTCCGCGTCTATCGCAGCAAGACTGGCGGAAACGAGTGGGAACCGCTGACGAAAGGTCTGCCGCAGAAGGACTGCTACGTGAACGTCCTGCGCGACGCGATGGCCACCGACTCACTCGACCCATGCGGCGTGTATTTCGGCACGACCGGCGGCCAGGTGTATTGCTCGCCCGACGGCGGCGACACATGGACCAGCATCGCCGACCACCTGCCCGGCGTGCTGTCGGTCGAGGTGCAGACGGTGAAGTGAAGCTCCAAATCCCAAATCCCAAGCTCCAAAGAAGCTCCAAGCGCCAAGCTCCAGGGGACGTTCGGCCCGCGCTTTGGAGCTTGGTGTTTGGAGCTTCTTTGGGATTTGGAACTTGGAGCTTGGGATTTCTCCGATGATTCGCGTCGTCCTCCCCTTCCATCTCCGCAACCTCGCGCGCGTGGACGGCGAGGTGGCGCTCGAAGTTCCGCCGCCCGTCACCATCGCCGCCGTGCTCGATGCACTGGAAGCCCGTTTCCCCGTGCTGCGTGGCACCCTCCGCGAGCACCGCACGCGCAAACGCCGCCCCTTCATCCGCTTCTTCGCCTGCAAGGAAGACCTGTCGCTCGACCCGCCGGAGACGCTGCTGCCCGAGGCGGTGGTCAACGGGAGCGAACCATTCCTCGTCGTCGGCGCGATGGCGGGCGGGTGAACGGCGCGGCGCGTTCCGCTAAAATACTTTTCGAGCGATGTCCTCGTGAGCCAGGCCCGTTCGTCGTGTTCATGACGCTGGTTGTGCAACCGGCAAAAAACTAAAAGCAGAAACAGAAAACCCATGAAAACCAAACTCATCACCCTCACCCTCCTGCTGGCGGCCAGTGCGTTCATCCACGCGGGCGAGCCTCCCAAAGCCGCCCCCGCCTCGGCTGAATTTGAGCGCATGAAATCACTCGTCGGCACTTGGAAAGGGACCACCGACATGGGGCAGGGGCCGGTGGAAATGGTTTCCCAATACCGGCTCATCGCCGGCGGCAGCGTGCTGGAGGAAAAGGTCTTCGCCGGCACGTCCAACGAGATGACGACCATGTATTACGACAAGAACGGCAAACTGGCGCTGACGCACTATTGCGTGCTCGGCAACCGGCCCGGCATGGTGCTGGCATCCGCGCAGGCGAAGACCATGAAGTTCGCGTTCGACAAGACCTGCGGCATCAACGTGAAAAAGGAGTCGCACATGCACTCGTTGACGCTGACATTTGTGGACGCGGACACCCTCACGGCGAGCTGCAAGGCGTTCATGGACGGCAAGGAAATGCCCGAGCACCCCACCACGATGATACGGGTGAAGCAGTAAGCCAGATCAACCTCTCGTTACCATGAATACAAAGGAATCCCGCCACGACTACCTCGTCCTGTCCCGGGGCCAGTGGGACAAGGATGCCGCGAAGGCGGACATCGAGGCCGCCATCGCGAAGTTTTACGAGTGGTATGAGCGCAACGTGAAAGCCGGCGAGTTCAAGCCCGGTTCACGGCTGGGCACTGAGGCGGCCCTCGTTTCCAAATCGGGCATCGCCACCGACGGCCCGTTCGGCGAGGCCAAGGAAATCATCGGCGGCTACTGGATCATCGTGGCGCGCAGCCTGCGCGCAGCCGCCGAGCTGGCCGCGCAAAACCCCTGCGTCCAATACGGGCTTGTCTTCGAGGTCCGGCCCCTCGAAGCCGAGCGCGCCTCCGCCTACAGCGTCACCAACGAAACCCCGAGCGTATGAACCCACAAAAACCGAGCGACCATCACACTCCGAACCCCGGCTCACCATTCATGCTCTTCTTCCGCGGCCACGACTGGGACGAAGGCATGTCCCGCGAGGAAACTCAGCGCGTCCTGGACCGGTTGACGGCGTGGATCGAGGGCTTGCAGCAGGCGGGCGTCATGCGCGGAGGAAGCCCGCTCGGCCGGGCGGGGAGCGTCGTCTCGGAGCACCAGGTGCGGGCCGTGGCGGACGGCCCGTTTGCCGAAGCCAAGGAAATCATCGGCGGCTATCTCGCGGTGGAGGTGGCTGACCTGGCCGCCGCCGTGGCCATCGCCCGCAAGTGCCCGACCCTGGGCCACGGCATCACCATCGAAGTGCGGCCCGTGCTTGCGGAGTGCCCCATCGTCCAGCGCCTCCGCGAACCGCCGGCCCTTGCGGCGGCCTGACCCAGCAACCCTCAACACACGCCAACATGAACCCACAAAAACCCACCGACGAATACCTCCTGCTCATCCGCGGCACGCACTGGAGCGCCGGCCTGTCGCCCGCCGAATTGCAGCGCGCGATGACCGACTTCTACGCCTGGGTGGACGGCTTGGTGAAGGCCGGCGTCCATCGCGGCGCGCAGCCGCTCGTCGAGGAGGGCAGGCTCGTCTCCGGCGCGAAGGGCGCGACCGTCACCGACGGCGCGTTCGCCGAATCGAAGGAGGCCATCGGCGGCTACTTCCTGCTCGCCGTGTCCGGCCTGGACGAGGCGGTGCGGCTCGCGCAGGCATGCCCCATCCTCGCTCACGGCGTGCAAATCGAGGTGCGCCCCGTCGCCGACCTCTGCCGCCCGATGGCCGAGGTGAAAGCGATGGGCAATGGCTGAACCGCATGGCCTACGATCAACAGCTTGCCGACCGCGTCACCGAGGCGCTCACCCGCCGGGCCGTCGCCTTCGAGGCAGAGCAGTGGTTAGACAGCGCTCACGCGCATCACTAGCATGGCAGCCAAAACATCTAACAGGAGCAGACACAAAATGAGAAAGATCAGGATCATCGAGCATATCTCACTGGACGGCGTGATCCAGTCGCCCGGCGGACGGAATGAAGACGGCGACTACGCGCATGGCGGATGGACGGCTCCGTATCGAAGCGCCGACGGGAGAGAGGCCGTCGCCGAGGCTCAGGGCAGCAGCTTCGATCTGCTGCTTGGCCGCCGCACCTACGATATCTGGAGCGGCTATTGGCCGAAGGCCGGGAAAAGCCCCTTGGCGGACGGTCTGAACGCCGCAATGAAATACGTCGCGACCCACAGGCCGGACAGCCTCGGATGGGGTCCGGTCAGGGACCTCGGCGCTGACATCATGGAGGGTGTTCGTCGCGTCAAGTCAACGGACGGCCCTGACCTGATCGTCTGGGGAAGTTCGACGCTGACGTCCGCGCTGCTCGATCAGGGACTGGCCGATGAGGTTGTGCTGTTCGTTTACCCGGTCTTGCTGGGCCGGGGTAAACGCCTCTTTTCAGACAGTGCTGACCCGCGCGGGCTCACTCTCGTCAGCACGAAGGCCATGTCCTCGGGCGTGCTCATGAACACTTATCGGCACGTTGGGCCGCTGCGAATCGAATGAACATGATGCCGCCAAACCATGCGCTGCAGCGCGTGATGACCGACCTCTGCCGCCCGATGGCCGAGGTGAAGGCGATGGGCAATGGCTGAACCTCGGCCCGCCTCCATGACTTCCCCATCCAACCGGCCTCAATTCCTGCTCCTGCTCCATCAGCCGCACACCGGCCCCGCGCCCACGCCGGAGGAAATGCGCCAGATCATGGCCCGCTTCACGGCCTGGATGGACGGCCTGTGCGGCAAGGGCCTGGTCCTCGGAACGAATGGACTGGAACCCGCCGGCGCGGTGCTGCGCGGGCCGCGCGGCACGACGACGGTCAACGACGGCCCGTTCGCCGAGGCCAAGGAAATTGTCGGCGGCTACATCCTCATCACCGCCGACAGTCTGGACCACGCCGTGGCCATCGCCCGTGATTGTCCCGGGCTGGATTACCGGATGGCGGTCGAGGTGCGGCCCGTCAAACAGCGGCACGAGTGCGCCTGAAACCGCCTGACCACTGCGATGCCTGACCGCCCGCCAGCCGGCGGCCACGCCGGGGAAATTGCCGCCGACCTGTTCCGCCGCGAAAGCGCGCGGCTCGTGGCGATGCTCACGGGCCAGCTCGGCGTTCATCGTCTCGAACTCGCCGAGGACGTGGTGCAGGAGGCGCTCGTGCGCGCGTTGCAGACCTGGCCGTATCGCGGCGTGCCGGAGAACCCCGCCGCGTGGCTGACGCTGACCGCGCGGAACCTCGCGCTGGACCACCTGCGCCGCGAGCAGCGCTGGCAGGAGAAGGAGGATGGCATCGCGCACGAGCGCGAGCGGTGGAGCGCGACGCCCGAGACGCGCGCCGAGGAGGCGGACACGTTCACCGACGACACGCTGCGGATGCTCTTCGTCTGTTGTCACCCGCAGCTTTCGCCCGAGGCGCAGACCGCGCTCGCGCTGCGCACGCTCTGCGGCCTCAGCCCGGCGGAGATTGCCGCCGCCTTCCTCACCAGCGAGGCCGCCATCGCCAAGCGCCTCGTCCGCGCGCGGCAGCGCATCCGCGAGCTGGCGCTGCCCTTCGCCGTGCCCGGCCCGGAGGAACTGCCCGCGCGGCTCGACGCCGTGCTCGGCACGCTCTACCTGCTGTTCAACGAGGGCTACAAGGCGTCCGCCGGCGAACGCCTCGTGCGCGAGGAGCTGTGCCACGAGGCCATCCGCCTCGGGCTGCTGCTCGCCGCGCATCCCGCCACGCGCGCGCCGCGCACGCACGCGCTGCTCGCGCTCATGCTGCTCAACGCCGCGCGCCTCCCCGCGCGCACCGACGACGCGGGAAATCTCCTCCGCCTCCACGAGCAGGACCGGCGGGCATGGAACCAGGCGATGATTCAACGCGGCATCCATTTTCTCGCGCTGGCCGCCTCGGGCGATTCGCTGAGTGAGTATCACCTCGAAGCCGGCATCGCCGCCTGCCACAGCACCGCCGCTGACGAATCCGCGACCGACTGGCCGCGCATCCTCGCGCTCTACGACCAGCTCGTGCGGCTGAACCCGTCGCCGGTCATCGCGTTGAACCGCGCCGTCGCCGTCGCCCGTGTCCACGGCCCGCAGGCCGGTCTCGACACGCTGGAAGCCATCCCCGCGCGCGGGCCGCTGGAGTCGTATCAACTTCTCCACGCCGTGCGCGGCACGCTGCACGCGGAGCTGGGCAACCGAAGCGAGGCGCTCGCGCACTTCCGCAAAGCCGACGCCCTCGCAGCACTGCCGGCCGAGCGAGAGTTCCTCGCCCGCCGCATCCGCGAGTGCGGCGGATGACGCCCGTGCCGGCGACTTGCAGTCGCCGTCAGTGAAGTGCAGAAGGCGAAGCGGCCTCGACTTGCCCGGATTCCAAAATTCAGCCGCGAAAGGGCGCAAAGAACACAAAGGAGCCGGGCTGGACATGAGCAGGACTGGGACTGTTTCCAACCAGACAGTTCGCCTTCCAAGCGCTTTGCTTTGCGCTCGCTGCGCCCTTTCGCGGCTATTCCATTTCGGGCTTATCAACCCGCAACACGGCGACTGCAAGTCGCCGGCACGGCCTCACCTTCCCGACACCAGCACCATGTTCGCATACTGAATCGTGTCTCCCGTGCGGATGAGGCCGATGGCCTTGGGCACGCGTTGGCGGAGTTGCTCGTGCGGCTCGAAGGCCACCTCGCAACCGCGCAGCGAGCGGAGGAAGGCGTTCTTTGTGCCGCGCGTGTTCTCCTTCAAGAACTCCTGCGCCATGTAGGCCTGACCGACGACGAAGTTCTTCCGCACGGCGGCGAGCACTTGCAGCACCGTCGGCACGTTGTCCACGAGCGAGATGTCCACCGTCTCGACGCCCGGCCAGAGCGGGAAACCGCGGTCCACGATGACGAGCGAGTTCGTGTGCCGCACGCGCGCGAGCAGCGAAACGAGGGCGGGGTTGAGGATGCCGGTGATGAGCATGGCGCAGAATGGTCCGCTTGCGGCGGCGGGGGAAGGATGTTTCCATGCCGCACACCGCATGAGATCGCCGCGCGTCCCCACCGCCCTGCTGCTGGCCGGCGCGCTGCCGTTCACCGGCTGCCAGACCTACGAGGAACACAGCCTCACGCACAAGTTGTGGTCGGACCCGAGCCTCACGGACCATTACGAGCCGGCGGGGACGAGGGCGGTGAAATCCTTCCAGCGCCCGCCCTCGCCGCGCCTGCTGGTCTCGTATGATGAGCGGCGCGAGCTGGACAGCTCCGTCCGGCGGCGTGCGTTCTTCCTGCCGGACAGCGCGAAGTCGCTGGCGCGGCAGCGGAAGCCCGGCTTCACCAACCCCGCTCCGGGCGCGGGCTGGATCGAGGTTCCGGTGATCGTCCACGGCGAGCCGGCGCCCGCCGCGCCGCTGTATCTCGCGCTCGCGGCGGACCACAAGAGCTTCACCATCGTGCGCGACGGCGTGGCCGACGGGCCGCACCGGCTGCCCACCTACGTGGACCAGCGCAGCACGGCCTTCCGCGTGGCGATGACGCCGATGGCCGTGGCGGCGGATGTCACCGTGGTGGCGCTGTGGTGCGGGCTGGTGGCGATCTACGTGTATGCCGGCGGGCCGGTGCCGCTGGGAGGAAGGTGATGAACGCCGCGCTGCGAGCCTTGGCGCGCGGGTTCATGCGCGTCTGCTTTCCGCAAGTGCGGCAGCTCCCGGCCGCCCAGCTTGCCGCGTGGCTCGCGGACCACTCGCGCCAGCGGCCGCTGCTGCTCGACGTGCGCCAGCCGGAGGAGTTTGCCGTGAGCCATCTGGCCGGCGCGCTACGTGTGGATTTCAGCAGCCGGGCGGAGGACGTGCTGAAGCAGGTGCCGCCGGGGCAACCCATCGTTTGCTACTGCTCGGCTGGCTGGCGTTCCTCGCTCATGGCGCGGCGGCTAACTCGTGCCGGCCACGGGGAAGTCTTCAACCTCGAAGGTTCGATCTTCGACTGGGCCAGCGAGGGCCGCCCGCTCGAATGCAACGGCCAGCCGGCGCACGAAGCGCATCCCTTCAACTGGCTCGGTCGCCTCCTGTTGCCGCGCAAGGTTCGCGCCTCCGTTGCTTCGTTGCGCCACTGACGCCAACGCGAAACTCCAAACTCCAAACCCGAAACGGTGTTCACCTCCACCAGTGCGTCAGCAGCGGCGCGACGACGAGGCTGGGCAGATAATTTGCCAGCGGGACTTTCCGCAGGTCGAGGATGACGACGGTGATGCACAGCACGACCATGCCGCCGGTCACGCGCATCGCGTCGAGCAGCAGCGGGTCGTTCAAGTGCTGCGCCAGCGCGTTCGCCAGCAGCGTGAGGGTGCCCTGATACGCGAGCACCGGCAGCGCGGCCAGCAGCACGCCGGGGCCGAACATCGCCGCGAAGCCCATCGCCGCCAGACCGTCCATCGCGGACTTGACGGCGAGAATCTTGAAGTCGCCGTGCGTGCCGTCCTCCAGCGCGCCAAGGATCGCCATCGGCCCGACGCAGAAGAGCAGCGTGCAGGTGACGAAGCCCTCGCTGAAGCGGTGATCATCCTCGGGGCTGGCCTTGGCGAGGCGCTCCTTCGCGTAATGGCCCAAGTGGTTCAAGCCGTTCTGCAACCGCAGCATCATGCCCAGCGCGTTGCCCAGCACCAGCGCGAGCATCGCGATGCCAAGCTGCTTGAGCACGTTGCCGAAGCTTCCGCCGATGCCCTTCCAAATCATGCTCATCCCCGCGTAGATGGTGAACGCGGCGAGCACCAGCCGGATGCGCTGCTGGGTCGGCGGGGAAATCTGCCGGGACGCCTTCAGCCCGAGGAAGCCGCCGACGAGGATTGCCGCCGTGTTGATGAGCGTGCCGGTCACGCGGCGAACTGAACCACGCGGGCCAAGTCGCGGGAAGGCGAAAGCTCCTCACTCGTGCCGGCGATTTGCAATCGCCGTGTTGCGCGTGGACTGCTCGCTGCTGATTCGTCCAGCCAACGCTCCGGACGGCGACTGGAAGTCGCCGGCACGAGACGCACTTGCCTGCCCCACCCTCTCGCCATAAAACTTCGCCGTGCCTTCCACTCAACGCGAACTGCGCGGCGTCCTGCCGGTCTTCCAGACGCCCTACCACGCCGACGAGACGATTGACCACGCCACCCTCGAACGCGAAATCGCCTGGCTCTACGACTGCGGCGCGCACGGCATCGTCATGGCGATGGTGTCCGAGACGCTCCGTCTGAGCAGCGAGGAGCGCGAGGAACTTGCCGCCGCCGCGTGCAAGTTGGGCCGCGCTCGCGGCGTCGTGGTCATCAGCGTCGGCGCGGAATCGAGCAAGGTCGCCGAGCGTTACGCCCGACACGCCGAATCCGTCGGCGCGGACGCGGTCATGGCCATCCCGCCCGTGTCCGTGGGCATCGGCGAAGCGGAGTTGCTCGCCTACTATCGGCGCATCATTGAGGCCATCTGCATCCCCGTCATCGTGCAGGACGCCAGCGGCTACGTCGGCAAACCCATGCCCATCGCCATGCAGGCGCGGTTGCTCGACGAGTTCGGCCCCGACCGCATCCTCTACAAGCCCGAGGCCAGCCCCATCGGCCCGAAGCTCTCCGAACTGCGCGACGCCACGGGCGACCGTGCGCGCGTCTTCGAGGGCACCGGCGGCATCGCGCTCGTGGACTCCTTCCGGCGCGGCATCGTCGGCACCATGCCGGGCGCGGACCTCATCCGCGGCCTCGTCCCGCTCTGGCACGCGCTCGCCGCCGGCGACACCGCGCGCGCCGACCGCATCCACGGCCCGCTCGCCGCGCTCATCTCGATGCAGACCAGCCTCGACGCCTTCCTCGCCGTGGAGAAGCACCTGCTCGTGCGCCAAGGCATCTTCCAAAACACCCTCATCCGCGGCCCCGTCGGCTTCCGCCTAGACGCCGAAACAACGCGCGAAGTGGACCGGCTGTTTGACCGGATGATTGAGGCGGCGGGTTGACCAAGAAATCTTGCGGCTGGTCAAACGGCGTGAACCGCCAGCGTCATTCCTCGAAAATGGAATAGCCTGGTCGCGGCCCATTGCGCTTCACCAGCCACCGACTGAAGTTCACCACCGAGGGGTCGAGATAGGCTGAGCCGTCCCGGAGCTTGGTCGTGCCTTGCGCGGTGGTGTTGTAGGTTTCGGTGCGTCGGCTGCCCGTCTCTGCGTTCACTTTGCTCCCGACATATTTCCAGTCCGACGCAGGGTGGGTATGGCCGTTCAGAACTGCGAACATCATGTGAACGAACCGCACGACGCCGGACTCTTCCTCGACGGTGAAGCACGCAATCAGGTGCCAGCCGGAGTGTCCGTTGTGGCTCTCACCGCCCTTACCTATCTGAATTGTGGACTTCACTTCCAAGCCGGCGGGCTTGGCCCCTGACTTCGCCCCCGGATTGAGGAGGTCGGGATACGCTTGGTGAGAATTGTGTTTGTAGGGCGAGTGCTCGTGCAACGCATCACAGAAGACATTGGAGACCAGTCCGCTGAAGTTGTTGCCCTGAATGTATTCCGGTAGTGGCCTGGCCCCGCTCGCAACTAGGTTCGAGTTGATGCGTGCCACGAGCGCCTGGGTCGCGTTCATCGCGGCCTCGAGGTGCGACACCTTCATCCCGGGCGGCAGGGGAACTTGAGGACGAAAGCACTTCGGGTTGGCGACCGGCGCCGGCGCTGCGCTGGCTGGCGCATAGGCGGCAGACACCAGTTGCGGCAGAGGACACCGGAGCGCCTCGGCCAGTGAATCCAACACTTCAATCGAAAAGTTCTCCTTCCCCGTTTCCAGCCCAGAAAGGAACTGGTAGGAAATCTTGGCGTCGGCGGCGAGTCGTTCGAGGGTCATGCCCTTGGCTTCCCGGAGTTGCCGGACAAACCGCCCGATAGTCACTTTGGCGTCCATTTCGCCTTTGGTTGATACCAAGTCGGCTCTTGATTGTCTTTCGCCTATAGTTGAAACTCGGTTCGCTCGAAGATGCACCAGCTCATTCACGCCGACTGCTTCGACTGGTTGCGGCAATGCCCGCCGCAGTCGGTCCACGCCGTCTGCACCGACCCCCCCTACGGCGTGCTGGAGTTCACCCAGCCAGAGGTTGCGAAGCTGAGGGCCGGGCGTGGTGGGGTCTGGCGCCTGCCACCGACCATCGGTGGCAGTCGGCGCGACCCGCTGCCACGTTTCACCGTGCTCACTGAGGCACAGAAAAGGGAACTGAGCCGCTTCTTCCACGAATGGGCCACGCTGCTCCGGCCCGCATTGGTGCCCGGAGCGCACGTCTGCGTCGCTGGTCACCCCATCCTCCAGCCGCTCGTGCAAATCGCGCTGGCCGAGGCCGGCTTTGAAATCCGCACAGCCATCATGCGCCTCTACTACAGCTTCCGGGGCGGCGACCGGCCCAAGAACTCGGAGAAGGAATTTCCCGACGTATGCGTCACGCCCAAGGGTTCGTATGAGCCGTGGATGCTCTTCCGCAAACCGATTGAGGCACGCACCGTGGCCGAGAACCTGCGACGCTGGAAGACGGGTGGTTTGCGACGTCTCTCGACTGACCGGCCATTGCCTGACTCCATCCCCAGCGGGCGCACACCTGACCGCGAGGAGGCGATTTCCAATCATCCCTGCCTCAAACCGCAGCACTTCATGCGCATCCTCGTCCGCGCGCTCCTGCCGCTCGGCGAGGGCACCGTGCTCGACCCGTTCATGGGTTCCGGCTCCACCATCGCGGCTGCCGAGGCGGTTGGATATTCCTCCATTGGCATTGAACTGGACGCTGAGTATTTCGCGCTCGCCAAGCGAGCTGTCCCGAGACTGGCAGCGCTCTACCCCCATGTCCAAGGGCAGGAGACGGAATTCAGCGTGGACTATCTGGCCCCCAGCGAATCTGACGAGAATCAATTGGATATGGTTTTGGCCGAAACATTTCAGAAGCAAAAGCCGCGAGGCCGAAACGGCGGTTGATCTTGCTGGACAGTAAGTCCTCCCGATTGAGTGGACATGGCGAATTCCGCCATAGGTATTCGTGTCCACTCATGGTTCCATCGGCCATGACCATTGACGTCCACTCGCACTGCTGGCGGTTCCCCGAGGATTTCTCCGCCGACTTCATCCGGCAGGCGCAGCGGGCGCGGGGCGGGCAGGCGGTGGACTTGCGCGTGCGCTTCGAGGACTACGCGGCCAGCGCGCCGACGGACACGCGCACCATCGTCTTCGGCGGCAAGGCGCGCTTGAGCGGCGTGTGGGTGGACGACCGGCTCGTGGCGGACTACGTCGCCGCGCATCCGGACCGGCTCATCGGCTTCCTCTCCGTGGACCCGACGCAGGACGGCTGGGAGCGCGAGCTGCGCGCGGGCCGCGAGGAACTGGGCCTGCGCGGCATCAAGCTCCTGCCCATGTATGCCGGCTTCAGCATGGACGACCCGCGTCTCGACCCGCTCTGGCGCTACGCCGAGCAGCACGCGCTGCCGGTGTTGCTGCACGCGGGCACGACCTTCATCGCGCAAGCGCCGCTGGCCTTCACGCTGCCGCGTCTCATCGAGCCGGTCGCGCTGAAATTCCCCGGCGTCAAAATCATCCTCGCGCACCTTGGCCATCCCTACGAAGCCGAGTGCCTCGTGACCATCCGCAAGCACGACAACGTCTTCGCCGACGTGAGCGCGCTGCACTACCGGCCCTTCCAGCTTTACCACAGCCTGATGCTCGCGCAGGAATACGGCGTCTGGCCCAAGCTCCTCTTCGGCACCGACTATCCGTTCACGACCGTCAACGCCAGCATCGCCGGACTGCGCGCGCTCAACGCCATGCTCGAAGGCACGAAGCTGCCGCGTCTTGATGTGAACCAAATCGAGGCGATGATTCAGCGCGATAGCTTGAAGCTGCTTGGCTTGGAGAAATGAATTCGTCTCCCGCCAACGCCGCGCCGACGAACACCCGTTTCGTCGCCCTCACCGGCCTGTGCGTCGCCGCCGCGCTGTCCTACGTAAGTCGCAACGCCATCGCCGTCGCCGAGAGCACCGTGCGCGGCGACCTCGGCCTGACGAAGGAGCAGTCCGGCTGGCTGATGAGCGCCTTCTTCATCTCGTATTCCGTCTGCCAGATTCCCGGCGCGTGGGTCGGGCAGCGGTTCGGCGCGCGACGGGCGCTGCCGGCGTTCGCCATCGTGTGGTCCATCGCCACGGCGGCGACGGCCCTGGGCGGCTTCGTAAACGTGCTCGCGATGCGCGTGGTGAAAGGCGTCTCGCAGGCCGGCCTGTTTCCCATCTGCACCGGCGTCGTGTCGAAGTGGTTTCCCAAGACCGGGCAGGCGTTCGCCACGGGCGCGCTGGGCAGCTTCATGTCCGTGGGCGGCGCGGTGGGCGCGGCGCTGACGGGCTGGCTGGTGGTGGAGATTGGGTGGCGGTGGATGTTTGTGCTCTACAGTTTGCCGGGCCTGCTGTGGGCGGCGTGGTTCTGGGGCTGGTTCCGCGAGACGCCGGGTGAGCATGGCGCGGTGAATGCAGCTGAGGCGGAACTCATCAGCCCCCGTGCCAGCGACTTCCAGTCGCCGCCTGTGGCTTCCAATGCAGAGAAGAGCGGCGGCTGGAAGCCGCCGGCACAGGCAACAGCACCCCCGACGCCCTGGCTCCAGCTCCTCACCAGCCCGGCCATGTGGTGCATCTGCGGCCAGCAATTTTTCCGCGCGGCGGGCTATATGTTCTTCACAAGCTGGTTCGCCACGTATCTTCAGGAAGCGCGCGGCGTGACCATCGTGAAGTCCGGCCTGCTCACCATGCTGCCGCTGCTGGCGGTGGTGGTGGGTAGCCTCGCGGGCGGCGTCGTTTCCGACGCCGTGCTGAAACGGACCGGCAGCCGCCAGCTCGCGCGACAGGGCGTCGCTGTCGTCTCGCTCGGCCTGTGCGCGGGGCTGACCTTGTCCGCTTACTTCTTCGCCGACCCGCTCGCGGCGGTGCTCATCATCAGCGCGGGGTCGTTCTTCGCGGCGGTGGCCGGCCCGTGCGGCTACACCATCACGATTGACATGGGCGGCGCGCATGTGCCGACCGTCAACAGCGTGATGAACATGACCGGCAACTTCGGTGCGATGCTCTTCCCGCTCGCCGTGCCGCTGCTGCTGGGCAAGGAGCAGAACTGGAACGTGGTGCTCCTGAGCTTCGGCGTGCTCTACATTGGCAGCGCGCTGTGCTGGTGGCTGCTCAAGCCGGAGGGCAGCGTGTTTGAACAAGCCTTGGCTGGGAAGAAAGCTCCAAATCCCAAGCTCCAAGCTCCAGAGAAGCTCCAATGACCAAATTCCAAACAGACTTGCGCAAACTTGGACCTTGGAGCTTGGTGTTTCTTTGGAGCTTGGGATTTGGTATTTGGAGCTTGTCCACATGACCCAAGTTGAAACTCCGCAAAGCCGTTGCCGCTTCGCCATCGCGTGGGGCGACATCACGCCGCCCGCGAACATCTACCACCGCATGTGGGGCGCAGCGAAACACGAGCGGGCGACCGGCGTGCATCGCCCGCTGCGCGCGACCGTCGGCATCTTCGAGGCAGCGGAAGCGCCCACCGCCCGTGCCGGCGACTTGCAGTCGCCGTCTGGCGCGGACGAAGCCAGCGGACGGCGACTGCAAGTCGCCGGCACGGGGTCTCGCCAAATCCTCCTCGCGCTCGACCACTGCATCCTTGGCGCGGTGGAGCACGGGCAACTCGTCTCGCACATCGCGCAGGCCACGGGGCAGGCGCGCGAAAGCATTCTCGTCGTGTTCTCGCACACGCACGGGGCGGGCTTGATGGGCCTGGAACGCGCGTCGCTGCCGGGTGGCGATTTGATTCCCGGTTATCTCCGCAGCGTGGCGGAACGCGCCACGTCGCTCGTGAACGAAGCGTTGTCCCGGCTCGCGCCCGCCGACATCACCTACGGCAACGGCCGATGCAATCTCGCGGCGCACCGCGACTTCTGGGACGCGGAGCGGCAGCTTTGGGCGTGCGGCTTCAACCCCGCCGGCCCCGCCGATGACACCGTGCTCGTCGCGCGCGTGACGGGCGCGGACGGACGCCTGCTCGCCAGCGTGGTGAACTACGCCTGCCACCCGACCACGCTCGCGTGGGACAACACCCTCATCAGCCCCGACTACATCGGCGCGTTGCGCGAGACGGTCGAGCGCGAGACGGGCGCGCCGTGCCTCTTCCTGCAAGGCGCGAGCGGCGAACTGGGACCGGTCGAGGGCTTCGTGGGCGACCCGGCGGTCGCGGACCGCAACGGCCGGCAACTCGCCTACGCCGCGCTCGCGGCGCTCACCGCGCTGCCGGCGGCGGGCACGCGCTTCCGCTACACCGGCCCCGTCGTGTCCGGCGCGACGCTCGGCGCGTGGGCGCACGAGCCGTTGTCCGCTGACGAACTCGCGGCGAAGGAAGCGTGGCAAGTCGCGCGGTGGAATGAGCCGCTCGCGTATCGCCCCGGCCAGCCGACGGCAGCGCAAGTCGAGGCGGAGTTGAAGCAATTCCAAGCCGACGAGGAAGCTGCGCGCGCCGCTGGCGATCCGACCAAAGCCGCTGATTGCCGCGCGATGGCGGAGCGCAAGCGCCGCCTGCTGCACCGCCTCTCACAACTTCCGCCCAGTGACAAGTTCCCGCTGCAAGTCACGCTCTGGCGCATGGGTGATGCGTGGTGGCTCGGTGTGCAAGGCGAGTTCTACAGCGTGCTTCAGACGGAGCTGCGGCGGCGCTTTCCCGGCAAGGCCATCGTGATCGCAACGATTGCGGCGGACTGGGGTGCGTCGTATTTGCCGCCACGCGAGATTTACGGGACTGGGATTTACCAAGAAACCATCGCCGTCGTCGCGCCGGGGAGTTTGGAGCAGGTCATTGAGTCCGTGGCACAGCGGATGAAGACTTTTTAGCCACGGATGAAACACGGATTAAACACAGAAGAAGCGCGAGGAGCGCGGCCTTCAGGCCGCAGAAGCGTTCGGCTGGGCGAGGGCCGCTGTCAGACCAAGAGGCGGTTTCAGTGCGTGGCTTTCTGCGGCATGAATGCCGCGCTCCGCTCGCGTTTCGCTGCCTCCGCCGTGATGCTGGTGGCGTTGATGACCCTGCTTGGCTGCGAGCCGAAGCAGGGCGACGAGTTGCACGGCCTGACCCACATCCCAGCCTCTGCAAAGGTTGAGATCGGACCGGCCTCAAAGAAGTGGATGGTGGAGTTGCCGGAGCCGCTGCGCCGGCGGTTCATCGAGATGATTCACAGCGAAGCGACTTATGTGGATTTCCGCTGGTCTAGCGAACCCGCTTGGGGTGTCTTTGTGGTAGAGGGTGAGTCGTTTTACTGGCGCGGCAATGGCGTGGTTCACCCAGAGCAGCTGCGCGGTCGCGCTTGGACTTCACCGTTGATGCAGGCGCTCATCAACCGGTCGAGGACACAGCAGCCTGTGGAGGCGCCCGCAATTTCCAGTGCCACGCGTTGGAAAGCGATTTTGGACGAACTCGCCAAGTCCCCAACGCTTGACTCAACACCCGTCGAGAAAAACTCAAGATAGCCGAAGAGGTCACACCATGAAGATCCGAAAAATCGAAACCCTCGTCTGCCACGCGCGGATGCGGAACTGGGTGTTTGTGAAAGTCGTCACCGACCAGCCGGGACTCATCGGCTGGGGCGAGGCGACGCTGGAATGGCACACGCGCAGCATCGTCGGAGCCATCGAGGACATGGCGCACCTGCTCGTGGGCGAGGACCCGACGCGGCCCGAGCACCTGTGGCAGATGATGTATCGGCAGCACTTCTGGCACGGGCACGGCATCGTGCGCGCCACGGCCATCGCGGGCATTGACCTCGCGTTGTGGGACATCGTCGGGAAGGTCGCGGGGCTGCCGCTGGCGAAGGTCTTCGGCGGGCCGGTGCGCGACTACGTGCGCACCTACTGCCATTTGGGCGGCGGGAAGATGGAAGACTTTTACCAGACGCCCGCCGACAACGCCAAGCGCTTCGCCGACCTCGCGCTGGCGGCGGTGGCGGACGGCTTCACGGCGTTCAAGAGCATGGCCGTGCCGAGCACGATGCCCATCGAGGGCCAGAAGCCCGTGCGCGCCGCCGAGGCCGCCGTGGCCGCGATGCGCGACGCCGTGGGGCCGGACATTGACATCATGGTGGATTGCCACGCGCGCCCGTCGCCGGCGATGGGCCTGAAGTTCGGCAAGGCACTGGACCCGTATGGCCTCTACTTCTTCGAGGAGCCGTGCTGGCCCGAGTGCGTGGACGGCCTGGCGAAGATCAACGCCGCGCTCACCACGCCGGTCGCGAGCGGCGAGCGGGTGACGAACCTCGAAGCGTTCAAGGAGATGTTCGACAAGCGCGCGGTGGAAATCTGCCAGCTCGACCTGACGCATTGCGGCGGCTTCACGGCCGCGCGGCGCGTGGCGGCGCTGGCGGAGGCGCACCGCATCGCGCTCGCGCCGCACAACCCGCAGGGACCGGTGAGCACGGCGGCCTCGCTGGAGTTCGGCTTCTCGCAGCCCAGCTACATCATCTGCGAGACGGTCCACAACGACGTGCCGTGGCGCGCGGACGTGGTGCAGGAGGGATTCACCGTCGAGAAGAAGGGCCGCATCGTGCGCCCGAACACCAAGCCCGGCCTGGGCATCACCATCAACGAGAAGGCCGTGAAGAAGCACCCGTTCCAGCAGGAGATCGTGCTGCGGGAGTTCAACCGCGACGGCGCGGTGACGGACTGGTAGGAGCGGCGACTGCAAGTCGCCGGCACGGACTCACTCGCGCGGTCCCTCAACTTTCCGCTTCGCAAGCCTCGGAAGGCTGCTACGCTCCGAGCATCAATCTCAGCCCCGTGCTCCTTATGCGTGCGTCCATCCTCGCCCTTTCGTTGCTCTCCGCCTTTTCGCTCAATGCCCTCGCCGCCGCGCTGCCCATCGTCGGCGAAGTCGAGTGGCAGCCGTTGGTCGCCCAAGTCAGGCGGCTCATCGAGGCCACCGACTACCTCGGCGCGCCGTTCAGCGCGGCGGACAAGGCGGCGCTCAACGCCGCGATGGAATCGCCCGGCCACCGGGCCGCCGTGGTGAAGCTCCAGGAAATCCTCGACCGCTACGCGCTCTTTGGCGTCCACATCAACCCCGAGATGCGCGTGAAGGTGGCGCAGGGCGACGCCAAGCCCGAGCTGATGCAGGACGGCTGGCGGCAGTTCCTCGTGAAGGTGGCCAACGAATCCGGCACCACCGCGCCGCTCGCCGCCGTCAGCCCGAACGCCCAGTCCGTCCACAACGTCCGCGCCGCCACGACGCCTTCCGACAAGCTGCGGCGCGGCCAAGGCTCGCCGCCCACGCTCAAGGTCGAAGACCTCTGGCTCGACCTCCGCACTTATGACGCGCAGCCGCTCCGGCCCGCGCTGTCCGGCCTCACGGTCGAGTATCGCATCGTGCAGCTCTACAGCCGCGATGCCGGCAAGCGTGAGGCGAAGGTTGGCTTCAACGTCGGCCAGGGCACGCAGGACATCGGCTTCCGCAACGAGGTGGACTTGCTTTTCACCTGCCTGCCCGCACCGGAAATCACGCTCGGTGTGAAGGACGAGAACAACCAGCCAACGACCGCCGGCTTCGTCATCCGCGACGCGCAGGGCCGCGTGTATCCCTCGCAGGCCAAGCGCCTCGCGCCGGACTTCGCGTTTCATCCGCAGGTCTATCGCATGGACGGGGAGAAGATTCGTTTGCCGGAGGGCGATTACACCATTGAGTTCGACCGCGGCCCGGAGTCCGTGAAGCAGACGCGCAAGGTCAGCGTGACGAAGGCGACGAAACGCCTCGACTTCAAGGTCCAGCGCTGGATTGATCCGTCGAAGTTCGGCTACTGGTCCGGCGACCATCACATCCACGCCGCCGGCTGCGCGCACTACACGAACCCGACCGAGGGCGTCCACGCGCCGGACATGATGCGGCACATCCTCGGCGAGGACTTGAAGGTCGGTGCGAACCTCACTTGGGGGCCGTGCTTCGACTACCAGAAGCAGTTCTTCAGCGGCGCGGTGGACAAGGTCTCGAAGTATCCCTACCTGCTGCGCTACGACGTGGAGGTCTCCGGCTTTGGCTCGCACCAGAGCGGGCACCTGTGCCTGCTGCGGCTCAAGGACCAGATGTATCCCGGCGGCGACTCGAAGCACCACTGGCCCACGCTCGGCCTGAACACGCTGCGTTGGGCCAAGGCGCAGGGCGCGCTCGTCGGTCCCGCGCACAGCGGCTGGGGCCTGAACCTCCCGACCGCCGACCTGCCCAGCTACGACCTCCCGCCCTTCAACGGCATCGGCGCGAACGAATACATCATGGCCGTCACCCATCTCGTGCCCGGCCCGGACAAGAAGCCCGTGCCCGCCGTGGACTTTCTCAGCATGGTGGACACGCCCTACGCGTGGGAGCTGAACATCTGGTATCACACGCTCAACGTCGGCTTCCGCACGCGCGTCAGCGGCGAGACGGACTTTCCCTGCATCTACGGCGAGCGCGTCGGTCTCGGCCGCAGCTACGTGAAGCTCGACGGCAAGCTCGACTACGACGACTGGTGCGAGGCCATCCGCGTCGGGCGCAATTACGTGAGCGACGGCAAGAGCCACCTGATTGACTTCAAGGTCAACAACGCCGCGCTCGGCGAGAAGGGCAGTGAACTCAAGCTCGCCCAGCCCGGCACGGTGAAAGTCTCCGCCCGTGTCGCCGCCCGCCTCAACGAGCAGCCGGACGCCGCTCTGAAGAGCCGCCCTTATTCGCAGAAGCCCTTCTGGGACATCGAGCGCGCCCGCATCGGCGAGTCGCGCGAGGTGCCGGTGGAACTCATCGTCAACGGCCAGGTCGTCGCGACCAAGCGCATCGCCGCCGACGGCTCGCAGATCAACCTCGTCTTCGAGACGCGCATCGAGCGCAGCAGTTGGGTCGCACTGCGCATCCTGCCCAGCAGCCACACGAACCCGATCTGGGTGATGGTCGGCGACCAGCCCGTGCGCGCCTCCAAGCGCAGCGCCGAGTGGTGCGCGAAATCGCTGGAGCTGTGCTGGCAGCAGAAGGAGCGCACCTACGCCGCCGAGGAGAAGCCGCAGGCCCGGCAGGACTACGAGCACGCCCGGCAGGTCTATCGCAAGCTGCTGGCGGAAAGCACCGTGGACTGACGAGTGGAGCGGCGCCAACCCCGTGCCGGCGGCTTCATGCCGCTAGGTTGCGGGTGGAGCGCGCGGAAACGCCTCGTCCCGTTCCGCCCCACGGACGGCGGCTGGAAGCCGCCGGCACGGGTTCAAGGAGCTTCACACGGACTGACGGTTGCCCGGTTCGGACCGTGTGGTTAGACTTCCCGCCATGAAGTTCCGTGTTCGCTGGCTGCTGCTCGCTGTCTGTCTCATCGCGTTCTCCATTCCCGCCGCGCCCGCGCCGCGCCCGAACATTCTGCTCATCCTCGCGGACGATCTCGGCTTCTCCGACATCGGCTGCTACGGCTCCAGCATCGCCACGCCGAACCTGGACCGGCTGGCGGCGGGCGGGCTGCGCTTCACCCAGTTCTACAACGCCGCCCGCTGCTGTCCCACGCGCGCGGCGTTGCTCACCGGGCTTTATCCGCATCAGGCGGGCGTCGGGCACATGCTTCAGCCGTGGCGTCCGCCCAGCTACAGCAGCGGCCTCGGCGAGAACACCGCGACCATCGCCGAGCTGTTGCGTGACGCGGGCTACCGCACGTATCACGTCGGCAAATGGCACGTCGGCGGCGTGGGCGGCAACCTGGCGGCGGACAGCCCGGCGGCGCGCAATCACCCGATGAACCGCGGCTTCGACCGCGCCTATGGCTCCGGCGGCGGCGGCAATTACTTCGCGCTCACACCGCTCTATCAGGACCGCCAGAACATCAAGGCTGGCGAAAACTTCTACGCCACCGACGCCTTCACGGACCACGCCGTGAAGTTCCTCGAAGACCACGGGCGCGAGCAGAAGGAGAAGCCGTTCTTCCTGCATCTCTGCTACACCGCGCCGCACTTCCCGCTGCACGCCAAGCCGGCGGACATCGCCAAGTATCGCGGCAAGTTCCTGCACGGCTGGGATGCCGAGCGCGAGCGGCGCTTCGCGAAGCAGAAGGAACTCGGCCTCTTCCCGCGCGACGCCCGGCTCCCGCCGCGTGCGCCCGAGGCGAAGGCGTGGGCCGGTTTGCCCGAGGCCGAGCGCAAGGACTGGGATCTGCGCATGGCGATCTATGCCGGGATGATTGACTGCATGGACCAAGGCATCGGCCGCGTGCTCGACGCGGTGAAGAAGCTGGGCGCGGAGCAAAACACCCTTGTCCTCTTCCTCTCCGACAACGGCGCGAGCGCGGAGTTCCTCGACACCTGGCCGAACCTCGCGCGCGGGCACAAGCCCAACAGCGAGGCCGGCACGCGCGAGTCGCACAAGTGCCTCGAAGTCGGCTGGGCCAACGCGGCGAACACACCCTTCCGCGAGCACAAAATGTGGGACCACGAGGGCGGCATCAGCACGCCGCTCATCGTGAGCTGGCCGGCGGGCAAGGTAGGGCGCGCTGTCCCCAGCGCGCCGCCGAACGCCAATGGCGGACGGGCACCCGACGGCGGGGTGAGGACACCCCGCCCTACCAGCGCGGGCACCCTCTGCGACGAGCCCGGCCACATCATTGACCTCCTCCCCACCTTCCTCGAAGTCGCCGGCGCGACGTATCCAGAGAAGCTGAAGGATCGCGCGCTCACGCCACTGCCCGGCAGGAGTCTTGCCCCTTTGCTGTTGCAAGGCAGCTCCGCTGCCGAACGCACGCTCGCGTGGGAGCACGAGGGCAACCGCGCCGTGCGCGTCGGCGATTGGAAGCTCGTCGCGTCCTTCCGTGGCAATTGGGAACTCTACGACCTCAGCCGTGACCGCTCGGAGCTGAACAACCTCGCCGCGCAACAGCCCGCCAAGGTGAAGGAACTCGCCGCCGCCTGGCAGGCGTGGGCAGACAAGGTGGGCGTCGTGCCGTGGGAGCAACTGCCCGGCGCGAACTACCAGCCGAGCGCGACGTATCGCAAGAAGGGCGAGGCGGTGCCGGCGACGAAGCGACCGTAGCCGCAGGCTTCAGCCTGCGCTTCGCGTAGGTGACGACGTGAGGAGTCTCACTTCAAACTTCACTCGATGAGCCAGTCAGAGACTCGTCACCTCGTCTCCTACGGAGGGCATCCCCTTGGCGGCCTCTGCGTCCTTTGCGCGAGATCAGGCTCGATTCGCAACCTGAAGGTTGCGACTACGGGAATGGAGCGCGGCTGTGTCGCAGACCAGCCGCAGCGGGTGCGGACGCCGTGGCTGGCTGCGGGTGGTGCTGCGCACACACCCGCGCTCCGGCAGAGCCAGACGCGCATTCTGGAGTGCGGCGAGTTCTCGCCGCTTTCGTGAGGCGACTCGTCGCCGTCGGGCTGGCACGGGTTTGGAATTGGCCGGTGGCTTCCGGCTGGCGCGAGCCGGGGCGGCCTGGGCGAAGGGACGCGCGTCCGACCGCGACGGCGGCCAGCCGCCTGCGGAAAGCGGTGACGAGTCACCGCACTCCAAAGCGACGCAGGCCCGTGCCGGCGGTTTGCAACCGCCGTCCGTGGGCGTCAGCAGTTCGAGGCCGTTGGACGGAATCACGCGCAACGCGGCGACTGCAAGTCGCCGGCCACGGCGCACGGTGTGGAAGGCGGCGCTCGCCTCAGAGGAACATTGCGTCAGGAGGTTCAGGGCAATAGGCTCCCGTCATGCCTGACCCCTTGGAACTCGCTGAAATCGCTGTCGCCCAAGTTCGCGAACTGGGACGCAAGGAACTCGTCCTCCATGATCTTCCCATCACCAGCTTGCCCGATTCGTTGTTCGGCTTGGAGCAATTGATCGAACTACAGCTCGGCGTGAGCGAAACCAAGGGTGCCCAGAACAAGCTGCGGATGAAGACACTGCCGGCTGGAGTCGGGCGCCTCAAGAAACTGAAGAAGCTGATTCTCGGCAACATCGGGTTGGAATCGTTGCCACCCGAAATTGGGGAACTGAAAGAACTGCGCCAATTCATCGCACCACTTAACCAACTCAAGCTACTGCCGCCCGAGTTCGGGAATCTGAAAAAGCTCACGCATCTGAACTTGCAAGAGAATCAACTCACCGACTTTCCCGAAGTCATCGTCAGGCTCTCAAATCTCAAGGCGTTGATGCTCAGCAAGAATCCCCTGCGCTCCGTGCCGGCCACGATTCGATCGCTTTCCGAATTACAGCTACTCTGGCTGGCGTTCAGCTCAATCCAGGTGCCGGTCGCCGCGCACGCGTCTATCACGGCCTGCTGGTTCACGGGATACGGGTTGCGCTCCAGGAGCAGCCGGCCCGTGAGGTGGCCCATCATGTGGACGTGCGGGTTCTCCGCCGCGCGGAGGAGGCGCTTGGTGTTGTCCGCCTCGTCGCTGCCCGCGACGTGCAGGCTGGCTACGACCACGTCCAACTCGGCGAGCAGGTCGTCGGGGAAGTCGAGCTTCTCCTTGAGGATGTCCACCTCGGTGTGGCACGGCAGGCGGAGCGCGGGGTCGCGGGTTTCCTCGGTGGAGCGGAAGAGGCCGTATTCGTTGAGGCGCAGGCCGCGCGCCATCAACCGCTGCCGTTCCTCGTCCGACAGGGCGCTCATGCGCGGGCGATACTTGGCCACGAGACGGGAACCACGGGTGGATTCCGCCATTGGCGTCGCATTGCCGCCATGCTTGGCTTGCCTGACGGTCGGGTGTCGCATTCGGAGGGACAGTGCGTCAATGATGCAAACCAAGGCGGCTCACCACAGCGGATTCGGCCGGTAGAGCGGCTGCGCCCAAGGTGTCTGCTTGCCGGCGTCTAGGCCGGGGTCGGACGGGGGCTGGGTGGCGGCGAGGTAGTCGAGGAGCTGCTTGCGGATGGTGGGGATGAGCGGCCAGAGGCCGTGCCGCTGCTGCATCGTGGTGATGAGTTCGTCCCAGCGCTCGCGCGTGGCGTGCGTGGCGGTGATGATGGCGGTCGAGTGGCAGGGGATGCAGTTGATCTGGACCTGCTCGCGGCCCTTGCCGGGCTTGAGGGATTGGATGGCGCTGGTGTTCTGCGGCTCGGCGGCGGGGAGAACAAGCAGGCTGAGGAGGAGAACCCAAAGATTTGGGAAAGACAAAGATGGGGTGCCGCAGAGGCGGGATGCTGCGAAAACTGCGACGTCTTGGACTGCGGCGGCAAGCGAAGCGCGACGCCGCTTTCCGGTCCCGCGGAGCGGTCCCCCGACGGCAACAACGCTTCGTTCCGCTTCGCGGAAAGCCAAAGCGCCGTCGCCGCTGCGCTTTGCCGGCGCAGTCCAAGACGCTGGCGCGTTTTTCCAGCCGCTTCTGCAAGCAGGCATCTTCATACGGCCTTGAGCGCGATGCGGTGCATGGCGTTGTTCGCGTAGCCTTCGGGGTTCCAGCCGGGCACTAGCATGGGTTGTTGAAAACCCTTCCCATCCGTGGCGCGTGCCCAGATTTCGTAGTAGCCCTTGGTGGGCAGCTTCAAGGCGAGTTCCCAGCGCTGCCAGGCGAAGCGGTTGCGCGGTGCGCTGAGTTTCGCGGGCAGCCAGGTCGCGCCGAAGTCGTAGCTGAGGTGCATGGCCTTCACGTCGCCCCAACCGCTCCACGCGTGGCCGCGCAGGAGCGCGGGCTGGGCGGCGGGGACTTCCGCGCCGCTGGCGGGGAGCGTGATGATGGATTTGACCGGCAGCTCGTGGATGATGGCCATGTCCGCCGCCTCGACTTTCGTGCCGGGCGCGACGGGGAACTTCGGCAGGCGATAGGAATGGCCCTTCATTTTCTCGCCGTCGTGCTCCCGGTCGCGGACCCAGATGCGCTTGAGCCACTTGCCGGAAGTCGAGGCGGGCCAGCCGGGGCAGACGAGGCGCAGCGGCCAGCCGTGGATGGCGGGCAACGGTTGGCCGTTCATCTCCCACGCGAGCAGCGTGTGCTCGTCGAGCGCCTTGGCGATGGGCACGCCGCGCGAGATGGCGTGCTTGCCGGGCGCGCGGCTCAGGTGCGCGTCCTCGCTCTCGTAGCCGATGTAAATCGCCGACTGCTTCACGCCCGCACGGCGCAGCACGTCGCCGAGGCGGACGCCGGTGTAATTCGCGCAGCCGACGCCGCCGAGCGTCCACTGGTTCCCAGAGGCGGGCGGGTTGAAGGCGGCGCGGCCGTTGCCGGCGCATTCGATGACGAGCGTGCGGGTGATTTTCGGAAACTGGCTTTGCAGCTCGGGCAGCGTGAGTTTCAGCGGCTTCTCGACTTCGCCGTCAATCGTCAGCGACCAGCCGGCGAGGTCGCGTTTCGCGGCGCGCTCGGGCGGGTGGCCGTTGTTGCGGACAAAGTGCCGCTCCGTCGGCGTGATGTCGTCATCGAGCAGCGTGACGGGCGTCTCGGCCACGATGGGACGGTCGCCGAGGATGCGCAGGCCGCGCTTGTCCGGCAGGAGGTCGGCGACGGACTGCGCGAGGGCGTCGGGGAAGAGGCCGGGCGCGAGGTTCCGCGCGAAGGGAATCGGCCCGCCGAGCGCGGCGGCGAGCGTGGCGAGGCTGGAGTTGCGGAGGAAGCGGCGGCGGGAGGCGGCGGTGCGGTTCATGTGCGTTGGACGGATGTTCAACGCGGCAGCATCGGGCGGCAAGCTTGGAGCGCGGGCGAGCAGGGGCAGAAGTGATTAGTAATTAGTCGTGCGCACCTCTTCATCGCTGGCCATCATCCCGCGCTCACTAATCACTAATTACTAACCACTCCTCCCTTTCCCCATGCCCCGCTCTGCTTCATCCTGCCTCGCACTGGCCGCCGGAACCGCGCTGTTCCTCGCCGCCAGTCCGCTCATGGCCCAGACCAACGTGTCCAACGCCGAGGCGTGGCTCGCCGCCGCGCCGGTCGCCCCCGAGTTCTCCGTGCCGAAGACCAAGGCCGCGTGGGACAAGCAACGTGCCGAAGTGCGCGCGACGCTGTGGCAGTTGCTCGGCAAGCTGCCGCCCCGCCCCAAGGTGCCGAAGGTCACGACCGTCACGCGCGAGGACCGGGGCGATTACGTTTTCGAGAAGTTCACCTTCGACAACGGCGCGGGCGCGACCGTGCCGGGCTACGTCTTCCTGCCGAAGAATGTTTCTGGCAAGTCGCCCGCCATCCTCTACTGCCACTGGCACGGCGGCCAATACGACATCGGCAAGGACGAGTTGCTGCGCACCAATGCCGTGCCCGTGCCGCCGGGGCCGGCGCTCGCGAAGCGCGGCTACGTGGTGCTGGGCGTGGACGCCTATTGCTTCGGCGAGCGGAACGGCCAAGGCCCCGGAGGGCCGAACGAGAAGGGCGGCGCGGGCGAGATGACGGCGTCGAAGTTCAACCTCTGGGCCGGACGCTCGCTGTGGGGGATGATCCTGCGCGACGACTTGATGGCGCTGGATTACCTCGCGTCGCGCAAGGAAGTGGACGCGTCGCGCATCGGCGTCACCGGCATCAGCATGGGCGCGACGCGCACCTGGTGGCTGGCGGCGCTGGACGAGCGGCTGCGTGCGGGCGTGGCCGTGGCCTGCATGACGCGCTACACGGACCTCATCCGCATCGAGGGCCTGAAATACCACGGCATCTACTACTTCGTGCCGGGGATGCTGAACCACTTTGACAGCGAGGCCGTGATGGCGCTGGCCGCGCCGCGCCCGATGCTCTACATGACCGGCGACAAGGACTACGGCTCGCCCATCGAAGGCATTCGCAAGCTGGAGGCGAAAATTCGTCCCGCCTACGGCCTGTATCGCGCGGAGGCGAACTTCGAGAACGTCGTCTATCCCGGCCTCGGCCACGTCTATCTGCCGGAGATGTGGGAGAAGATGGTGGGGTGGATGGACAAGCAATTGCGCGCGCCGTAGATGCGGTCTTGGGAAGGGAAGATCCGCAGGCTGGGTTTCTTCGATTTCCTCACTGTTTTGGCTGTCCGGCATGGATTCGAACCATGACAAAGGCCTCCAAAGGGCCTTGTGCTACCATTACACCACCGGACAAACCGTGGCGGGAACCTAGCGAACAGGCACGGACGCGCAAAGGTTTTTTCCGGGCGCACTTCCCGCTTTCAATCCCGCAGTCCGCCACTATCGTCGTCCCGGTTGCGCGGGCCGTCGCCCGCCGCGTGTTTCCCCGATACACCGCCTATGCGCCGCACCAAGATCATCGCCACGCTCGGTCCCGCCACGAGTTCGCCGGAAATCCTCGGCCAGCTCATGGACGCCGGCATGAACATCGCCCGCCTCAACATGTCGCACGCCCCGCACGACTGGGTGCGCGCCACCGTGAAGCACCTGCGCGCCGCCGCCGAGGCCCGCAAGCGCTCCATCGGCATCCTCATGGACACGCAGGGGCCGGCCATCCGCACCGGCGACCTCCCTGTGCCGCTCGACCTCCAGCCCGGCCAGAAGTTCATGCTCACCGTGCGCGGCGAGAAGAGCGAGGAGGAGCATTCCGTGGACGTGAACTACGAGCACTTCGTCAGCGACATCAGCGTCGGCGACGTGGTGCTGTTCGACAACGGCGCGATCCACATGAAGGTGCTCGCCAAGCACCACAACAAGGTCGAGTGCGAGGTGCTCACGCCCGGCAAGCTCGGCAGCCGCCGCCACATCAACCTCCCCGGCGTCAAGGTCAGCCTCCCCGCGCTCACCGCGAAGGACATTGCCGACGTGGCGCTCGGCCTCGAACTCGGCGTGGATTACATCGCCCTGTCCTTCGTGCGCGAGGCGAAGGACATCATGCAGCTCCGGGCGCTCACGCAGGGTTCCAAGCACCGTCCGCAGATCATCGCCAAGATTGAGGACCAGTCGGCCGTTAAGAACATTGACGAGATCATCACCGAGGCCGACGGCATCATGGTCGCGCGCGGCGACCTCGGCATCGAGGTGCCCTACGAGGAGCTGCCCATCATTCAGCGCAAGGTCGTCAAAATCTGCCTCCGCGTCGGCAAGCCTGTCATCGTCGCCACGCATATGCTCGAGAGCATGATCGAGAACCCCATGCCCACGCGTGCCGAGATCACGGACGTGGCCAACGCCGTGTTCGAGCAGACCGACGCCATCATGCTCTCCGGCGAGACCACCGTGGGCAAATACCCGGTGAAGTGCATCGAGGTCTTCGACCGCATCGCCCGGCGCATCGAGCGCAGCGGCAACGCCGGCTACCACGAGCGCGCCGAGCTGACCAGCCCGCGCCAGAAGCTCGTCAAGAGCGCCGTCGTCATGGCCGACCAGCTTCGCGCCGAGGCCATCATCGTCTTCACGCGACGCGGCAACATGGCCCGCTGGACCTCCTGGCTGCGCCCGCGCTTCTCGCCCATCTACGCCGTGTGCGAGACGTGGCCGCTCGCCGACTCCCTCGCGCTGAACTGGGGCGTCACCCCGGTCGTGTTCCCCTTCGACTACAGCAACCCGGAGAAGAACATTGACGTCGCGCTGGCCCGCATGAAGGAGGACGGCATCCTCCATCGCGGCCACACCGCCGTCATCATCAGCGCCATGTCCAGCGGCGAGCAGATCGTGGACGCGGTGCAGATGCGCGTGCTGGACTGAGCAAACAGGTGGAGCAGGATCAAGATCAGGATCAGGAGCACGAAGCTCCTCCTGCTCGTAATCCTGATCCTAATCCCGCTCCCTCCCTTGAGCCTCAAACGCAAACTCTCCGGCGGCACGCTGGCCTTCATCGGCTTCCTGCTCTCGCCCCTGTCGTGGTGGAACGACCTCTTCGTGAACGTCCCGCTCGCGCTGGCCTTCGCGTGGATCGTGAGCCTGTTCTGGCCGGCGGTCTTCGGCGCGAGCTTCGTCCTCGGCTACTGGCTGACCAACATCCTCGGCCTCGTGCTCATGCAGAAGGGTGCGCAGCAGGCGTTGTCCGACCAGCCCAGGCCCTACACTCGACGACAGCTCGTCACCGATCTCGGCATCTCGCTCGCCTACACCCTGCTCATCATCGCGCTGGTGAAGCACGGCATCCTGAAGCCCCTGCCGGACTATTTGCCGTCGCGGACCCCGTAGGCGCGGGCCTCAGCCTGCGCCGCCGGTTCCGCCAAGCTTTCGATCCGCAACCTGAAGGTTGCGACTACGACTTGCCGTCCGCCTCTGCCAGCACCAGTTTGCCACCATGCAAGACACAGCCACAGTGGACTGTCCCTTCTGCGGGCAGAGCATGGAACTGGTGCTGGACACCCACCTCGCCTCCCAACGCTTCGTCACCGACTGCGAGGTCTGCTGCCGGCCGTTTGAAGTCACGGCGGAGTGTGAGGCGGGCGACGTGCTCTCCGTGTTCGCAGCGGGAAACTGAACCAGGTGCGTTCAATGGTTGAACGCGAATTCCTTCGTGTTCATCAGCGCCCAGAAGAGGTCGGCGAAGAACGCCTCGCGCGGGTCGGCCGCGCTTTGCTGGCGCGTCACGGCCTCGCGCTCGGCGGCGGTCGGCTGGCGGCCCAGCGTGGTGAGGTAGAGCTGCTCCGTGAGTTTCGCGTCATCGGGCAACTCCTTCAGCCACTTCGCCAGCCGGGCATCCGGCGACTTGATTTTCTTCACCAGGTCTTCGCCGTTGTTGAGATGCAGAAGCTGCGGGAGCGTCACGTCTCCGCTGCGCTCGCAGGCACAGGCCGTCACGCGGTCGCTGCGGCCGAAGAGCGTGAGGAAATAGCTGTTCACCGTCGGGTCCGGGAGCTGCACCGCGCGCAGGCCCACCGGATAGCCGGGAAAAGTCTCCGGCACGCCGGTCGCGTCGCCCACGGCGTCCAGCAGCACCTCGGCCGGCAGGCGGCGCGCGTAGAAGTGTGAGTGGAAACGCTGGTCGGCGGCGTTCGCTTTGGTGGTGTCCGCACTGAGCTGGTAGGTGCGTGACGTGACGATCAGGCGCATCAGCTTCCGCAGATCATACCCGCTGGCGAACTCCCGCTTCAGCAGCGCCCACAGCTCGGGGTTCGCCGGCGGGTTGCTGTCGCGCAGGTCGTCCACCGGCTCCACTAAGCCCACGCCCATGAAGTGCCGCCACACGCGGTTCACCATCGCACTGGCAAAGAACGGGTTCTCCGGCGCGGTCAGCCAGTCCGTGAACGCCTCGCGCGGGTCCGCCCCCTCGGGCATCACGAGCGCACGGCGGTCCAATGGCTGCGCGGCCATCATCTGCCGCGTGCGCGGCTGCTGCACGGCCGGCGGCTTCGCACGCACGGACTTGATCTGCTGTGCCAGCTCGGTGACGCGCTTCTCGGCGGCGGTCACTTCCTTCGCGCGCTTCTCCGCTTCCTTCGGGTCAAGGCCAGTCGCGGCGGCGGCTTCCTTCGCCTTCACGACCTTCTCCTCCGCCTGCTGAAGCTGCTTGGCAAGCTGCAGTTCGTTCTGCGTGCCGAGCTGCAACGCGGTGAAGCCATCCACCGGCTCCTTGCGGTCCAGCGACACGCGCGCGAAGAACGCCGCGAAGTGATAAAAGTCATCCTGCGTGTAGCGCTCGAGCGGATGGTTGTGGCACCGCGCGCAGCCGATGCGCGTGCCGAGGAACGCCTGCGCCACCGAGTCCGGCAGGTCGGACTGCTCGGGCTGGCGCTTCTCGCCGACGTTGTAGATGAAGTAGCCCACCGCCGGCGTCTCGGCGGCGGAACCGCGCGCCGTCAGCACGTCGCGGGCGAGCGCGTCCCACGGACGGTTCGCGGCCACCTGCGCGCGCAGCCAGCTCTGCAAGGCCCGCACGCCCTTCGCCCCGCGCACGTCGTGGTCGCGCTCCTTGCGGTTCTGGAGCAGGTCGGCGAGCTGGAGCGTCCAGTAGTCCACGAACCGCGGGCTGCCGATGAGCTGGTCCGCCAGCTTCGCGCGCTTGTCGGGAGAAGTGTCCTTGGCAAATGCCGCCGCCACCTCCGCCGTCGGCAGCGAACCGGTGAGATCGAGATGCACGCGCCGGCAATACGTCGCGTCGTCGGCCAGCGGCGCGGGCGGGAGTCGGAGCGCCTGGAGCTTCTTGAAGACCGCGTCGTCAATCGCGTTGTTCCGCGCCATGTAGTCCGCCGCATTGACCTTGTTGTCGTAAGGCATCGTGAACGACACCACCTCGACCAGCCCCTGGAAATGCACGCGCACCGACGCCTCGCCCGCGCGCAAGGCCGACGCCACGCCCTCGGGCGTGACCTTCACCGTGGACTCGTCGTTCGAGAAAAACTGCGCGAGCCACGTCACGTCGCGCTCGCGGCCGTCCGTGTAGGTGGCGCGGGCGGTGAGCGGCAGCGAGTCGCCGGGCTTGAGCGGGCGGGTGCTGGCGGAGAGCGTGAGCTTCGCCACGCGCGCCTCATTCGTGGTCGGGCCGGGCGCGCCCGCGAGAATCCAGTCGCGCAGCAACTGGTGTTCACGGGAGTTGGGCGCGAACCGCGCGCCGCCCTCATGCGGCTCGATCGCGAGCGCCTTGGTGAGCAGCAGGCTGGCGTCTGGCCGGGCGAAGTTCAGGCGGCGGCCCCGGCTCTCGCGGGCGAGATGCTCGTAATCCTCCTCCGGAGCGAACCCGCGCAGGGAGAGTCTAAAACCGTTCTGCCCCGCGAGCTTTCCGTGGCACGCGCCCATGTTGCACCCCGCCCGCGTGAGCAGCGGGATGATGTCCTCGCGAAACGACGGCGCGGCGGGCGCGGGAAGCGCGGGCGCGAGCAGTGCGGCGAGGAGACCAAGCCTGGCGGGCCGGAACATCGGTGGGTTCAGACTGCCCCAAACAGGCGGCGATTCACGAACGCCGGCCCCGCCCATGCGGGACTCGCCTTGCCCGCGCGGCCTCTGGTAGCCTTCGCGCGCATGAGTTCCACCGGCGAATCCGAGCTGGTCGCGCGCTGCCGGCGCGGCGACGCCCGCGCGTGGGACGAGTTGTTCGATGCGCACTACGCGGCGGTGGGGCGCTACGTGTTCCAGCTCTCGCCGCAGTTCACGCGCGAGGACGCGGACGAGATCGCGCAGGAGACGTTTCTCTCGGTCATCAAGCACATCGGCGGTTTCCACGGCGACAGCCAGCTGCAGACGTGGCTCTTCCGCATCGCGGGCAACAAGGCGCGCGACCATCTGGAGAAACAACGCGCGGCCAAGCGCGGCGGCGGCCAGCAGCCGCTCTCGCTGCACGCGGAGGATTCGGAAACGGGACTCACGCTCGACGCGCCGAGCCACCAGCCCGGCCCCGACGGCGCGTTGCTGCACAGCGAACGGGCATTGCTCATCGGTCACGCACTGGAGCGGCTCGGCGGGCCGTGCCAGGAGATCATCGAGCTGCGCTACTTCGCCGACCTCAGCTACGAGGAGATCAGCCGCGCGCTGCGCCTGAACGAAAAGACCGTCAGCTCGCGCCTGAGCAAATGCCTCGACAAGCTGGAGGAAATCGCCCGGCCCATCTTCGCCGGGGGGAAATCTCCGGTTTCCCCGTCTAATCCACCAAGTTCGCCATGAGCGCCGACCCACAACGCGACATCGAGAAGGATCTGCTGGCCTACCAGCAGCGCCGGGGCGAGCAGCTCGGCGCGCCGATTGAACTGCATCCCGCCACGCGCCGGATGCTGCAGGGCGAGGCCGCGCGCGTGGCCAGCCGGCCGCTGCTCACGTCGGAGGAGGCGGCGAAGAATTTCGTGCGCTCGTTTGTGATGTCGCACCAGCAGCCCGGTTTCTTCACGCGGCACAAGCAGCGCATCCTCTGGGGCGGCGGGATGTTTGCCTGCCTCGCGGTCGTGCTCGCCGTGCTGCGCAACGATCCTCAGCGGACGGCGCGCGATAGCACGTTCGGCGACAAGCTGCCCGCGCCATTGCCCGTCTCCAGCCCGTCGGCGACACCGCCGCAAACCGCCGCGGCGAACCGGCCGCGCATCGAATTTGAAAGTCTGACGCGGGACAACCAGGCCCCGCAACCGGCAGAGAGGGTCCAAGAGATCGCGAAGCTTTCCGCCGCACCGGTCGGCGGCTTCGCGCCGGCCAATCCACGCGGGGCCATAGTCGCGTCCGGTCCGATGCCTTCCGCCCAGCGTGAGGCGGCGGATCGCCGCAGCGGCGCGGCATTCACCCCGTTGCCGGGCGGGTCTGGAACCGCGAACGGCGAGCGCGGGGCTGCCACGCCGGCCCCGGGCGCGGGCCGGCCAGTCGCGCAGCCGGAGAGCGTGCTTCGGCGCATGACGGTCATGGACGCGGACAAGAAGCTGGCGGAAAAAGCCGAGGCCGGCCAGTCGGCGCAGCTCGCCAAGTCGCTCAAGGCCGCGCAGAACACGCTCGCGTTCTCCGCTCCCGAGGCGAAGAAGGCGGGTGAAGAGGTGAAGCTCAAACTTGATGACGCACAGAAACGCGCTCCCCAGGCAACCACGGCCGGCGGCGCTGGAGCGGCCCCGGTTGCCACGCCCATGCCCGCCTCTGCCGCCGTGCCGCTGACACGGCAGCTTTCCTACGCTGCCGGCGGAGACGGCGAGCCGCAGGTGCGCCAGCGGTTCCAGCAGTTGGACCAGCGGGCGGGCTACCGCCAAAATCTCAATTCCCCGCCTGTCCCGCAGGTCATGCAGGACTTCGCCTTCGAGCGCACGGGCGACCGCGTGCGCATCGTGGACGCCGACGGCTCGACCTACGACGGCACCGTGATGCCCGCGCCCGAGGCCGAGGTCCGCGCGAAGCTGTCGCGCCCGCTGGATGAGGCGAGGGCGCGCAAGGATGCCGTCGGCCAGGCGGCGCAGTCCGCCGGGGCACCGGCTTCGGGCGCGCAAACTGCCTACCGCTTTTTCGCCGCCGGACTGAACCGCAAGCTCAACCAGTCCGTCGAGTTTCGCGGCGAGTGGCTGCCCGTCGCGCCCGCCCAGTCATCGGCGAAGACGCCCGCGTTGCAGGCCACGAGCCTGGGCGCCGTGCGTTTGGAGGCGCAGACGGCGGAGAAGAAGGAGAGGTCCGCCCTCACCAACGCGCTGGCTGACAGCCCCGCGCCGGCTCAGGCGTATTTCTTCCTTCAGCAGCAAAAGGAATCCTCCCCGGGCCGCATCTCCGGTCGCGCCATCGTCGGCGGGAAGAACGAGTTCGACATCAAGGCGGTGCCGAAGTAGCCCGCGTGCGGACAGGATTTCGCGTTGACGATTGGTTGGCCGCCCCGCACCGTGAATGCGCTTGGCGCGCACGAAAACCATCCTGTTTGTCTGCACCGGAAACATCTGCCGCAGCCCGATGGCGGAGGGTTTGTTCCGTCATGCGGTGAAGGGCAAGGGCGACTTCCGCGTGCTCTCCGCCGGCGTCGGCGCCATCAACGGCCAGTCGCCCAGCGCGCACGCCATCACCGCGCTCAAGCAGCTCGGCATTGACATCAACGGGCAGCGCAGCCGGATGCTCACGGGCGCGATGGTGCAGGAGGCGGACTACATCTTTGGCATGACGCGCGGCCACGTCGAGGCGGTCACGCTGCTTTACCCGCAGGCGGAGGAGAAGACTTCCGTGCTGCGCGAATTCGACGACACGCTCGACTTCTGGGAGAAGGACATCGCCGACCCGATTGGCGGCAACCTCGACGTGTATCTCAACTGCCGCGACCAGATCGAGCAGGGCATCGAGTCCATGCTGCGGTTCGTCGAGCAGGACGGCGACAACCCCGGCAACGGGCGCGCGGTCACGTTCGCCATTGGGGCGGACCATGCCGGCTTGCAGCTCAAGGAGGCGCTGAAGCGGCACCTCGAACAGCGGCACGTCCGCGTCGTGGACTTCGGCACGAACTCGCCCGAGTCCACGGATTATCCCGACTACGCCAAGCTCGTCGCCGAGCAGGT
>Ga0172373_10001135_pt1 | contig 43200 bp, 49 predicted proteins | sample Lak10m_2_FD_114546 | JGI IMG/M metagenome (GOLD analysis project Ga0172373, IMG submission 114546) | Freshwater microbial communities from Kabuno Bay, South-Kivu, Congo - kab_092012_10m | ecosystem: Environmental > Aquatic > Freshwater > Lake | place: Democratic Republic of the Congo... | reverse complement strand
GTCGTTCCGAGGATCCCGCTTGGTGCAATCGTGCATCCTGCACCAGGCTCCGCAGGTTCAGAAAGTATGACTGCCCCCGCCACATAGTCAATCATCAAGTACTGCTGTGTATGGCTATTGGGGTTCAGGACAACATTGGATCCCGTGATAGGGCGATCAAAATCAGGGCAGACTTCCCCGATGTGATTGAGTCGAGCAGGAAACAAGACCATTCGGAAGCCAAGATCCAACAAGCTGCCAGGATCTTCCGCAGTCGTGGTGGCCAACTTGTACCCAGTATTGAAGATGGCTTTATCGGCCCGCCCCAAGGTTGTTTTGCTCTGAACGGTTGACAGCTTGGAAAGGGCACCCTGATTCCAAGAGGGGTCAATCAGATTGGTCAGACGATTCCCCTGTACCTTTTGGGGATCCAGATATGTGCTTGTGTAGAGTGCCTCAACAGGATCGTGGATTGTGTAGGATACGAGAACCTTGTAGGCATCTACACCCAGACCTTTACCTACGACAGGGGAAAGTCCTGTATAGCCAACACTGGGATCATTTTGACCCAAATAGGTACCTGAGTGCTTCAGAGTGGTGACTGTACTGGCAGTGCTGTGTGTGAATGCAACAGAGTTTCCTACAACACCCGCCGTGTTTGCAGTAAGAATCACTGCATTGTTTGCCCCATCCAAGGTCGCCGTCACGTTGGGGTCGCCTGAGATTGCGTTTTTCAACCCAGTGGCAATGGTCAGAGCATTCTCATTGATTGCAACCGTGGTGTAGGTGTAGGTATGGGAGACAGTCCGATCCCGTACTGTAATCGAGAATGCAGTGCCCGCAGGATCCGTGGCAGGGCTCACGACTTGAACGTAGCCTTTCGCACTAACGGGCGTCCCATCAAAGTCGAAGTTGGCTTGCAGGACACTCGGGCCGTAGTAAAGATTGCCTGTCTCCGCATCCTGTTGCGGCAAGAATAGACAACGGAGATGTGCTGGCGAGGACCCTGCCGCCGCGACAAGCTCAAGGACTTCAAAGTATCCATCCAAGAGTCCCGCATCGTGGTATGCCTCATAGACGGTCTCAAAGCCTACAACAGCAGGGTTGGGTTGGATGATCTGAGTGACATGCACAATGTCTCCCACAGCAACCGTACCTGTGTAGTCAGACAGCTTCACCACACCCGGTTCAAAAGGCAATCCTTCAGCAGACTGATATCGATTGGTTTGAAGACGTGCTTGGCCACTACCCTTTGGTTGGAATACAGGTAGCTTTGCACTTCCACCATATGTTGGAACTGCACCAACAAGCGATTGATCATACGCTGCAAACGAGCCTCCCAACCAAGATCCTGGGATGGTGGTCTCTCCGCGTGCAGGAAGACCATCGGAGGCCGCCGATTGTTCCGGCGTCATCACTAGGAAAGTGGTGTCTGAAACTTGCTGCAATCGAGTTGCATAAGGCTTGAAAAGCGTGATAGCGCGAGCAACCGGCACCTTAGGGGCTACGGGGATTGTGAAGTAATCCGAAAGCTTCTTTGTCGGTTCTAGCACAATCTTGGCATCAGGGTAGGTGCTGGTCCAGTCTACTGTTTTGACACGGAAAATCTCAAAGGAGGTGTGGGAGGCATTGTTCTGGATTGCCTTTCTGAGCCCCACCGTATTGACAAAGCCATCTCCGATACCCCCTTGAAAGAAATCGCCGTCAAAGAGTTGGCCGGGGTTGCCTGTTTGAGAGACAACACAGTAGAGACCCTCCATAGGGATCTCAGTCAGCCCGTAAATCTGTTCTAGTGTCGAGACGTGCAGAGTGGAGCCATCAAAGGAGACCGCATCCAAAATGAGGGTGTTGTTTGTCTTGTCAATCTGCCATTGCCAATTGGTAGTAGGGTGCCGTAAGGTTGGCCCCACAATGCTGTAAGAGATGGGGTGCCCCATATACGAAGTGGGTTGATTCGTCCCCCAGGAATAGGGGACAAAGTTGATCTCTGGGAGGCCAGGCCGCCCCAATTGACTTACAATCAATGAAGAGTTGTTGTTGGTTGTACCAAAGGCATCCGTCTCTTGCGTTGAGTATCGATTCGCAGCCGCTGCCCAGCTACCAATCCAGTTCTGTAAGAACCTTTGGGTTTGAGCAGAGGTTACAAGAAGTCTGGCATAATCCTCTTGCCAAGGTTGTCGTGTTGTGGAGGTTGCCATGACGTTGGCCAGCATCTTGTTTACAGAGTCTAGTGTTGAGTAAGACATCTCTTTATCCTCTCAGTTATGGGCGAACAATCTCGATTCCGATGATACCACGTAAATCCCGATTCAAGGAGGATGCTCCAAAGTCCCAGTTGAAGTTGTATTGGTAGATACCAAAAACACCTGTATCGTACATAATCACTTTGATCAAGAGGGGCACTTCACCTACCAAAGCAGGGTTCACTGCGGACTTGAACAAGTTGATTGCGGGTCCAACATTGAGTTTGACTTGGCAGTATCGGTAGTCCAGTTGACTATCCAGAGCATCAAAGGTATTCAGGTCTGTGACTTGACACCCTGCGCCATCTCGGATAGGATCCTGTTTGCTTGGGCCGTCCCCATCGAGCCGACCACAATCCATCCAAGTTGTCATGCCAGGCACCTTGGCCATAATGGCAATGTTTGCACTACCTGGACTAGGACCACCAGCATACTGGAAGTCTTCTAACTTCAAACCATTGATCCGAAGCAGTACAAAGGGTTGGTTTTCTGCTGCAACCGGCGTGAAGGTTCCTGAAAAGGCACAGTCAAATGCACGAACGTACTCTCGCGTGCCTGCACAACCAGTATAGTCAAATTGTGTGATCGCATCGTCTACGAAAGAAGGCCGAACATTGTTTGTGTAGTTGGTGTGCGGGTACAGCAAGACACCTGCCTGAGGCTTTGGCATCAGGCAACCTTCTGTAAGGGGTGGTGTGTTGTGCCTCAAGCCCGCTACTTGCAACTCATTTGTCATTACAGCGGACAAACTCATTGTGTGCAAATCATTCTGTACCCAAGCAGCTTGGTCCCATGCAACGCCGCCGAAAGCATCCGCTAGGCCCGCCTGTACAGGCACCTCGATAGGTGCAGGTGCCGCCGCGAGTCCAGGCCCAGTAAGAAGTCCCTGCACGACAGGGTTTCCCAACCCAACCCAATCTGCACGATAACGGTACACCTCATCCAGGAACCGTTCTTGAGTGTCTTTGGTCGATGTTTGCAAACCTGTCCAACAATGCTGAGGCACGGCACCCGCTAGTCTGAAGTTGCCGTAATGGACAGCCGGGCCAACCATCAGTGGGTACATCGTTGAGTGGAAAAGCAGATCTTTACCCCCAACTGGCGCCATTGTCGCTGAGGATGGGTTGACAGTGCCTGTTGCGTCCTGTGAGTTTGGCATACGAACAAGTAGATGCGGCCGAGCGTACTCACTAAAGAAGGGAATATCTGCCTCAGCATCTCCATCAAAGGAAATCTCTAGTCCTGTGACACTAGCTGTATCTGCAACACCAGGACCTGCACCTCCCACACTATTGCCCGCCGAGATGGCCTCAAGATCAAACTCCACCCGTTGGAAGTGCTTCCAAGTGTCTGTGGGTGCGGAAACCAAGGTGAAGTTACTCCCGGAGAAATCGCCCAACGAAACCACAATAGGGCTCATCTGGAGAACCCGGCTTGTTGAGGCAAGCCCATCTTTCATTCCAGTCAGGTAAGAATGCTCTGCAATCGAACCGAATAAACTCAAAACATCAGCCTCTGGCGAGATCGTCACATTGGGGTGTCCCAGATTATCCGTTGCCGTGAAGTAACTAACACCTGAAACAACGGTGACATCCTTAGCCCCCGGAGTATTCAGAGTGTACTGAGAGAGGGTGATGTTGGGCGCATTTGTGTCCGTATCGACATAGACTGCCCCACGCAATGCAAAGAAGGGGTGGGCTGCAACGGAGCCATCCTGAGCTTGATCAATCAGATTCTTGACAATGGTCCCCTGAGTGTCATCCAAGCCTTCTGTGCCCGCAGTCAGTTCAGCCCCGTTGACAACATTGACACTGTAGAGTTGGTTGTCCATTGGCCAGACACCATCTCGCACAAAGGCTTCAAAGTAGACTTCCTTTGTGAAGTGCATCAATAGGTAAGAACCTGCGTCTTGGGTTGCAATCTCAAAGCGGTGCCGAAAGCGCCCAATCTGGAACGGATAGTAATCCTTGGTGAAGTTCGTGTAGTTACCAGCTTGTGTGAGATGCCCATTCGGCACATCCGCAATCGGAGGCTTGGTCAGATAGCGTGTCTTTTCCACTGTGGGGGTGTACTTTAGCCCGGTAGCGCCATCACTGTAATTGTCCAGATAGGGAAGACGGTAGTCAAAGAAGTTCCCGTCCGCAGTCGTGTCTGTTGTACCACGAATCAGACCATAGCGATATGGTGCTCCCAGAATAGGGATTCCTTGTCCAACAGGTGTGATTCCTGCCAGAGTAACGGTCCCAAGACGTACTTGCCCTGGGAACGGTACTTCGGTGCTTGGATAGTCCAAAGCACAGCATCCCGCTAGTCTTTGGCAGGTTCCCCCGATAGCAGGGGCCGCAACTAATCCTGTGCGCAAGGTCAAATGCGTTGCATCCGGTACTTGAGATACTGTGTATGTTCCGTCAGGAATACTGGTATTCCCCGAGATGGTAGATGGGATTTTGCCCGTTGTTGGGAAGGGACCAGGATGTCCATGCCCCGAAGCCAACCCGATTGTGGTGAGGGTGGGCGAAACAACCACTACGGAGGTGATTGCAATCGCAGTGCCCCCACGCCCATCAAAGTTCCAGTAAGGGCTGTCCACAGTAAATAGGTTGTAACCTCCTGTGTCCTGAGCGGTTTGTGCACCTGCCGTCCTAGAGATGCCTGTATAGATTTCCTCTAACGAAGCCTGTCCAGATGCTTGTCCAGGCCATACATAGGGATCCGCAGCCCCAAAGGAATCCGTCCCGAGTAAGAATAGCCCACCCGGCTTTCCATCCACCGGGCAAAGTCCTTCTCCAGAGATACCTTGCCCAAGATTGATTGCCGCAACAACACGATCCAACAATCCTTGTGCAAGAAAGTCTGCCATCTTCCCACCCGCAGGCCAGTGTATCAGCGCCAAGGTCCCTCGATCTGCAGGACTGACAACCCCAGAAACAACAACAGGCGCTGGAAGATTCTCTTTCAAGACACGGTAGGTTTGGATCGTGTTGCCCCCACGAGTAAAGGCACCCGCGAATGCTTTACCTTGTCCCCCACCTGTATAGGTACCATCCTGTACGTTGAAGATGGTATCTGAAGGTTCTGCACCCCCTAGAGACCACTTTGCAGTGTAATCTGTTGCAGAGGCATTTGTGTATTCTGTACTCAGTGAAGGCATAGAACTGGGTACAAACCAGTTATTGGTGCTTGTCACCGTATGGTTTCCAGGAACAGTGGGCACCCAGTAATACGGGTAAGTATTGTACTGGGGAAGAGTGAAAGTACCTCCTCGATTAGCAAGGTGGCTGTTAACACTCTTTAGAGATCCCCAGTCGGGGATGCCTGTCAGGCTGGCCATGTAGACTTTGGCGTCTCCGATGCTAGCCTGCTTTGGGGGAACCAATCCAAGCAACTCTTGAATGGCATACTGTACGTTCGTAGCCGTCAGATTTGGAATTGGGGCTACTTCAATGGCTGCTGCTTGGTGCGCAGCATGTGGGTCCAGAATGTGCCCCGTTAGGGATGCCTGAACGTCTGCCCCAATGTCGTGCTTGGCTTGGGCAGGCACGACAAGCTGCGCAGTTGAACTGAGAATTGTTGCATCCCCAGAGAGATAGTCGGGCTTTGCCACAGTAGGCTCTTGACCATCTTTAACGAGCAGGGTTGCTGGATTGACAATCTTTGGCATTTTAGGCACCCGCAGTAATCAAAAGGTTTTTCGTGCGGTAGATTGCCGCACAGGTCTGATTGCCAGAATCAACAAAACGGATGTCATTTTGACCGTCTAATTCCGCGAATCGTGTCAATACCACCAAGAGGACCTCATTCTTACGGAACAGGATCCCATCCTCCCCTGTGGTATTTCGAGCAGCGAGAGACCCTGCGTCGTACTTCGCCCTTACAAGCATTGGTACAAATACCTTATGCCGAACAGCACCCGTGAGGCTTTGGCTCATCAAGGTAGGTCGGTATGTTGTAGGCTCTGCAAATGGGTACATGATACGGAATTCTCGGTCGATTACAGCGGAGTTATCCCGTACACTATTGGAGCCCAACACGAGATCCGTGATCCCAAGCTGTGGAACAAAGGCCGGCAACTCCAGCAAACCCGTAGAAGCAGAGAAATCGGCAATGCTTATCATGCTGGTTCCGCAGAAGAACCATTCCTCTGTTGTACCTCGCTGAACACCCGCCAAAGCAGACCCATCAAAGAAGGCTAACTTGTCTGATGGATTGACATATGGGAAGGGTGTCTCTTGGGAACCCACACTTACCTGCAGACTCTGTAGAACATCACTTGTCACAAGAGGTTCTACGATGAGTCGCGGAGGCACTTGACCGCCTGCAACCGTATTGAGAAAGTCACCTGAATGGACGCCGCAGGTCTGAGGTGCATCCGTTCGGTAATAAACACTGATTTGATAGGCGATACCTGAACCACCCCAGTTCGGGACGGGATCCTGTGCATAGTACCTGACTAGGCTTCGCGTTTGGTCGCTTGAAAGGGGTGCGGCTAAGAAGGCTTGCCGAGTGCTTGACCCAAAAGGGGTCAAAGCAGTGTCAAACAAGATGCCTGGCACACCTGCAACCAAATCATCTACATTGCTGAAACGATGCGCGGAAATTCGACGAGGGAGGCAGCACTCGGTTAGTGCACGACTGACCACCTCATCCTCAATGAACCCCCCCCCGCCATTATCTGCCTCATATTCAAGCTGCACTTCTCGGAAACCTTCCCGATACCCAACACCAAGTAGGTTGACCATATCGGTAGGTCTGGTCGTTGTGTCGTTCTCGATAACAGCTAAGTTGCGAGCGGCCGAGGTGCCAAGGGAATATGTATCGTAAACAGCGGTGTCAGGGGTTAGCAGCTTATTGGGCGTGCAGGAGATTCCCTGTCCTAAGGGATACTGAATCTCCACCTCTACAAAGAGACGCCTCTCTGAACCTACCTTAGAGGATAGATCCCCAGCAAAACCAACAAGAGAGTGCGCGGGATTGTACCCAGCGCCCATGACATTATTGGTTGGTGCCCCACTATTTGCTTGTGTGAGATTAGCATCCAGTGTGACCTCTACCTTATGGGTACCAAGTCCAGCAACCATCTTCAAGGCAGCATTGCGATTGATAACACCGCCATAGTTCCCATCATCATGCTCTACGGTGAGAACATTGGTAATTACCGTACCAGGGGGTAAGAAGGTGCTGATTGCGGAGCTTGGCATAAAGCCTGCCGTACTGACCCAGGCATCCCCCGAGAAGATAGCCCCCAATGTGGAAGCATCAAAATGGTCCAGATCAATCGTGAGAACATCCCCGTCATACCAGCGGTATGCTGGGCCACTTTTGGTCACATACTTGCCGTTGTTCTGAATGCCAAAGATATAGATGGACCCCATCGTAGCCGCAGCCGTGCCGGGGGCTGAGATTTGAAACGTATTGGCACCAACATTGTAGCAGTGCCACCGCCCATTGAGTGCAGCATCGTCACAAAGGGTAATCTCAATCCACTGCCCATCAACTAAGCCGTGCGGGGCTACTGTGGTGATTGTAACTGGAGTGGCCGCATCATCCGAGGCAATCAGGGCCACAGGCGTAGGGGCTGCTACACCCATGCGATCCCCTGGCCAGAAAGCAAACACCACTCGCTCAATAATGGGTTGATCTGCAAAACGACGGGCAATGTGGTCGAAGTTACGAATTGTGATTCCACGCGGAGTAGACCCTTGCGTGTTAGAATCGACATCCAAGGCCCCTTCACGACCGATGTTGTCACAAACCAAGTGCTGTGTTGCGACATCCCCAGAAGTCCCACCCAGCACAGCCAGTTTGTCTACTGTGTCGATTGCCCAAGTATGATTCTGCCCATCCAATAAAGCCTGAATCTGGTACTGCAGTTCAGTCCTAAGATCCAAGCCTTGTTGGGCGATGTGCCTGCGTAGATCCAAAACTTGCTCTGCATAGATCCGGTCGCAATAGTGCCCATCGGGGCGATCCGAGTGGCCCGCATTGATCAGAAGGCCAAGTGCTCCTGTGTAGGGGGCGTGTCCCGCAGTTGGGGCACCATTGGCATTCCCTACAGGATCAAAGCCTAAACCAAAACCCTCTGACTTGTTGTGGCGAAACACAAACGCCAACGGAATGGCATAAACATAACCATCCAGAGTGCCCAGAGCTTGTGCCGAAACGGTTGTGCCATTCCCTGCAACCCAGAGACCCTCATCCAAGATCCCGTAAGAAACGGCACTGCTATTCCCCCTTGCGGTAGACCCATCCGCAGGGACAAACGGATAGTTGGCAAGGGGCGCAGCCAAGCCGGCCCGAGCAACCAGATTCGGATTGCTGAAACCATCTGGGGACGCCTTCCAATCGACACCCTCTGTTGCGCCTGTACCGCGAATCCTGTATTGAAGCTGAATACGTTGCGAGGATTCAAAGCCCAACGACGCATCTACCGTCTCATCAGGCAACCAAGTTGTCACCTCAGAATCGGTGTTACCATGCCGGTAGACAGTCGTCTGGGAGGGCTTGTTGGGAAGATCCGTCCCTCCTGCAAAGAGCGTCAGGACAAGTGGACTCAGACCAGCGCCTGTGCAGATCACAGAGGCAGCATTGCCCGCCGAGCCCGCTTGTAACACAGTCGCTACCACAACACGGCCGACAGCACGGGCCGTGCATCCCGTTACGTTTGCCACGATGCATGCCGCAAGATTGATTGCGGTTGCGGCACTGCTAACTCCAATCAGGAATTCAGTAGGTGCAGCGGGGGCATTGCGAGCCGTCAAGACAACAGCAACTCCAGTACCGCCAGCCAAGATTGGGATTGTGATGAATACCGTATCGCCATCTGCAACCGTCAAAGGATCTGCCAACACGATATTCTGCTTGGCAGACATAGACGGCGCTACCAGAGCTTTCCACACCTCAAGGAACACAAAATCCGTGCGCTTGATCGTAGCCGGATCCCCCGCATTATACAGGGTAGGTCCTTCCAGGATGATGTCATTGCTGGGGGATGCTGTATTGGTGTATTCTACGACAACGGGCATTCCGGCAACCGAGCAAACCTGCCGTGTCATGCTAAACTGATTCAGGCCACTTCCGAACGTAAAGTCTAAGGAGGAATTGTGGCGCGGAGAGTTGCGGTACCACCCGGAAGGGTGCTGCGCTTGCCGAGCTACCGATTCTAACCACTGATTGATCTCAGGCCCCGCGTTGATTTCACAATCAAGCAGGGGCTTGTGTGACTCTGCTACAATGCCGAGAAAGGAGCGTTCCTCTACAGCCAAGCTGCGGCTTACCGTATTGGCCACCCGCTTCGGGGGTGCGGCTCCATCCAGAGCAACAAATTGATTCTTCGTATCCTTCGCAGCCATCCCGAACCTCTCTGGGAATTATGTTTGCACACTTAGTCTCCGAATTGTACGCTCTCGATGACAATTCGCACAAACAAGCTCACATTTATCGATTTCTGCTAACACCCGATTGCGCCCCCAAGACCACATATCAGTAACTTGGTTTACTTTATCCCCACTGATGTGATCAAAATCCATTGCTTCAGGTGGGTATACTTGACCACAATCCACACAAGGTTTTGCTTTTAGTTCTTTGAGCCAATCCCGAAAAGCAATCAATTTTGCGGTTTGAGTTTCGGGTCTTCTTCTATGGCTCCTAATTCGATGGCAGCTACAACAAACAAGCTCACATTTGGCTATCTCCTCTAAGACACGCTCTCGTTTATGATTGGCCATTTTGCCAATTCCGAAACGCTTCTCCCCACGCACATGATCATATTCCATGACATAGGGAGGATATTGGTTAGTGCAATCCATACATGGGATGCCTTCTTTCAAGCTATGTATAAAAGCGTTGAAAGAGATGTGCTTCTCTCTTTGGTAGGCAAGCATTTCGTCCCGGTGTTGTTCTGCCCATCGCTTACGTGCGGGTTCATATGCGGCCTTCTTCTCTTGCCACCGTTGCCTCCCATGTTCGAGTATTTTGTCTCTATTTTTTCGATGATATTCCGCTTTCACAATTTGCATTTTGTCCTTATTCTTACGGTAATACTCTTGGTTCCGAAGACGGGCACACTCTTGACAGCGGGGGAATGCCTTAGCTTGCTCACTCAAAGTGAAGCTCCCTTTAGCTTTAGAGGTATGACAGTCAGCACAATTCAAATACATCCTCATCCCCACCTTAGAATGAAATTCGCCAGGTTACTGTTAAGATTGAGGTATTGGTCTTAGAGACCACTGGGATAGTGCTGTAGTTGATCAGCACGTCATACAGGGAGAGATCCAATGTAGTGTCACGGGTCGGGAAGGCGTTTGGGTTTGGGTTAAGTACAAGAGGGTTCTGGCTCACAGGACTCAGCAACCCCATCTCTGTGATAGGCCCTACGGCTTCCGATTCGTTGAATGTCGTGGTGAAGTCCACCACATTGGTCCAGTAGGCAACCGCAGTGCCATTGGCAGCACGGAAAACGGTATTAGCGAAAGGCTTCCGTGCCAACTCAGCATTTAGTTTGCGTTGACGGGGGTCTGGTGCGTCTGGAGAGAGCAAGTTTCCCGTGGCCCCGGTGCCCACAGCGAGCATGTAGGCACCATTGGCTGGCCCTAGGGGGTTGCGGAAAAGACTGGCCGCCAAAATCCCCGCATCATAGGTGATGATGTTGCTCTTCTTGTAGTCATACAGGATTTCGCCTGTCTTGGCATCCTGTAGGGTGATCTGGAATTCCCCGCAAAGCCGAACGCCGAGGTCTTGCACAGAGCTTCCTAATGAGAGGGACATTTCCTGTTGTGCAGGGGAGAATCGTTCATTGCGCATGATGTTTATCCTGTGTGTCTTGAATGAGCCACGGCCCATAGAAGGGGTTGGGCGATAGCCATTCTACCGAGACAGGATACAACATCTCTAGCGGTTACTTGTCGGGCCTCGATCCAAAGACATCCTCAAGATCCACTACCTGTTCTCGATGCTGTGCAACTGGCGTGCTGAGGTGTTGCTCTTTGTTCTGTTGGTTGAAGGCTCTCGCTTCTTGGAAGCTCGTCAAGCTGCCCGCAGATACCAAAAGAACCATCTCCTCATAATCGTGTCGAGAACCCATCAGATCCAACAACCCTTGTCCATCAAGGTCTGGCAATACCTGTGCCGCCAAGACATTGAGTGTTGACATATCTTGCCGAACCGTCCTACGATCCCTTCGGAAGTCTTCTCTGTTCAACAGGTAGGTAGTGCCCATCTCAATGTCCAAGAAAGAGTATCCCGCAGCCCAAGGGTCCCCTAAGAAACCTTGCCAAACATCTTTGCAGGGGGGAATCATAAGCGGCTTGTTACGGAAACGTAGCAAGGTCTGCATGAACTCCGTAATCGTGTAAAGCAGAACGGCATCTTTGATCACATAGGACTCAGCGTCCTCTACGGAAAGCTCAGCATCCTTGAGCAAGGAATCCTTGCCTTCCATTTGGAACATATAGTCCATAACGGTCTCTGAGAAGCCAGGACGATCATGAACCGGGATCGGAATCACTTTCTCGATGTATTGAGCTTGCTCTTGCAATTGCGCACGGTAATCCTGCGCTGTCTGTACGGTATTGAAAATGTCACGCACCACAACCTCCCTGTAAGAAAAATAGGCCACTTTGGTATAGTACCCTCAATAGCTAGACTATACCGGGTTCAAAACCCTCAGAAGGGCTTGTTGCGGCTACTGTGCGTAGATTGGTAGAGCCTGTTTGGTTTCTCCCCTCTCGGAGGGTTGTGGGCCTAAAAGAAAACGGATCGTCCGAATAGGGTATACTGTACGTCTGCAAGGCAAGATTGAACGTACTTCTCGCTTCTGTGAGAATTAGCTCCCCCGAGTTACAGAGAATCTGTGATTCACCTGGAGAGCCTGCGTTTGTATCTTGTGCCCGTTGAGAAACGGGTACAGACGGGGACAACAGCCCGTTCGGACGACACAGGCTTTCTCTGTGTCACTTTATTCTCTGTGCGAGAATAGGGTACTGTTGCAGAGCTGCTTAGACGGACTTTGGTAGTCGAAGCAGATAGAGAAGCTCCACCGCATGCGCGGGGTTGTACAAATCCAAAGGGGGTCAGGACGCCACACAGTCTTGAGAGGGGAACGGCAACGTCCTTCCCCACATTGGGGGCATGTCCCGAGCGGCAAAGGGGCCAGACTGTAAATCTGGTGGCTTCGGTCTTCGGTGGTTCGAGTCCACCTGCCCCCACTCCAAAAGCCTAGAGCTAGGTGCTTTAGGTTCTGTTTGAAAACCGAATGCTGTAGTAACCTCGTGATGAGCGAGGTTTTAGCGTAAAGGCTTTGGTCGTTTGCGTGACCTCAAGGGGACTTACAACCCTTTAGTACCCATCCGAATGGGTTGGAGAGACCCCTTACAGGCTCTCTGGTCTACTGCGTAGTTCGACGGTACCTTGTTAGCATGATTGTCCCGCTGCCCTTGGCCACGTAAACCACGTAGGCTTGGGGATGTGGCCTCCTCGCAAGAAGGGGTCGGGATGAGAGTGTAACGAGTTGTTCCGGGTTCAAATCCGGCGAAGCCTCTAAGGGGGGAATTCATCGCGCCTGAATCCCCCCTTGTTTGGGCTCTCCGTTGGGGCGGCGGCTGGTCTTGCGCACCGGCTTGACGAGTTCGATTCTCGTAGGGTCCACAAACAGATTAAGTCTTTGGATGGTTAGCTCAGTTGGCAGTAGCGGTCCTTTTACAAGGAACAGGTCAGAGGATCGTTCCCTCTACCATCCACGGCAGACCGGCAGCGCAGGGTTGTTCAGACCCTCACCTTGTCTGTGGGACCAGAGATTTGTCGCTCATGGTCAACCTGGGAACGCACAACCCTGACTGATAGGGGTTGAGATGGGCACAGGGATGGGGATGGAAGCTCCCCCCGGATTCGCAGAAGTGGTGGAACGGTAGACACGCGAGTTTCAGGTACTCGTGCTCACTTGAGGGCGTGAGGGTTCAAATCCCTCTTTCTGCACGATAAGGATTACACAAAGGTTACTGTAATGCAGGTTCGAGCCTCGCTCGGGGGCACTTTGGGTGTGTTGTGAACTGGTATAACAGGTTGACTCAAAATCAACCGCCGCAAGGCGTGCGGGTTCGACTCCCGCCGCACCCACTCAATAAGGAGGTTATTAGCCGTCACTTGTATGGCAACTATTCCACCAAAAGCAGATTTGGAAATCCTGTACCGAACGCATACGGATGAAGCGATTGCCCTGCAATGTGGGGTTGGGGCATCTACTGTGCGACGATGGCGTAGGCGGTATGGGATCTTGTCCAAGCCCAAAGGACCGCGTACTGAAGCAGAGAGACGTTTTCGTGATGTCCCAGATGCAGACATTAAGGCAGCCGTCGCAGAATGCCTTTCCGTTATGGGGGTTTGCCGAAAGGTGGGCCTTTGTGAGACTGGCTTTGGCCATGCCAAGATGAAACAACGAATCCAGGAGCTAGGGCTGGATACAAGCCATTTTGGCTCTCGTCATGTCAGAGTTCTAGGGAATGCAGGCTCTAAGCAATTGCTAGATTTGCTTCTCACAGACAACTCTGTCCGTGCCTCTAGCAATTTGAAGCGCCGCCTTGTGAATGAGGGTAGGCTGGTCGAAGTCTGTGCCCTTTGCGGCGTTTCTCCTATCTGGCAAGGCCGCCCTTTGGTGTTACATCTTGATCACATCAATGGATGTCACAAGGACAACCGACTAGAGAACTTGCGGCTTCTTTGCCCGAACTGTCATTCGCAGACTTCTACATACGCAGGAAGAAACAAGACTTCCTAATTACACGTTCGGGAAGACAGGTGGTAGGGTGGAAAACTCGCTGCCTTGAGCGTGCGAGTTCGATTCTCGCTTCCCGCACTTAGACTTCGGCCCACATTTTCTAAGTGTGCGCTACTGAAAGTCTAACCATGAGGGACCCAAAATCTCTCATTGGCAATTGGGTAAAAATAGGTATGATCCTACGAATGGGTCTCCCCACTATTCCTCTATCGGGGAATAACCAGGGGAATAGCCGGACAAAGGACGGGGGTGGTAAGTATTCCGCTGCCGTGGTGCACTCTAACGCTTGAGGCACACCAGAACCGCTGGTACAGGGGTTCTGGCCTTTCTTTGGTAGGATCAAACAAAGAGGGTCGGCCCCTTATGCTGTATTGATGGGCAACCAAACGGGCACTGGTAGTTAAGTACAGGATTGCTACATTCTCATGGGTAGAATACGGGTGTTTGTGTGCTTAGGGAAGGTGCATACGCGGTCCTCACGACACAGGGTAGGCAGGCTGCGCTTCTTTGATGTATGTATGACCCGCCCGAGCGGGTATCGAAAGGAAATAATAAAGAAGACAGTAACTAAAAGTTCAAAATGGGTTAAAGGGGGCCTAGGTCTTTAGATGCGCATCTAGGGATCGGCCGGGTTGGGGTGGTGCGCACCACTCCAACCAACTTAGCGGGCATAATTCAGTGGTAGAATGACAGCCTTCCAAGCTGTACGTCGCGGGTTCGAGCCCCGCTGCCCGCTCTGATAGAGACTTGTGTTTGAGTTTCAAACAATCACCTTGCCCAAATAGGGTATGGGGATGCAAGCGGTACTGATCCTGCATCGGTATCCAAAACCCCGTCTGGGGATGTTATCGGGGAAGTAGCCAAGTGGTAAAGGCAATTGATGTGTAAATCAATCAACATAACTGCCCACACCCTCGATTCTGCCTTTGCGGTGGAGTCACTTGTGACGGGCATACAAGATTTTTCGGTGGTTCGAATCCATCCTTCCCCACTAACCTTTGCCCAATCCGGGCCGTGCATACAAGTAGCTCATTTGGTAGAGCAAAAGACTCTTAATCTTTGTGTAGCAGGTTCAAGTCCTGCCTTGTACCTCCTCGTGGGGTATGATACATGCATGCCTTCTCGGGCAAAGGTTATCTCTCTTACCCGCGCAAGCGGGTATCGAAACGTGTCCTAGGGGTCAATACACGGCCTTGGGCCAACGTACTCCCTGTGCAAACAGGGACGACAAAGCGGAAGCTGGGCTATGGTTGGCCCGCTATCTTTTGGCTGGTTTCCCCATCATGTAGGGGATGTTCCTCAAACAGCTTTAAGCCCTCGTTTAGCTCTGTAGAGCCTATCCTAGGTTCCCCCCGCGCTAGCGGGGTTGTTCAGGGGGTTCGATTCCTCACTTCCGCACTAACCCTCGCCCAATCTGACGGGCATACAAGTAGCTCATTCGGTAGAGCAAAAGCCACAAAAGCTTTGTGTAGCAGGTTCAATTCCTGTCTTGATAAAAACTGCCCGGCTTCTCGGGCGAGGGTTCAATTTTGACAGTGTCAAAAGACCGGATGGGATAGGTACGAATGGCACAGTGCGGCGGCTTAAACCCGCTTCCTTTGGGGGTTCGAGTCCCCCTCTGGTCACCCTTTGTAGGAAGGTTACACAAGAGTTTGTTTCATCGGGGTTTAGCGCAGTGGTAGCGCATCTGGTTTGGGACCAGAACGTCGCAAGTTCGATCCTTGCAATCCCGACAAATCATTAGGTTTTCCGATTGCGGAATGGGGGAGTTCGGTCTACCCCGCTAGCCTCATAAGCTAGAGACACAGGTTCAAATCCTGTTTCCGCGACTAGGGATTGACGAGTAAGGCGCTTGGAGTTGTTCTGTGCCCGGAGCGGGCGACTCACTTTGAATGAGTAGGTGCAGGTGCGACTCCTGTCAGAGCTTGTTTGTTGTCTGGAGCACTAAGGCTTAGTGTTCGGAAGACGACTACTCCAAGCAGTGCTTGCTTCTGACCCCTTCTCACTCAGTACAGACAAGCAGAGATTAGTGGTAGTCTTGCCGGTTTGGCCAGCGTCTAGGGAGACGGGGGCTATCACCTTTCAAAGGGAACGAATGGGTTGTCCTGCCCTAGACAGGCACTTTGAGCGTTCTCAGACACAGGTACAAGACTTTTTTCAGTGACTGTCTTGTGGCGGCTGGTGAAAGCCCAGCACCCCCTACGATTCTCTGGCACTAAGACCCATCGGGTCCAACTTATTTCTAACTCATTGCATTCGTGGTGGAATAGGCAGACGCATCACGTTTAGGGCGTGACGCCTCGCGGCATGGGGGTTCGATTCCCTCCGAATGCACGTTGATCGTGCCTGTCAACACAGGCGTTTTCCCCTCATGTAGGGGATGTTCCGGGGATGTTCCGGCCGAGAGGTGGTTTCGGCCCACAGCGCACTGTTAGTTCTAATTGGTAAAACTCCGGATTTGTATTCCGGTTTTGCGGGTTCAAGTCCTGCACAGTGCTCCTTTGAGACGCCCTGTTAGTCTAGTTGGTAAAACACTTGATTCGTACTCATGAGTCGCTGGTTCGATCCCGGCACGGGGCTCTGTTGCTGTTGATATTTTCCCCATCATGTAGGGGATGCTCCGTCGAAAAAAGCTCGCCTACCATGTGTAGGAGGAGTCAAGGTGCCGCACATGCCTTTGTCTCGGGACGCATTCCTGGTCCAATTGGCATGGGCGGTACCGGCATGCCGCAGTAGTTCAGTAGGTAGAATCCTTGCTTGGTAAGCAAGTGGTCGCTGAGTTCGATTCTCGCCTGCGGCTCATGTATTGGAACCCGATAGTTAAAGCTATCTGGAGGCATTTCGTTGCTCAATGCCGCCCTCTTGTTCACGCAAGAGAGTTTCCCATCATGTATGGGATGTTCCGCAACCCCTCTGCTTCGGGTGGTTAGAAGCAACCCGAGCAAACCGTCTTTCCCTTGTTGAGGGGGTTAGATGTTTTGACTCGGGGCCTTGCGGGAATAATTCAGGGGTAGAATGTCAGCTTCCCAAGCTGAACGTCGTGGGTTCGAATCCCATTTCCCGCTCTGTAGTCTTGGTTTGAGCCCTTTGTGATTGAAGAACGCCACCCTCGTTTTAGGGTACTTGAATGTGCAAGAGGATCACTGGGCTTAGGGGTACATAAATGCTGTTTAGAACTCGGCAAACAAGAAAGGCTGCAAACCTAATCCGAAAGGCTACGGGCACAGGGTCTTTGGAGAAGACTGCGGAGAAAGCAGTCTCCGCTTTGGCAGAGCAAGGCATCCCATCACTTGTCTGCGGTGGCTTGGCCGTACAGGAATATGGCTATCCTCGCATGACACATGATGTGGACATCATTGTTCCGAATGTGCCCGCAGCCTATGCTGTCCTTTCTTTGGCAGGATTTCGACCTTCCCGAGAGACTCCCGGCCGTATTGGCTTCATGGTGGATCGGGAAACGAAAATTGAGTTGGATTTGTTGCCGGCCGCACAAAGCATTAGTGGCCCGGTCAGCTTTCCAACTCCGCATACTGTTACTCAGCACCCTACGTTGGTGAGCCTTTCCGATCTAATCAGTCTAAAGTTGGGTTCCTACTTGGGGACTCCGATGCAGCGGTTGAAGGATCGCGCAGATGTGCATGAGTTGATCCAACGCAGAAAGTTGCCACGTAACTTTCATGTCCATGCAGAAGTTTCTGCTTTATGGTTTGAAATTTGGGATGGCTTGAAAGCAGAGGCGGACAAGTTGAAAAAGGATCGAGACAAGTAACTTGACAGCTCGTTCGTGGTTGTTCCGGTTGGCACCACGTCCTAGTGACAGCCGGTGCTAGTGCTGGGGGTTGTAGGTTTACACCACTCAGATAAAGGACACAAACCCTGTCTAGGGAGAACCTAGGGTAGCAACCTGTGGGCCTGAGAACCCCGAATAGCTCTTTATCCAAAAACGTGATTCGTCGGGTTGTGGTGCGTTTCTATCTTATGGAGCGGTTGAGAGCCGCCCAACGAGACGAAAAGAGACCTCTGCTGCCCTGGAAAAAGCGGTATCCACTCCGTGGGCGACGACGGTAGTTCGATTCTACCCCGGCAGACTAGGGGCATTTATGCCCTACCAATCTTGCGGGTGCATCATTCGGGGTTCAAGACCCCCATTTGGCTGAATGCTTAATGGTTGCAATCGGGCGGAAGATGCATTTGCGAGTTATTCAATGGGGACGACGCCCATGTCTAGGATGACCAATGGTCGGGGGACTACAAAGCGAACTTCGATAGCGTTGTGGTCATTTGGAGGACGGGACAAATTCAAAAGCGGGATTACCAGACGAACCCGCCGCGTAGATGAAACGTGACCCGGTTCGACCGGATAATCACGAAGAACGGGGCAACAAAGGGGGGCGGATCGCGACCTAACCCCATACTTGGTGATAATAGCTTAATCACCTTGCCTGTATCCATTGTGGTGTACGCAACACAACCGTCCCTAAACGGCTGTTTCGGGTTGGACTCCCGACAATGGATTACGACCGGAATCCCCCTTCGCGGGGGATGGTCAACCAAGCGAAGGTTACAACCGACCGGATCCCCGCGAATGGCGACATGCCGGCCAAACACCGTTGTAGAAGTCCGTCGAACGTGGGCGGATTTGTCATGGGGTCAGCTATGGCGATCCTTCGCAGAACTTGGGCGTTGCATCTTGATGCAATGAAATCCCGGAACCCGTACCGGCCCCAATGACTTTCGGGAGTTACTAAGTTAGGCATCGGCGGTAGCCACCCCGTCCGGTGCAAACCTTGGAAATGGCACGAAGTTGGTGATTGGGCGGATAAGGTCCTACCGCCGCCGATTCCGTGCATAACCTATGAGAGCCCCACAATGCCATTGTGGGGCTCAAGGGTTCGATCCCCGTCGAGTCCACTTTGTTTGCCGACAGGCTCTCCTGACAAAGGAGCCAGATAGGGCAGACTACTTGTCGAAAGTCACTTCAAGAGGAACCCCAGGGCAAGCTGGGCAATCCCCCTCGGGCCACCGGAGTTCTAGGTGGGCTAAACGAAAATGCGCCCGGTCAGCCCGGTCTACGCAGACACAGATCGCAGACAGACGTACTCCGTAGGTTAAAGTAGCAGCACTGTCATCCGCCGTACTGGTCACTGTAGTGGTACCAGCGAAGCTGCGAAAAACCGTCCCTAGGTTGACGGGGGAAATGAGGGTGGAATTGCACGTCGGGGCTACCAATGTACAGTAGAGCGACTATCGGCCAATCCCTTCGGATACGAACAGATAGCCCCATGCGGGTATCTGTTTATTCCCGCTTGCGCGGGTATCGAAAATCGAAAGGAGCACGTCAGCTTGAGGGGCTGAGGGATCTGACACGGGTCGCGCCCGTGGGCCGGTAACGGCTTGTGCTAAACGGCTTGTGCTAAATGGATTCGCGCATCCGATGGACACGGACAGGCAACCCACTGTGCCTTGGGGTCTCAAAGGAAACAAGTAACCGCCCTTGTTTACAAGGTTTCGTCGGGGACTTCTTTGAGATGAAAAAAGTGACCTGTACGATGGTGCTATCGATTAATTGGTTAAGTCATCTGACTCTCAATCAGAAGAGTGCGGGTTCGATCCCCGCTAGCATCACTGTGTCTTTGTTTTGGGGTACCCCAAAAATAGGGTATGTCATTTTGGGTTCGGGGACAAAGGTTGTCTCAGAACCCATTGCTTGTTGATAGGATAGAGGTAGCTGATTTGCTTGGACGTTCCAAGGAAAAACAGATCAGATACCGTTTGATATCGCTTTCAGCAGTAAAGCGGTTGTTAGAAACGCAATGCCAAATGCAGCTACGCTGCAGACAGCCCAGTGTTCTAACTCCCGAGCCATACAAGGGATGGCGCTCCCCCTTGGGGGGCATGCGCTTCGCGCCGCGCCTGCACCGTCAGGCCAAGGGCTTACTGTAATAGGACCGGGGTACCCGGCTGTTGCACAGCCCTAAACTCGATGCCTAGGATTTCCTGAGTTTTGAGATACGGTAGTTAGTTCAATCGGATAGAACACCAGCGTGACATGCTGGAGGCAGTGGGTTTGAGGCCCACCCAACCCACCAGTTGGTTCGTTCAGGGGCATGTAGTTCAGCGGTTAGAGCACTCGCCTGATAAGCGAGAAGTCGAAAGTTCAATTCTTTCCATGCCCACTTGTTCTTGGTTTCTTTTGGAGGTTAGGGGAGTTGGCGTCCCGAGCACCCTGCTAAGGTGTCCGTCCCGCAAGGGGCGCATGGGTTCGATCCCCATAGCCTCCGCACACAATACTCGCCCTGACGGGGGCGTTTCGCGCAGGACGCTGCGCCGGGGAGTGGAAGGCAAACCCGTAATAGTGCCTGATGCCTCTGCACCGAAGGCTTTACGGAATAGCTTACCGATCGGGCACTGCACGAGATTAGGGTATTGGTAGTATGCGGAAGTGGTGAAAAGGCAGCCACGACGGTTCGAGGGGCCGTTGATTTCAATATCATGCGGGTTCGATTCCCGCCTTCCGCACCGTCGCAATCTTTCGTCCGTCTTGTAGGACGAAGCCAATTGTACGTTGGACTCACAGCATAAACAGGTGCGGATCTTCCGAGGCTCCAGACCCTGATAAACTGTGAATTGCGACTTTCGGAGAATAAACCCACCGGGGCGTGGGCCACGATTGGAAATCGTGTGGTAGTCGAAAGGCTATGCGGGTCGGGATCGCTGTTCTCCGCTTTTCAGTAGATGGTAGTTGTAGGGCAAACAGCCCCTCTCGGAGGGGATGTTTCGGGTTCGAGTCCCTAATACCGCAATTTGGAAGGTCCGACATTTGGAGTGTCAAGCAGTCCTGAAAACTGTGGCCGGTGATGAGCCGGTGGTGGGATCGTTACCCACACCTTCCGCTAGGTTTTGCTCATTAATGGCGTAGGACAGCCGATAGGCTAAGCCGAGCGGAGTACCACCGCCCTTGTCCAGGGCAAAATATTTGGAAACAAAACCGGAGGGGCATCCGGCACCGTCTCGAAAGCGGTTGGTCGTCATACGGCGATGTGGATCGAGACCACTTGTTTCCGCTCGTAACTCAATTTGGGAGTCATTGGGGTACCTGATGAGCCTTTACGCAATCCTTTACGGCAGAGAATGGGATCAGTTGGACTTTGTTTGTGGGTGCTGTGGTGCCAATCAAGCAGGTAAGCATCGTCGTGCCTACCGTCGCCGCACTCGTGCACGACTCAAGGCTCTGACCCGTAAACAGGCCGCTCAGGATTCTTACAGCTAGGAGCGATCAGATCCGATGAGTACTGAGGATTGGAAAAGGAAGCGTGTGCAATGGCTGATGCAACATCCTCTCTGGACTCATCCTACTGAGGATGGGCCTCGGGATGGCAGCTTCAAAGAATGCGTAGACATTACGGTTGTCTTTGTGAATCATGCCAGCAATGAGATTGAAGATCCTGGCTACTTTGGGGATCAAAACGATCAGTTTCAGGTTTGGCTTGAAGCGGGTCCTTGGTTTGATCTCTCACAGGATTCGATGTTTCCGGCCCCTCTAGGGGGTTGGACGGAGTGGAACCGTTGGGCACCCAGCCACGACATTGATTTGGATTGTGGTGGAGATGACCTGTTGCAGGCCATGCTCAATTTGGCAGACTTGGTCGAACAGAAGTTTGGTCAGGAAGGTGTGCTATGAAGTTGTCGGTGACGTTGACAGGTTGGATTGCATTCTTACTGGCATGTGGGACGGCTCTGTATGCTCAGTGGTTTCTGGCTACCCATACGACGACAGGATCGCCTACGCTCACGGTTGGGATCGTTGGGGGCTTTCTTGGGTACGCGGCTGCAGCATTCGGAATCTCGGCTTACGAGAAAGCCAAGACGCCCAAGGAATAACTTATGATTGTAACAATAGGGCCTCGTTTAGGGGACTGTGGCACCTGAGCTACTACGTTTGAGGATCCCTGTAGCGATGAATAATCCGTTGTATTTACACTTGGAAAGACCACCATTCTGGCCCTACATGCTGGACCGTTTGCAGACTTGGGTCAAGAACTTCAAGGGGGAGAAGCTCCTGTTGTGGGAGCGGATTGCCCTCATCTACTTTCTGCCGTTTGCAGTTCTGATTTGGGCCGGAGAGCACCAGAGGCGTTGCTGGTACGATTGGATTCGCCGCCGCCCTGACGTTCTCAAGTGGCATGAAGAGGCTGAGGCCAAGTTGGCTGCAGCCGAGGCTGAGTTGCCGAAGGAGCCTCAATACCGTGAAGACGGCACTGAGGTTGATGACGGGATCTTCCGTCTAGGCCCCTGTGAGACGGAGTATCACATTCGGGACACCTACCTGCGCTATCACCGTGTGCATCGTATTCAGAGCGGTGTGCGCAGTCTCTACAGCCGTTTCTGGTCCTTCATGGTCAAATATGTGGCTGTGGGCGGGATCGTTATCCCGGTAGCAGTTCTGGGTTGGTGGTTGTGGGCGCACGTTGCCCTGTCCGTTTCGATTGACTGGAAGTAAGGACATTCAACAAATGATGGAATACTTTTACCAATTCGACAAGTGGGTCTGCTTGGAGGTTGTTCGATACTGCCACTGGCTACAGCGCAATGTGGGGATTGTCTCCCAGCATGTGTTGTGGGTCCTCTGGGTTGTCTGGGTAGGCTGCCTCATCATTGAAAGAAACGCATACTACTCGTATTTTCCGGTTGTTCTTTTCGTGTACAACATCCGCTCCCGAAGCAAATACCAAAAGAGTCAAAACATCCAGCAAGGCTTGCTTTGGAATACCTTCATTGCGGAACTGCGCACGTACCTGCTCTTTATGTGGGGGTCTCTTTTCATTACCGGGATCTTCCTAGGACATCCCAGGTCTTCTCTAGATCTCGGTTTCCCTATCCTGATGAATTATGTTCTGTTCGTCGTGGATCTGCCGCCGAGCGAGTCTAAACTAAGTGCTTGGCTCAAGAGTGCCAAAGAGAGTCCACTCAAGACATTGCAGCCTAACTTGACTTCTGTACCTGTAAAGGGGTAAGCTTAGGGCTTCAGCTCAAGTATGCTGTGCCCGCAAAGTTCCCGCTGGGCATGCGCACGAAGGTAAAGACGAGCATAGAGTTGTTCAGCGGCAAAGGGCTGAAAGGGTTCTCACGATTCCGCCATTCCAAAAGCAACGTGGTGTGGCCCTGGTCGGCCTTACCATCCGGCTTGCTGCGGTCTACAAAGACAAACGGGTTGATGTTCGATTCCAAGTCAATCCCGAACTCCCCGACAGTTTGAACGGCCAGCGAGTAGATCGTCTCAGGCTTTGGGAAGGTTCTCGACTCATCCAACCCGACGTGTACGAGTCGTTGGTTGATCTTCCTACGCAACGAAGGATCCAATCGTGTCATTCGACCTCCTGGTACCCGCATCGGTTGTGCAGCCTGTAAGAATCGTTCTGCTACCCTGGTAGCCACTCTGGCTGCTGCTTGCTTATCCATCGGGAATCCTCCCATCTGTGCCGTTCTCTGGAACCGTTCTCCCGAATCGTTCCTAGGAACCGTTCTCGGCAAAGAGTGTGTGACGATAGCCAAATTATTCTGTGATTGGATTGTTTGGCTACGTTTAGGGTAGCGGGACGGTAAGGGGATTGGAATGGAAGTGAATCGTTCTCGATTATTGGAGTTGTTGAGCCGGGCTTTGCTGCAGCTTGAGATTGACTTGGAGGCCCAACGGAAACTCCAGGCTCGCTATCTGGAGTCGGCGCGAGTACGTCTCAACGAAAAAGCGCGAAGGTCTGCTTGGAATCGTTTCAAGCACCATTTCCTACACACCCCATACCCGGAGTGGGGCGATACGGCTGTGCACGAGCATCTACGCCGCACAGAGTTGGCTTACGTCACTCTGACTGTGACGATCCAAGAGGATGAACAGCTTCAAAAGGATTGGAAGCAACTCCAACAAGGTCTGTTCCGACATACCATCGAGCAATACGTTCTGGTGGATTCCGAGTACCGCACCCTGTGTGAGTTGGCTGGTGTGGTAGCTCGATAACCCCATAAGGTAGAGATAGGAGTGAGATAATGTACGACGAAGCGCATCCCAATATGGTGAAAATTTCCCCTATGCAGTTGAGGGAATGGTGCCGCAATGCAAAGGCGGATCTTGACGAGACTCTTGCTCAGTATCGGGCAGAGTACCATGAGTTTGCCGTGGAGGGATCCGCCCGTCGCAATGAGAGGCGTCGTACCTCATGGTGGTGCCGTGGTGTGAACCTACTCTGGAATACGGTCTTTCATCGGGATTGGTACCCCGAGGTTACGCCTGAGAGCTTTGTCGAGTGGGAACAAAAGAGGAGGCAGGCATATCGTTCATATAGTTACCAAGGCCGTGAGCGTAGCTATGCCGAATATCAGATCTCAGAATATCAGAAGCGAAACAATACTCTTGCTGCTTTGGCTCGGCAGCAGGACATCTACCTGTGCCAAAAAGACTACATCTGGCTGTTGAATTACCAGCCCGTACAACCCAAAGGAGACTCCGCAAAATGAACAACAACGTTTTTGAATCCGTAGCGGATAGAACCGTTACACCACTGCAGGCCGCAGAGCATCTTCAAGCGCAAGACTACTTCCGGCGCTCTTGGCGAGTACTCTGGGCAGTAGGCGGCTACTCGTAGTCTCACTCTAGGTGGTAGTGTAGCTTCGCAATCGCACCACCCTTCTCTGTATCCGCTTCACTGTAGAAACCCCGCTGACACCAACCACAGAGCTTCGGTTGGCCGTAACAGTGTGGCTTCGTGAGGCTCCAAAGCGAGTCCATGTCGCGATAAAATGCCCCAACGTCCTGTTTCGCCCAATCCAAGCGACGTTTCTTACCGTCAGGGCTTTGCAGGGTAAGAACTGTGCCTCGGATACTGTAGACCGTCCAAACCGTATTTTGCCACGGCACCAGATCTCCTGGATGTAGATCGTCCAACAGGTGCAGCCCTTCTCCAGTCTGAACCTTCGGTCGGGTCTTCGGCGGAACCCTCAATGCTTTAGTTGCCGGCATTGAGTTTGGCTTGGAGTTTCTCATATTGGCACATAAAAGCAAAGTGGGCATCGTCTGGATTCAGGAAGGCAATCTGGAAGTGGACCGCCTCATCAGGGATCTCAGGTAGCCCGAGGTCTGCATCTCGCATAACTGGAATCTGGCGTTTCTCGATCAGGAATGCAATCACGTCCGCAGCCTGAACGATCGGAAACTCCGTAAAGAGCACTCCATCCAAGAGTTTGGCTGAGACGGCTAGACTAACTCGATCATCCAAGCTATCCCAAGGGATAGTGGTGCCATCCCGTAGCTGTACCGAAGTCGAAGTACGAATCGGCATGATGAGATCGTGTGTGTAGGCTTCACACGCATCATGCAGCAAAGCTCGCATCTGCATGGTGGCGTCCCCACCCAAGCATTCTACGATACGAGAGGCCATCACACAATGCTCAGCTACCGTTACGGGGCCTAGCTGCCCTGTGTAGCGGTACTTGTAGGCCAAGCCTTGTGCAATGTCAATGATATTGACCTGACTGGGCTGAGGGTCCAATACGTCAAAGAGAGTGCCTGTGCTGGTTTGAACGTATCCTTTGTGAGAGGGCGGGCGGTTGCAGCGTTGGAGAAAAGAGTCTGCGTTGAATTTCATGATTGTCCTGTGCTCAAAAATGAGGAAGCCGCCCAAAGATACCCTAATCTCTGGGCGGCTCTCCTGCCCTGTTACCGTTACAGACCCAAGTAAGGCTTCCACTCCGTAGGCAAGTGTGCCGTTTCCCAAGCCGGTGCGAAGCCCGGACCCAAGACCGAGGCCGGCTGTACCGGCTTGCTCAGCAAGCGCATACCGGCTTGCTCAGGGGTGCGGTCCTTCTTCCTCTGGTTGCACGGCGTGCACGAAACGACAAGGTTCTCCCAGTTGGTCTGACCACCCTGGCTACGGGGAATGACGTGCTCTTCCTCGAATTCCGATGCCGAGACCTTCTTGCCGCAGTACTGGCACTTGCCGTGGTCACGCAACCACAGGTTACGACGATTGCGGCGAATGGCTCGCGAAAAGAACGCATAGACCTTCTTGACAAATCGGATTACCGAAGGCATCGGAATCGTCTCCGAAACCGTATGGATGTAACGGCCCGCGTAGACTTCCAGCACCTCTGCACGCCCAGCTAGAACGTCACAAATTGCCTCCTGCCACGAAACCCGTCGTAACGGTAAGTAACCATCCGATAGAATCAAAACCGAGTCCATCATCAACCTCGTCAACAAATCGGGCACACCTATGCCCCGATACCCTCTCTAAACGCACAGCAATAGAGAGATCCACAAAACATTCAAATCAAGCCAGACCCCTTTGTGTGTATCTCTGCGACACTACAGAGGAGTTGCTCTCTAGCGATCCTCTGGGATACGACTTGGGACCACCCCTCATGAAGGTAATCCCGAACAATCGCCTCGCCAACCTTGAAAAGGAAGATACCTGTCAACGTATCCTCAGAGAGCGGTGCCAACTTAAGCCGCACCTCATCCCACAAGATCCACGCTTCACCAAACTGGTTGGCTAACCGAGCTTGCTCCACGATGTAGAGCTTTCGAGCATGCTGATCCATTCTCTTCCAGGGAACCGTTGTTCCTGAAAGGATTGCACCTCAGCATAGAACAACTAACGGGGGTTATGTGTTAGGGTTGCAGGAACGGTCTGCGTGTGTTGTTGCTTGTGCTCCGTTTGACATAGCCGTTACAAGCAAACTGACCCGCTCAACCGAGCCGAGCCTACGAAACGTCCAAGCCAGTTCAACACCAGGTTCTTGCTGGTGGACCCTGCAATACCCTTTTTTCTGGGACCGCTTTAACCGGCAATCACTGCACTGTTTGCGCTGATCCGTAAGAAACTGCGCTTTGGTCTCTTGTATGAAACGGTCAAAGTGCTCGCGTTGATGAGAACTGAGCCGAAACAGGATGTCCTGATCCAGAACTCCGGGCTGGAATCGCTCTGTGAACTCGGAAACCAACAACATCCCCATAGCACCTGTGGAGCCTCGGTAGCCTTCTTCATATCGATAGAGGACGTACTGTTGCCGATCCTCTACATTGAAAAAGAGGCGTTCAATCCAGACCGTGGACTCATCGCTGTGCCAATGTGTATGTTCTCGCATCATAGGAGCACTCTACCGTTCAGGCTTTGAAGGTCAGAATAGGGCGCAGTTTAGCTACTACAGAAAGGATGCCCGCTTGTTCCTGTGCCTCAATGATGGGGCCGATCGGCTTATAGGCAGCCGGACATTCTTCAATACGACGTTCCTCTCGCAAAGTGATGCAGTCCACCCCTTCCAAGCCGGTATGCTCCAGTCGCTTGGTGTCGATACGGGCCGCAGACCTACCTGCCCCGTGCGAGGCCGAACAAAGATGCTTTGCGTTTCCCAGCCCCTTGCAAATGAAAGAAGCAGTACCCATACTACCAGGAATCAGCAACCAGTTGTCCGCATAGGCTGGACAGGCTCCCTTACGTTGAATCCACGCATTCCCATCCGGCAATGTGATGTTGTGGGCGATATCCGTAATGAGAGGGATCTCCAAGTCCTTACCAAAGACTTCTCGCATGCGTAGGCGAGCAATCTCCGCTACCAGCATTCGATTGACCCAGCCATAATTGGCAGCGGTGGCTTCGGTACGCAGGTAATGATCCCGTTGTTCAGGGTCTAGGGTTGGGAAGGCAGCCTGCGAGACAGGGAATGCTTGGCCGGTCTGTTCCCAAAAGGCACGGGAGCGGTCCTGGGCGTTCTGTCCAACGTACTTACCGACAAATCGAGAGCCTGTGTGGACCATGTAGCCAACTTGACCAACCCGCACACCCAACTCGTAGCAAGCGTGCCGGTCCAGGATCTCTTCAACCACTTGGAATTCTACGAAGTGGTTTCCGCCACCTACCGTGGCCAAACCGTCATCGCGAACCAAACGATCCAACAACCCTTGTACAAGATCCGGGGGAGCTTGGTCAAGCAAGCCTTCTGGGATGAGGGAATGGTTCTGTACCCTCTCTAGCTCCCGCATAAGCTGATCATGGTCGGAGTGGGCAACCATGCCATATTTCCAACCTTCGGCAGCCTGTTGGAGTAACCAGCCGGGCAGTCCTGCTTGGAACATGGCCTGCTGAACGGCAATCGTTTGAGTAACGTCGCGGGTGCCATAGAAGTAATCCCCCTTGAGTAATTCCACCAAGGCATTGCGCCCAGTAAGAAATGTCTCGATGGGGAGATCGGACAAGTGCAGTCGAACACCACAATTAATGTCTGTGCCGATTGCAGCCGGGATAGGCTGTTGGGTGCGTACTACAGAGCCAATAGCTACACCAGAATCACCTGGATGAAAGTCAGGGGTAGCACAGCAATGATTGCGACCGTCAATACCTGCTAGGTTGACCAATTGCGTGACTGCGGATCGTTCCAGAGGCAGACTGTCCGGTAGCAAGATATCCGCATAGGGTAGATTGGGGTTTCCCCTCAAACGAACCTGCCACCCGTAAGGTTGTTTGATGGCGTCCACACCAGACTTGTGGAGGGCTCGAATGATCCGTTCTTCCTTTGTCATCTTTTAGGAAATCCGTAGTAGAGAGTTGGGTGTCATCTGGTAGGAGTGCTTCTGCTGATCCCGCAAGTACCGCTGGGCAGTCAGGGCAATCTGTGCCCCGACAGCGCCATGAAATGGTAGATTGGCCCCGTCCTCACAAGTGGCTTGCCCAGGCAGGCCCTCATGATCCCCTACAAAGTGTTCTGTCCAGACAATGCGGGCAAAGGTGCCATCTGCACTAATCGCCCCGTGTAGGCAAGGAATAGCAGCCTGGCTGGCATACTGTTGGATCGTTTGCCGTGCTGCGAGATTGTCTGTGCAATCGACAATCAGATCAGCATCCCGAAACACTTGCTCCGCGTTGAGGCTCGTGAGTTGATTGGAGTTGGCTTCGACCCGGACACCGAACAGTCCTGCGAAGGTCTGCTGCAGGCTGAATGCCTTATTGCGACCCTTGCCCATTGTAGAATGAAACTGCGAGAGGATATTCTTGGGTTCAATTCGATCCATATCACAGACACGCAGATCCCCTAGGTTGCGGAGAAACAACGCCGCGTGGCTTCCGAGGGCACCTACACCGATCAAGACAATCTTCTTTTCCATGATTGGAACAACTCCATTACCCCAATGGGGTCTCTCTGGGGGCTTACCTGTCGATGCGGTAGTAGCAATCATACAGATTGCAATAGAAGCGCCCTTCCACCAACTTATCCCCAACGAGAGCGTGCCAATTCCCATGTCGGGACATGCCCCCCTGCATGATGATGAAGGTACATTGAGTCATTGGGGGGAACATTTGCTGTAGCTCGTCAACATTAGGGTTCTTGGCACTATCCACACAAGCCGTCAAACCAAAAGCCAACCCTGCAAGTAAAACACGCTTCATCTATGCCCTCGACTCCAAGTTATTCTTTACTCAGATCCTTGGCCCGCTTGGCCTGGCCCTTCTCATACAAGCGAGTTCCCCAACTTTTCTTTCCAGGGTTCTTTTCCTGATAGTAACTCAGAAGATCTATCGGAAATAGGCCAAACAAAGCGATAGGCCAAAGAAGTATGAGGTAATGAAGGTCTTCTTTCGATTGGCCCCTGCCCGTCAATCCTTCCACATAATTAGACAAGAGGACGGTAATAAATCCCAAGACTAACCACGCAATCAGAGCACCCGCTACAATCCACACCATGTGTTTCCTCTCTTCACACCCAAAGTTTCCTTGCAAGTTTGATTGCCTTGGCTTCCAGCCTAGTCATTGCTGCTGCCCATTTGGCATCATCCTGTAGCCCGGCCTGCTTCTCGTCTTGTGTCAAGTCTAAGGTAATCGGGTCAAAGCCGTTTGTACGGATAGTGACATATCCTCGACCACTGGGTTCGACCCAAGCAACCTTGCCTTGAATCTTGATCTGCTTGACTTCAGACATTACACAACCTGCTCGATCGTCTTGTATTGGAAGGGGATGTCGTTCTCGGCCAAGACCTGGACGGCGAGCGTGTTGGTTTCGTCATCCACCACTACCACGTCATCCAACAACTTCTCGTGCATGGCCTCACGGATGAACTCCAAGAGGCCCGCTCGGGTGCAGAGTTTTGAGTACACATCGTCACAGGCTTGCGCCGCAGCATTGATGCCGCGATCCGACATGCTGTTGGAATGCAACACCACGAAGTGCTTGTTGGCCTGGAGTGCTTTGACAAACTGGACCGGGTTGTCCAGCGTATTGAGTGTTCCGCGCCAGTCCACGAGAAAGAGAGTGCGAGTCATGTCTTATCCTGCACAGAGGGCAATCCGCATCGCCAAACGAGCAAACTGCTCTTGGGTCAGTGCGAGATCCCCGCTCCAATAGAGATCCTTGGCCTCATGAAGGCAAACATGCAACTCTTCGGGGGTTCCCAACCCTGCGAATCGACGCCAAAGAGAGGGTGCCTTGCTCTCTAAGCCAGACAGGATCCCCTGACTCTCCAATGCAGCGTAAAGTTCCCAATCGTGCATGCTCTGTTGCCCCTTATGATAAGCCTTTGTAGAGGGGCCATCCCCCTACAGGATAGAAACGCAACAGAACATGCCGAATCACAGATCTGATCTCGGATTTGATCCCGTGATCAGAAGCCCCCTTCTGAGAGATCTACTGACCCCCGAACGGAACCTTGGGGCGGATCAGCACACGATCTCCAAGCTCAACCGGCTCCGAATACCGCTCTACAACGAAATAGCTGAGGTCTGCATCCGTTTGTGCAGGGATGCCTTGCACACTACCTGCCTGCAGTGCCTCTTGTGCCAAGGTGCGAAGCTCCTGGTCCGAAAGGTCAAATACGACAGGATCCACAAGATCCCCGTTGAAGCCCGCATACGTCACATTCAAACGTGCCATCACACTACCTCTGCCGTACCCTCGACAGCAATCTTTTCGACCCAATGGTTGTTTGACCGTTCGCGCAAACCATTGATGTCAAGTCCAGTCAAATCCGTTAGTGACTCCACATACCCTAATTCCCCATCCCGATGGTAAACCGTGACATTCGTCATCGTTACAATCGGCCAAAGGAGTTTCCTGCCAAGACCACGCTCAATGGCGTCAAAGGTTGTCACATCCTTCATAGAGGGGAATGCTTGGCCGTTCCAGGGATGCGTGTGTGCAACCCCTTTCACGCGGTCTCGATTCTGCCAAATGAAGTTCCAGAGGGCACTACTATCTGGCAGATAGGCCGCCGACCTGTAGAGAGGCATGTGCCAGTAGAGGGTTTGATTGTCGTGTCCAAATACCAAAGCTGTTTCAAGCATGTCTGTAAACCACCAATTGTCCCGTTGCGACCGCTTCGCGAACCACAGAGGGAAGGCTCTCTAGGGAAAGATCCGCAGTGCCATCCGCATCTGTTTCCGAATCGTGCAAGCAAATGCCTGCGTCCAACACCCGCAAAGATTCACGATCCACAACGCACTCTAGGCGTCTGCCATCGACTCGATACCGAACAACAACCTCATTGTGGACATACCCTGTGCGCACATCCAACAAATCACACCGGGAAAGCAACAATGCTGCTCTGACCGCACTCTCAATATCGTGCTGAGCCAAACTACGGCGACCTACACTAGAGCCCACCGTCTTGCGGGCCTCAGCAAGCTGTTCCTCTCGTAGTCGCGCACGCTCCTGCTCCAAGCGTTGTTGCTCAACCCGTTGTCTACGCTCCTCTTGACGTTGCCTTTCCCGCGTGCAAAACCGATACGCAGTCTCCAAAGCGGGCGTTACGTTAGGAATCTGGTTGATCGGGGCCGCTTCCAAGTACGCTGCTTGAACGTCCCCCTCAGGCCCCAACGGAAATTCCAATTGCTTAAAGAGGTTCCCGGTAGGTAAACAAGCTACCGTAGCCCTTGTGAAGCGATCCAATCCAGGCTCTACCAGAGAGACTGTCAGAACTTGCTGGTCCAACAGGCTCTCTAAGGTACTTTGAATCTGGTCAGGGATCAGCCGATTGCCTACAAGGTATCCCGAACAACACCGGGCCGAGACACCTTCCCACTCTGGGGATACAGGTGCCGGATCAGCTAAACGGATCTTACGGGAGCCGTCTGTGCTGAACCGATACCAACCATGCTCTGGAGGTAAAGGCCCTTCAATCTGATAGGTGCGGTTGTTCCAAAACAGTTGGCGTCCCCCAATCCAAGGGAACGTCTGTTCTGCCGATTCGGACAACAAATCTTGCCAACCCATTGGAGGGGTCTCCAGGTTAGATGCAATTGAAGAGGGCCGCTTGGATGATATCCTTGTGGTCAAAGGCCAAAGGGGGCAGATCCCGAACCGGGAACCACTTGGCTGCCTTCGCGTCATCCCCTGCCTTGACCTTACGGATATAGCCCGACCAATACACGAAGGCAATCGACACAACATGCCCACGAGGATCGCGGCCGGGCTTACCGAAAGCGCCTACCTGTTGGATGTGTTTAGCCCGGAGGTTGGTCTCTTCAAGCAACTCTCGCTTTGCAGCCGCTTCCAAGTCTTCATTCTCATCCACAAAACCACCCGGCAAAGCCCAGCAGTCTTTGAAAGGCTCTTTGGCCCGTTGGATCAGCAAGACATGCGGGTCTTCCAAATCGGACTTTGAATCCTCGACATAACTGCCAAGAACAACAACATCGACCGTCACTGCAGGGCGGGGGTACGGATAGGTATGGGGCATGTTGGATCCTGAGAGGTGCCCCGAATCTGGGCATGGGGTAGAAACGCAGACTATGTTAGAGGATCCCAAATCGGAGCCTTCCGCCACGGCAAGTACTGAAAGAACACAGTCGTTGCAACGTGGTAGCCTACGTTCAAGGCACCACTCTCAGCATTGAGATCATCCGCAGATTCTGGTCTCTCCATGATGCAGAAGTAATCCGCATCCAGACCTTCAGGCATCTGTGCAAGCACTTCAGCAATCGAAGGCTTGAAGAACACAGGTGCTCCATAGGTATGGAGCGTCCTGACCCGAGCCACTTCCTGTAGGAACTTCCTCGGAACAGCCCTACAGGTCAGTGTTGGATGCCAAAGGTACGAAGTGTTGCGCAGATCCTGCGGGATCTCTTTCAACCTGCGGATATGCTTGCTCCGAAGCAAGACAAGTGGTTTCGTCTTTGCTTGCAAAGCAGACAACTCCGCATCTGACTTGGTTGGAATCGTGTATGGGCCTTTGTGCATTAGGCTTAATCCTTTAGGCACGGAACATCCCCTACGTGAGGGGAAAACTTTAAACACACCGAAAAGCAACCGGAACTTCCAGCAGCTTGACATCCAGGATCTGCTGTACCAGCGTCCTGCGTGCAGCGTACACCGTGCGGGTCGGGTTTTGGCTAACCGGAGTAGCCGCAATCAACCGTTGCAGAGTACGAGTGACGGCATACGGATCCTCAAAGATATTCTCTCCCACATCGAAGCACGGAATCTTCAAAATCCCCGCTGCATCATGCACACAGTTGCCGTTCTCACCCTCCACCTTCAGCATACCGAAGGCAGCCGGCGTAACACCAAACTGCGAGAAGATCTGTGCCAAACGAGTGCCTGAGTACTCGCCCTCATCCCCGACAAACAAGAACACTGCATCCTCATCCGCAGCAGGCTTGTGATCCTGCAGCAGAACCCGAACACCTTCAGAGTGCGTCGTACCCCCGCCTGCCGTGTGACCCCGGAAGGCCATTTCGACCGCTTGTGCGGTAGGTGCCTTGATCTCAACCTTGGCCCCAAAGGAGTTGAATACACTGACGTGCATCTTGTCGAGAGGGAACCCGCCCAGCAGTCGCGTCAGGTACTTCTTTGCAGTCTCCAAAGACTGTTGCATCGAACCCGACTTATCGACCACAACGTACAGCCGGATACCCCGAAGAGATTCCGCTGCAACCTTGGCATTGGCCTTATCGGCAGCCTCTTGCAGGGCCGCAACCGTAGTGGCCCGCTTGACGTTGCGAGCAACATTGAGAGCACGCTGATTCGTAGCAGCCTCACATGCCTTCTTGAAGCGAGCCTCAATCGAAGCCACCTTCAACAGGCCCAGATCCTCTAGCGTCGGGGTCAGGATGATGAGATCCTGATCCGAGACACACTTGGACTCAATCGCCGCTGCCATGATGGCCCGCGTCAAGCCAACCGACTTGGGCAGCATGCCGACCAATCGCTTGTAGTTGGGCTTGTCGGTCACAATCTTCTGACAGATCTGTGTCTCAGTCAAGCCCTCCCACGACTCCGCAGCCGCAAGCTCAACACCGATCGCCAACGTGCGGCGACCATCCTGGGCCTGCTTCTGCTTCCAGCGCAAGGTCTCAAAGAACTTCACCGAGACAGGCTTGTACCCGACACGACGAGCCAACGCCATCACCGAGGTGCGGAAGCCAGCCTTGACCAAGGTCTCTAACGACTTCGGGTTGACCTCTTGGTTGTGCAACCACTTCATGATTGCCTTGGTGTACCGACCCTTTGCAGGCTCCCGCGAAGATCGGCCAAAGCCAAGCTCACGGTTGATCTGCGCAACGCCCTCTTGATCCAAGACCTCCCCGATACGCAAAAGCATCTTCGGGTTGAATCCCACCTTGTCTCGGATGAAGCACATCGCCTCACCCACGGCACGGTAATCGTCGTCGAAGAACGACACCTTGCCATCATCCATGACAGGCTCACCCGAGCGGTTCTGTACCAGCATGAAGGCCGCCAAGATCGTCTTGAGATCGCGGTGATCCTGAGTGAATGCCCACGAAGCCCACTTCGCCGCAAACTCGTTGTCCAGCTTCCAAACTTCGGCTACCTGACGGTACATCCATTCCGCCACCTTGGGCGAAATGCCCGGCTTACGGAACGTGCCGAGGTAACCACCCGCATTATCAACAATACGATCTCCATCCAAGACACCGACACGAACCTTGTCGGTCTTCTTGCCCGTCTTGGACATAAGATAGACAACGGTCTGCCCATTCTCTACGGCAGTGGTGACAGGACGCCAAGACACACTCGTAGGCATAGCGGCAGAAGGCTGTTCCATACCGGCTCGGCCGTGGTACAGGTGATCCGTATGCGTCAGCAACGCATTGATCATGCGCTCTGCCGGCCCCAAGTTCTCCAAACGCTGTTGATTGGTCTGCGACATTTGCTTTACTCCCGGTAACGAAACCACCCTACTGGATGGTGTACTACTTTCCCTACTTTTGTGAACGAGAACCCGATACCCTACTTCTCTTGTTTGGTTTGATATCTCAAAAAGACATCCTCTGTCCAATCACGAATGTCTTGCCGAAGTTGCTCTTGCTCTGCCTCTAGGACCAAACAACCCTGATCACGGTACGCTTGGCATACCTTCTGGGCTGTTTCTGCTACTTTCTCGTCAGGCCACTTGTCAGCAACCTCGTAGCAGATTGACAAATAGGTGTTGGCACTGACATACCAGCAGGCCAATTCCTGAGCCACAATGCTCGGATCTTCCGTAGACCTCCAGAACGTGTACCACGATCCAGACAGCCATCTTGAATCATATGCAGGGTTTTAGGGGGAATTCCCACTAAAGATCTGCTTCACATTGTTGAACAGCATCCCTACTGTTCTGGATCTTGGGCCGAGAGAGCAGAGACCTACGGTCTTGCGCCCTCTTTGCCCCGAACCCTTTTTCCAATGTCGGACTTATGCAACCCGTCTGTTTCGCTTCGCGAACTAACAAATTCTTCTGTGAAAGGATCTGTAGTCCTTTCAACAGGATATTCATTCCCGCATTCTCATCACGGTTTTTCACCATTCCGCAATGAATACAAGAATAGGTACGAACACCCAGACCGATCGGCTTGGGCGGGAACCCACCACAGCCACTACACTGTTGTGTCGTACCCTTCGGATCAACTGATACACAATATCTACCAGCACTTTCAGCCTTGTAAGATATTTGTCTTGCCAATTCATTCCAACCCGCTAATCCGATGTTTCGACGTAGGCCGCACAGCGCGGCCGGTGTCAACTGCATCCCTTTGGGATTCTGCATCTTCGATGGTGAAGACTTAGCAGAGGGTTCCCTACTCAACATACCTTGAATGTTGAGATCCTCCAAACAGATAACGTCGTAACTTTCTACCAAATGTCTACTGATGCGGTGGAGTTCTTGTTTCTTGGTGCGTTGCAGACGGGTATGCTGCTTGCGCAGCACATCCCGTTGCTTGGCACGCCGAACAGAACCTTTCTTCTTTCTGCTCAACTGCTTCTGTGTCAAGCGGATTTTCAGTGCAGCCTGTTTGATCTTTTTGAGGTTACCGAAGGTTTGACCAGTGTTGGTCGTTACCAACTCTTTCAATCCTAAGTCAATTCCTACCGTCCTCAACTTTGAGAGGTCTTGAATTGACGGTTTTGCTACTCTTGCAGAGTCTGGAAACTCAACTGCCAAACTGATGTAGTAATCGTCTGATTCCCTGATAATCGTAGCAGTTTTTACACAGGCTCCTTCTTTGAGGTGTTGCTCAAGATCGTAAGGGTTGGGCATGCCTAACTGCGAAGCAGTCAGCCGCTTCGCGGCGGTGGGCCGTTGTTGCCAAAACCTCAGCCAACCCAATCCTGGAAAACGAATCAGACTATTCTGCCAGTCAATCGCCTTCTCTGAAAACTGAGGATGAGTGAAAGAACCGTAACGGTCTTTCGATTTGAATCTAGGGAAACCTTTACCTAATCCAGCTTGACATCTTCGAAAGAAGTTCTGGTAGGTCTTATCCAGTCTTGCTACTACTTCTTGAAGGACTTGAGCGTTTACTGTTTGATATTCCGGCAGTTGCTTACGGAGTTCAGGAAGCTGTCTACTCTGAGAGAATCGGTTAGTCGGATTCTTCAAACCCCAAGATTTGGCTTGTTTATGATGGAGTTTCTTCTGTTCAAGTGCAGTGTTGTAGAGATTCAGGCAGATCTGGAGAGTCTGCTCGACCGCTACGCGATCTTGCTGTCTCAACCTCAGTTTGTACTTGAAAGTACGAATCATGATATAAGTAGGATGATAGGGTAGTTATGGGGGATTTTAATGAAAATCCTGGCTATGAGTATGCCATGCTAAACCTCAGGTTCGAGAGACTCCCCGTACCCTAATCGTTGGGCATGGTTTATCCCCCTGCCCCTAACCGATGATAAGGCCCTGATCCACAAGGGATTGAGCCATGCGGCCGTATTGTCCAGGCAGCGTGGCGAGCACGCCCGAATCGAGCAACACCTGCCAGGCTTCCAGGGTGCGGTCCTCATCGGCCTTATGCTGTCCCGAAACAATCGCCAGTGCTAGGTACGTCGTCATGTGTATACCTTCTGTTCGGGACGTAACGTGTCCCCTACACTAAACGAGGCTACTCAGGGCGATTCAGAGAATGCCCAAGGATTTTTTGGAAGCAATACAAACCATGTGGTTGGTTTTCCTACCAAGCCGGTATTTTCAGGATGCGGGTCGTGGAGTACCTTTCCCTCATACCAGACACAGGAATGGTGAAAACCCCGGATGCTCATTCCTGATGCAATGCAGACAGGTGAATCCTGCAACCCCAACGTACAGTACATGGGATCAACGTGCAACTGAAGAAGCTGCCAACCTCGATCGCCCAGCCAGGAGGCGCAGTTTCTTACCCAATGGTTGGTGGGTTCTGCCTCATTGACGAAATCGGGAAGTTCTTGCAAGGACAATCCCAATAGCGTTGCGAGACAGGCTTGCCAGCAGTTTCCCTCTGTGCCAAATCGATCCTGATAGACGGGCCTCAACTCTACTGCCAATCTGATTCCTCAATCCGCACTAGGAACTGATAATCAATGCCGCTCTGTACGGCATTATCTCGCAAGTAGGGGCTAGGCTCCCCTTCGCCGGGATGTTTCCACCCCATCCAACAGACAAAGGCTTTCTTTTTAGCAGGCACCGTCCAGACAACAACCCCAACCTCTTGATTGCGATCATTGCGGACCAGATCCCCACGCTGGAACGGCTCCGATCGCGAAGGATCTGACCGCAGGGGTTTCTCTGGCACCTGGGAAGGTACTTCAGGAATCTTCGGGAAGCATAGCTCCGGTTTGGATTCGGGTTTCCCATATTCGACCCACCCAAAAGGGGCCTGTGAGATTGTATCCTCAGGGGGACCCTTGAGGCTGACCGTGTGCACCTCACCCGTAGCCTCTGGTTTGACAACAGAAAGAGGCTTGTTCCAGAAGGACGGTCCCGGCTCAGGCAACACTTCCGGGACCACAGGTTCTACTTTGGTTAGAGCGTTGGTGGGGTCATCCTCCACATAATCCCTAATCTTGGAAGCCTTCTTTGGGTTACGCAGGATCTCTAGGGTCTCCTGAAGCTCCCGTTCGGCCTCTCGCTGCGTCCGTTCAAATTCGGACAGAGCTTCCGATGGTCTTGGTTCCTTCGGGGCACTCCCCTTCCTTTGCGGAATCTGGTATCCCGTATTGGGCTTCTTCAATAGCGGGCGTTCCGAAGGGGCCAGTTCAATCTTTGCCCGCTCTGCTCCCTTCTGGTTGGCTTCGTCAATCAAACGATTGATTCGACCGACATCCGTAATCAGGGTCAAGGGCTTGCGTTCCGACTGTGCTGTTCCGGCACGGTCCTGACGGTACTGCTCAACATCTGTCAGGGGCTTCACGGGTACAGGGTTGCCTGTACGGAAATGAAAGGGGTCCCGAACAGGTTGTGTAACGGGTTGAAATGCTGGCTGCGTGTCTACTTGCACAAGGGGTTGAGCAACAGGTTGAGCAACAGGTTGAGTGACGAGGTGCAGTTTGGGCACATCCGCAGGTACTACCGTAGGTACTACCGCAGTAGCCGTTGTTTCACGTTCCTGCAGATAGATACGCAGGCCTCCCGCACCCAACTTACCGTAGCCAACGTAGCCACGCTGGCGGGCGTACTCTCGCAGATCATCTCGATTCATCTCGGCAAACTTCTTCATCTTTATGCTCCACAAAGAGTAACGCGAACTCGCCCAAGGGCTTCCCCTAGCCAATTCTTTCCCCGCCACTGCGACCGATCTTGGGCACGGGGGTCTGATTCCGAGAGTCCAATTCCCCAAATCGTGTCGTAGGGACTCGCCTCTACGATCGTTTGACCTACGGTGGTCCTCATGTAGTCTAGCAGGGCGGGATTCTGCCCAAACTTAGCCAGATTGCCTTGATAGACAATCTCACGGGCTACGTTGTGCCACTTCTGCCCATTGAAGTTCCGTACCTTCCTGCCCAACTCTTTCTGCTCTTTGGGTGTCTTGGCCCTAAGAATCAGATCGAGTGTCGCAGCATCCTGAAACAGACGGGCCTTTTCTGCCATCATGTACTGCTCACAGCAATTGTAGCGGACACCCTTGATCTTCATCGGGGCAAAGTACCACTGTGAGAACGGCCCTCCCCAAAAGAAGTGGAAGGTTTCATGGGATGGTGCGGTATCGGGCATATCTCAAATCCTCTGGTTGAACTGACTGTACGAGGTATTCACAATCGGATACGTTATAGCCGTGACTCTGTAGCCATCCCATATCCCATAACCGATGCCAGGTCTCTTCGCAAGAGACTTGCTGGTAATGCTCGGAAGGATGGTAGGGGGAATTGGCACTCCAACGCCGATCCGGGGATAGCTCGTAAACGAGTTCATCCTCGGGATCATCGGGGATACCCCAACCACAGAGAATAAGGCCCCAAACCTCAGAGGAAATCGTTTTGACCTGTTGCGGGTCTTTCTTGAACCCAACTTTGACAATTTCGGTTCCGTGACTAAACCCCCAACCGGACAGAGTACGATTCGCGCCATACGAGTTTGCCTTCCAGGCCCACACAGGATAGTACCCTAATTGGGCCTTTAACCATTCATAGGCATCCCGAACGTGTTGGGGACCATCTTGAAAGATTGGGCGGTCCTCAGTTCCGCCATCCAGGAAGCCTTGTTGGGCAATAACCTTACGGTATTGCGCCGCCTCTTGAACGGTGACGAGATTCAAGCTCCTGGGAGACAAGCTCCTGGGGGTTGCTGGCTTGGGGCTCACCGCTTCAAATTCTCCAGTTCCCAATGCGCCCCCAGGCGGTAAATCTTGCCCGAGACCGAGTAAGCCCGCTTGACAAGATTTTCGGTACCCCAAGGGAAACGGGCAGTGCCGGTAGCCAGAATGAGCCAACCGCCTTCTTCCGATTCAATCGCGGCCGGGTCAAGTTCAACCAGATCACGAATGGTGCGCTGGAAGTGGGGAACGTGCCAGGGGTCTTGACCGTGGCAACCGCAACGACAGGCAGTGTAACGGGTGAGGATCTTCGCAGTCATGGCCGTTTCCTTTCTTTACGGGGTTTGGGTTCGTCCCCTATGAGATAGAAACGCAGCACCTAGGGTGGAATCACAAATCGGGATTGATGCTAAGGTACGGCATGCCCCCTGGCAGAACCTCCCACAAGTCTCGCGGCAAGCAATACTGCGCCTGCTTGGTACCCAAGGCAAGCACAAACAACTCTTGCATGGTTGGGTGCTCAGCCCAATGATTGCCGTGTCGATCCACACAGGCATTCAGGAACGAATGTCCGCCACCCTTCTGCACATGGAACGTGTCTGGTAGTTCTCGGAGGCATTCTGCAATCTCAGCACGATGCCCAGCAAGCCGATCAGGGTGGAGTCCGAAGTTGGCAGTAATCCCCTCGACAGCAACATGATTGTCGAAGTTCTCCCCGTCACGGAAAAGGCAGTCGAGAAATAGTGCGTGTACCCGTTCAGCCAGATTCATGATCATTTCCTTTTAGTAGACATCTCGATTGAATTCCCGGCGTTCCCGGCGTTCCCGGCGACGCTCCGCTTGAACAAGTTGCTTGACAGCTTGAGGGTCTTTGGCCCGCCAAGTATTCCCATTCGAGTCTGTTGGCTGACTTCCCAAAGTTCCAATCTTATTGAGAGAGCGTGAAGTGTCTACTCGCACATAACCCCCGCCTGCCGGAACCCAATACCGGTGTAGCAAGCGTTCTCCCGTCACGAGATTCGTATGCTCATGGTCCAGATATTGCCCCTCGATGGTGTACTTGTCGTTTTTGGGCTTGTGCATGTTGTCCTCTTAGGTTACGGGCGTCCAATCACCCTATGGTGTTAGAAACGCAGCTTGGGATAGCCAATCACAAAACCCTAGAACAGGATCGCACCCTGGTAGCGCCAATCGTACCGAATGTGCCCATCCGAACAGTAGATCAACTGGCGAATATCCTTGCCCGTTTCATCCAAGGTGAGGCAGTTGGTCAGGCAGACATTCTGCCCGTCTACGTCGAAGATCTCGGCACCAAAGCTCGTCGAGAGAAGGTGGCTGCCTTCACGATACAGGTACTGACGGCACTCCAAGGCCAAGTAATTCATTTGGGAGGCTCCAGGTATTGAAGGTATTGGTTCAGGTCTGCCCAATGCTTATCACGCTGGATTTGCCGTTGTGCTGCCCTCCTTTGATCGTGCCGATCTTCCTGAACTTTCTTTTCTGTTTCCAACTTCTTGAGGGGCTCCAGGAAAGCCCGATGGTCCGTAATCTCTTCTACACCGTTGTAGAAGAACAAGATGGGCTTGGATCGCGACAGGTCTTCTTTAACTTCGTCTACGAGTTGGATTCCTTTGCTGTGGTGCCCAAAGTCACCTACGACCATGCCTGTAGGATCGGTCGTATCGACATACTGAGCAATCGGGAGTTTCGCTGCCCCTGCCTGCTGTCTGTTATCCCGATATAGATCCCGCACCTCTTTACGTTCAAAGAGGCTGAGCAACTCTGGTGTCAGAACATAACCTGCCATGCAAAGATCGTCATCACAGCTATGTTCCCAACCCTTCATAGGGTTTTGTGTGCACTCCACAAAGCCAGGGATGCTAACTGCGGGAGCTTTGCTCTCTTCATCAAGAACCCGAACCGTGGAAGCAAAGAACTGTAAGCTATGCTGGAAGTTGAATAAATCCTGCTCGTAGTTCCAGCGGGCACGCTCCAGAGCAATCCAAGTTGGGCACGGCACGATGCGCACCCGAACAATCCTACGCAAAGACAACTCCAACTTGTATTTTGGGATCTTTCGTTCCCATAGGGTTTTGGCGGTCTCTAGGGTGTCCGACACAATAAGCTGGCAACCCTCGTCCTCTGTGTGCCAGAGAACAAGAATACGCTCGCCCATCTCCGGGTATTGAATCCGAAGGGGATATTCCTCTAGTAGTTGAGCATCACTCAAAGGGCATTGTGCGTCTGACATTTCCAGTAGGGGCTCCTGCGGGATTACTTCCACAGGCCCTCTACCCTAATAACGAATCCAAAGTCGGCAGGGTTGTCTCGTCTCGGGAGACTCATAGTAAACCAGCCTTCTCAAAGGACTCCAAGAGTAGGCGGCCCGATTGTCTCGCATCACAAACAGGATCATGTGCAGGGAGTTCCGCCTCTAACCGAGGGTATGTTGCGACCGGATCATGCCCTGCAAGGATACGAATGCTCGCGATATCCCAAAACGGGTAAGGAGGTTGACGGGTAGCATCATCATCAATGCAGTCCTGCAAGAAGTTGGTCTCGACCGGGATAGGGCAGTCGGCAGCCATGACAGCATCGTCTCGATAGGTGTCCCAATCATTCCAAAAGCAACTCCGAAGCTCTCGGGGACAGTACTGTTCAGGATAGCGGTCAAGCCAATCCTGGTACGGGACATTCTGGCGAACCCAGACACGATCCTTGGAGTTGCCTTGTGCGCGTTCAGGAGGGGTCCAGTACAGCTTGGAACAAAGCTCGCGTTGAGCCATCAGAAGGCCCGGACTCAGGTCAAACAAGACCCAACCGACTGCAAACCCTTCGCCCATCAGGCCAATGGATTCGACATCAAACGAGAACAGATACTTTGGCAAAGTTAGCTGCATGCAAAGCTCCTAGGATAGATTTTCCCCCGTTTGGGACAAGATAACTTGACAACAGAGGTACGGGGTGGATTGGTTCAGCACCGTATGCTGAGATCCTTCATCCAGAGTTGCATAGAGAGTACTCATCGTACAAAGGTCCAGGACATCCGGGCCATTCTGCAAGGCACGCTCAAACGCTACCCCCTCTAGATTGACTTGACGCCCTTTCTTTGGGTATCGAACGTGGCAGAGAGTTGCGGGATTGATAGCGTGGATCTGATCTCCCCGAACGATGCCGAGAATGCGAAACGTCTGCTCTGTCTCAGGATCCCGTACCAACATACCAGGCTGG
>Ga0172373_10001132_pt1 | contig 43322 bp, 30 predicted proteins | sample Lak10m_2_FD_114546 | JGI IMG/M metagenome (GOLD analysis project Ga0172373, IMG submission 114546) | Freshwater microbial communities from Kabuno Bay, South-Kivu, Congo - kab_092012_10m | ecosystem: Environmental > Aquatic > Freshwater > Lake | place: Democratic Republic of the Congo... | reverse complement strand
CTTGTCGTCAACCATCCCCCCCTCAATCCCCCCGTCAACGGGGGGAAGTGCGTTCCCTCTCCGTTGACGGGGAGGGACAGGGAGGGGCATCTTTTTGGAATCTTGCTTATCTTAACGCCTATGCGCTTATACCCCCCCTTTCGTAAAGGGGGGCAGGCGGGATTTGTCAAGCTTGGAGCAGTCGCTCGGAAGCGGAACCCAGCACCGGAGCCCACCATTGAATGGGCGATACGTCGTCAACCGCCTTGGTGGCACCGGCGTCTCGCCTGTCGTCTGTACGGCGCGCACGGCGTGCGCTCGAAGGTTCGCGGCCAATCTCGCTGCGCAGCGTACTCCCCACATGATGGGGTAGCACCTTACTCTCGGCAATCGCAATAAGGAGCACGATTCATGGACACCACCTACCTTTCGTTTGAAGGAAAGGTCGCACTGATCACCGGCGCCAGCCGCGGCATCGGCAAGGCTATTGCGCTAGCCTTCGCGGACGCGGGCGCGGACCTGGCCATCGCGAGCCGCAAGCTCGCCGATCTGGAAGTAGTCGCCGACGAGGTAAAAGGGCTCGGCCGGAAATGCCTTCCGGTGCCTGCTCACTCGCGGAAGGTCGATGACCTGAAGAACCTTGTTGAAAAGACCGTGGCGGAATACGGCCATATCGATGTGCTCGTGAACAATGCAGCTTCCAACCCGGCAATGGGGCCGATCGTAGATACCGAAGAGAAGATCTACGACCTCATCATGGAAACCAACCTCAAGGGCTATTTCATTCTGAGTCAGCTCGTGGGACGAGTGATGAGAGAGCAGCGCTCCGGCGTCATCATCAACATATCGTCCGCGGGCGGAGTGACCCCCGCGGCCGGTTTAGGTCCGTACTGCATCAGCAAGGCCGCGATCAACATGCTCACGAAAGCCATGGCCCTTGAAATGGGCCCGTACAACGTGCGAGTTAATGCGATTGCTCCTCGCATCGTCAAGACGCAGTTTAGTCAGGCGCTTTGGAGCAATGAGAAGCTCATGGCGAAAGAGTATGAGTTCACGCCGCTGAAATGCGTCGCAACTCCGGAAGAGATAGCACAAAGCGCTCTTTACCTTGCATCGAGCGCGACCAACTACATGACCGGTCATATCATGGTGATCAACGGCGGCGCGTTCTTCTAGAAGCGGTCGCCACGTTCCGGGGAATCGTTCCGCCCGCCGCGGCGTTTCCCCGGCCTTTCCCGGAAACGGGTCGCCATGCTCCGAATCACTAACCTGGAGACCGTCTACAATGACGTCGTCCTGGCACTGAAAGGGATTTCCCTCGAAGTTCCGGCAGGAAGGATCGTCGCGTTGCTCGGCGCGAACGGCGCGGGGAAGACGACGACCATCAATACCATTTCCGGCATCAGGAAGACGATCAACCTTGCCATTGAAGACGGTTCGGTCGAATTCGACGGTGAGCTGATCAACGACTGTGAACCGTATGAGATCGTCTCGCGGGGCATCTTGCAGGTTCCCGAGGGCCGCAGAGTTTTCGCGGAACTCACTGTGGACGAAAACATCGTCATCGGTTCCTATTCATTGGCGGATCGTAGCAAGTTCAACCGCAATCGGGACATGGTCTATGAGTACTTTCCGATACTCCGAGAACGGGCCGACCAGCGAGCGGGTTACCTGAGCGGCGGCGAACAGCAGATGCTCGCGATCGCCCGAGCGCTGGTGGCCGAACCGAGACTGATCATCATGGACGAACCGTCGCTCGGATTGGCGCCACTTATCGTGAAGGAGATCTTCGACATCGTCGCCTCGATCAACAGCGACCGAAACGTGGCGATTCTACTCGTGGAACAGAATGCGAACGTGGCGCTCTCAATCGCTCACTATGGATACATCCTCGAGAACGGCCGCATCGTGATGGAAGGCGCGAGCCAAAAGCTTCGCGAAAACAAAGACATCCAGGAATTCTACCTCGGCCTCACCGAAGTGGGCGCCAAGAAGAGTTTCCGCAACGTGAAGCATTACAAGAGGCGCAAACGGTGGCTCTCGTGAATACTTCGGCCCAGGCGATGCTAGAAGTGAAGGACCTTTCTCTGCGGTTCGGGGGCGTTCACGCTCTCGACAACGTATCGCTTCATGTGCTCGAAGGCGAGATCTACTCCATCATCGGACCCAACGGGGCCGGCAAGACCTCGCTGTTCAACTGCATCAGCGGGATATATCGAGCGCAGGCAGGGAGCGTGAAGTTCATGGGTACGGAACTGCTCGGCACGAAGCCTCACAAGATTGCGCATCTCGGCATCGCTCGCTCGTTTCAGAACATCGAACTCTTTCGCGGGATGACCGTCCTGGACAACCTCATGTCCGCTCGAAGCTTTCTAATGCGGTACGGCCTCTTGCGCGCCGCACTCTACCTGGGCAGATGTTGCGAGGAAGAGGTCAGTAGCCGTGATGAGGTAGAAGAAATCATCGAGCTGCTCGATCTTCAACACGCACGCAAAACCCCAGTCGGTGCGCTACCATACGGTCTGCAAAAGCGGGTGGAATTGGGCCGAGCTCTCGCAACCGGTCCGAAGCTCCTGCTGGTGGACGAGCCGGTCAGTGGCATGAACATGGAAGAAACCGAGGACATGGCCCGGTACATTCTTGATATCAATGAGGAGATGAAGATCACCGTGATCCTCATCGAACACGATATGGGCCTGGTGATGGACCTTTCCGACAGGGTCACGGTCTTGAACTTCGGGTGCAAGATCGCCGAGGGAAGACCCGATGCAATCGCCCGTGATCCGGAGGTGATCCGGGCATACCTGGGTGAGGTCGCGGCGTGAAGATATACCAGTGCGCTGTTGTGTAGGTCACGACGGCACGATATCTGGGCGCCTGACTTTGTGCAAGAAAATCCCCCCTAACCCCCCTTTATTAAGGGGGGAATGCGCGTCCCCCCCTTTCGTAAAGGGGGGATAGGGGGGATTTTGGGCACTGTCGATGCCGCTTGTCTGAATGAATGTTGGTTTCAGGCCAGTTGTACAAACGCGAAGCTCTGCGGAACAATCTCCGATGGAAAGAATCAACACAACACTCCCCCGACTGCTCACGGAAAACGCGACCCGGTACAACGAGCGCGTCGCGATGAGGGAGAAGTACAAGGGCATCTGGCAGGAGATTTCCTGGAGCCAGTACCTTGAGCGCGTCCGATGCTTCTGTCTTGGACTCGTGGACCTGGGCATGGAGCGCGGGGATCACGCGTCGATCCTCGGAGAGAATTGCCCGCAGTGGCTCTATGCGGATGTTGCGATCCAGACGCTGGGCGGAATTTCCGTCGGCATTTATCCCACCAATTCCTCTGAGCAAGTGCGTTACATCCTGGAGCATTCCGAATCAAAATTCATCGTAGTCAAGGACCAGGAACAAGCCGATAAAGTGTTGGCGGTGCGGGAAGATTTGCCGCTCCTCGAGAAGATGATCGTAATCGATATGAAAGGGATGCGCCACTACTCTGACGAGCTGATTGTCAGCTATGAGGAAGTGGAGGAATTAGGCCGCAGGCGCCAGGAGCAGCAACCGCGCCTTTTCGACGAACTCGTCGATGCCACGAAACCGGACGACGTAGCCTTCATCGTGTATACGTCGGGCACCACGGGGCCACCCAAAGGGGCCATGATTACCCATCGGAACATTATTCACCAGATCGTCAACGGCCTTCAACCCGTGCTTCACTTCAGCGATCAGGACGTGGTCGTGTCGTACCTGCCGCTCTGCCACATTCTGGAGAGAGGGCTGTCGATGGCCATGCCCTTGGTCTTCGGGTACACCATCAACTTCGCGGAATCCATCGAGACGGTGCAGCAAAACGTCCAGGAGATCTCGCCCACGTTCTTTGCCGCGGTTCCGAGAATCCTGGAGAAGATGTACTCGGCCGTGAAGATCAAACTCGAGGACAGCACGCCTTTCAAGCGATTCGTCTTCCGGCTGTGTCGACCGGTGGGCGCAAAGGCTGCGGCATTCAAGATGAAGCGGCAGCGGATGCCGTTCGGACTCTCCTTACTCTATGGTGCGGCGTACGTCTGCGGCTTCCGACCCGTGCGCGATAAGATCGGCCTGCTCAATTGTCGTTGTCTCATGAGCGGCGGAGCCCCCATCGCGCCTGAAGTGCTCACCTTCTTCCGAGGTCTCGGTGTGAACACCGTCGAGCTGTACGGACTCACCGAATTGGCCGGCGGTGCGTGCGGGCCTCACGGTGAGGTGAAGAACGGTTCGGTGGGTCAACCCTTCAAAGGTCTGGAATTCCGGCTCGCAGGAGACGGCGAGATGCTTTTCAAGGGCGACTCCGTCTTTACGGGCTATTACCGGGATACGGAGTCGACCTGCGACGTCATCAAAGACGGTTGGCTGCATTCGGGTGATATCGCGCAGGTAGACAAAGACGGGCATGTGTTCATTATCGACCGCAAGAAGGACATCATCATTACTTCCGGCGGCAAGAACATCTCGCCTTCCGAAATCGAGAACAAGATGAAGTGCAGCCCGTACATCAAAGAAGCGATCGTTATCGGAGACCGGAGGAAGTACCTCACTGCGCTCGTTCAGATCGACTACGACAACGTGGGCAACTGGGCGCAGAACAAGAGAGTGCCATATACGACATACAAGAGCCTCGCGGAAAACCCGTTGGTTCGCGAACTGGTGCAGAAGGAAATCGACGCGGTTAACGAAACGCTGGCCCAGGTCGAGACCGTCAAGAAGTTTAGAATTCTCGAAAAAGAGTTGGACCAGGACGACGAGGAACTCACCGCAACCCAAAAGGTCAAGCGCAAGGTGATCTCGAAACGCTTCGAGAAAGAGATCTCGGAAATGTATAGCTCGCGGTAGAGCACTGCAGCCCTCGTTAGGAGCCGTGCCATATGACGAAAGTCCTTGAGGTAGCATTTTACGGGTTATCGACCGGCATGATCTATGCGCTGCTCGCGTTGGGTTTCGTGTTGATCTTCAAGTCGACCGGCATTCTTAACTTTGCACAAGGCGAACTGGCAATGGTCGGCGCGTTCCTGTGTTTCACTCTGGCAGGGATGCTCCATCTACCATATGCGGGAGCATTCATTGCCAGCCTTGCGTTGGGAGCCGTGTTCGGAGGCTTGGTCCAAGTGGTCTTTTTTAAGCGCATGGTCGGCGAGCACATGTTCTCCACGGTTATGGTGACGGTCGGTCTCGCGGGAGTGATTACTTCTCTGGCTGGGTTGGTTTGGGGCCACGACGTGTACTCGCTTCGATCGCCGTTTACCGACAAGACGATCGCGATAGGCGGCGTGCTGGTGTCGCAGGACGCTGTTTATACCATCATTGCGTCGGTTATCGTCTTTGGCCTTTTCATGGCCTTCTTTGGCCGCTCCCTGCTCGGGGTTGCAATGCGCGGGGTCGCGGAAGACCCCGACACGGCAGGACTCATGGGAATCAACGTGAAGCAGATCCACATGATTGCATGGGCAATCGGAGCTTTGGCGGCCACCGTTGCGGGAATCTTTCTCGCCGAGCAGAGCTTCGTGCGCATCTCGATGAGCCACACAGGCATCAAGGCCATGGCAGCGGCGATCCTCGGTGGTATGGACAGCATCAAGGGCGCCATCATCGGCGGTGCGCTCGTCGGAATTGTGGAAGGCTTCGCGGCAAACTACTTGAGCGGTCTGGAGATGGGCGGCTTTCAGTTCGGCGACGTGAAAGAGGTCGCTGCATTCGCGATCATGATCATCGTGCTGATGATCCGGCCCCATGGCATCTTCGGCGTGGAAAAGGTGGAAAGGGTCTGATGAGCGCGGCGTTCAAGACCAGTTATCGGGCTGACATGGCTCTCTTCCAGAATACGTGGGTGAAGTTCTGGTTGGGGATGCTCGTAGCCGTGGTTCTGATCGCGCCGTTGGTGCTGTCGCGCTATCAACTGACGATTCTCAACGAGATGGCTATAGCGGTAATCGGAGCGCTCGGGCTCAACCTGCTCATCGGGTACACCGGTCAGATTTCTCTGGGCCACGGCGCGTTTGTCGCGATCGGGGCGTATACCAGCGCACTACTCACTGGCAACCTCAACATTCCATTTCTGGTGTCGCTGCCTCTATCAGGACTGATGGCCGCGGCCCTCGGAATGATCGTGGGATTGCCCGCGTTAAGGCTCAAAGGGCTCTATCTCGCGTTGGGCACACTCGCGTTCGGATTCATTGTGGATTACGTGCTCTTTCACTGGAACCTCACTAAGGGCGATATGGGTCTTTCGGTCAAGCGCATTTCGCTCGGCGGTTTCGTGATCCAGACCGAGGGGCAGTTCTTCTACTTTGCGGCCCTGATGGCCGCTCTGGCGACACTTTGCGCCAAAAACATCGCTCGCAGCAAGATCGGTCGAAGCTTTATCGCCATCAGGGATAGAGACATCGCCGCAGAGGCTATGGGAATACCGCTCGCAAAGTACAAGGTGATGGCATTCGGCATCAGTTCGTTCTACGCAGGTATCGCTGGATGTCTTCTTGCGCATTACCAGCAGTGGATCGTGCCGGGGAGTTTCGATCTCTCGCTCTCGATCGCATACATCGCGATGATCATCCTGGGCGGGCTGGGCACAATCCTCGGATCGGTCCTGGGCGCGATATTGATCACAGGCATTCCCCACGGAATCGTCTACGTCACGGACTTGTTCAAGGAGAGCCATCCGGTCCTCGGCGGGCTCATTGTCGATCTGAAACTCGGCATCTTCGGACTCATAGTGGTGTTGGCCCTTCTGTTCGAGCCGCTGGGCCTTGCCGGCGTTTACCGGCGGGCCAAGGTCTATTGGAAGACATGGCCGTTCAAATATTGAAAGGAGGGAACGGATCCGTATTGCCTGGCTGCCGGCACATTGATATGAGGGATGAACGCAGCATCAGCGGTCTCTAACGAGGGCCATAATGTTGCAATCCACCAGCGTATGAGGAGGGAGCATGATGAGGAAAAGCGTTGTCCTGAGCGTCGTAATTATAGCACTGCTATGCCTTATGACGGCCGCAGCGTGGGCTCAACAGGTGAGGGGGGTCACCGACTCCGAGGTGAAGATCGCCTGCCTCGTTGATTTCTCCGGACCGGGTAAATACGCGGGGGCGCCAGTCTCTGACGCGTTCAAAGACTGCATCGCGTGGGTGAACGACACGGGGGGCGTCCACGGGAGGAAGATTAACCTCGTCATCGAAGACAACGGCATCCTGCCCAACACCACCATGCAGGCCGCTCGCAAGGTGATACTCAAGGATGAGGTGTTTGCAATCGCGTTCAACCTCGGCACTGCCGGATCAAGCGCGATCCTACCGCTTTGCGTAGAGAACAAGGTTGTCCTGATGCCTCACGGCGCGAACAAGGAGTTCTACGATCCCGGCAACAAGTGGGTCTTCGTTCCGCACACTGTGCAGTACAGCATGGCATCTCGGGCAGTCGAGTACATCCTGGGGAAGAGTCCCAAGGCCAAGATCGGCATGATCTACCAGGACGACGGCTTCGGACGCGAGGGCCTTGAAGGCGCGAAGGCGGCTGCAAAGTTCATGGGGACCGACCTGGTCGAAACCGCGGCCTACAAAATGGGCACGATCGATTTCAGCCCGCACATGAGCGCCATGAAAGCAGCGAACTGCGACTACCTGATCCTGTGGACCTACCTGCCCCAGTCTGCTGCGATCATCAAGGAGAAACTCAAGTTGGGATGGAACGTTCCCCTCATTTCCAACAACACCACCGGCGTGCCTGCGTTGTTCGCGCTCGTCGGCGAGAATGCCGAAGGATACATGCTCGTCACTCCATATGCTCCTGCCTACATGGATCTTCCGGGAATCAACAAGGTGAAAGAGATCACCAAGAAGTACGGGAACTTCGACAAGACACTCGGCAATCCGATGTTCTACGACTATCTCTACCTGGCGTCGTGGGGATATGCGATCGCAGCGGTTGAAGGACTGCGCAAGGCCGGTCGCGAGCTCACGCCCGAGTCGTACATCAAGGGGCTGGAGAGCATCAAAGACTACAACATGGGAGGCATGTGCCCGAACATCACCTTCGGCCCGGATCGCCACGTGAGCAGCTTCGCGAGCATGATCCTCAAGGCCGACGCGAAAGCAAAGCGATTCGTAATCATCGATCCGATCAAGGAGCCGAAAACGCCTCAGAAGTGAGAGGTTGTAATGCCAATGCGCTGTCGAATAGATGACAATCGCACGACTCGCGCTCTCGGCATTCCGTAACACTAAAATCCCCCCCTAACCCCCTTTTATCAAAGGGGGGAACCCGCTCATACCCCCTTTCGTAAAGGGAGGACAGGGGGGATTTTGAAAGCGGCGAATGTCACTCGTTAGAAAGCGCCTTAGTATGGGAGTTATTGACCGGCTTTATAGACAATGATCCGACCAACCGTGAGTGCTAATGCTCTCACCGGAGCCGAAAAGGCGACGCGATATGATCGTTGTTGACGAAAACCTTTGCACAGGCTGCAGCCTGTGCGTGCCCGAGTGTCCCGAAGAGGCCCTTTCATGCTTCGGATGGGCGAAAGTCACATCCAATTGCGTGAGTTGCCTTGCGTGTGTGGACTTCTGCCCATCCGGAGCTTTGAGCGAGATGCCGGTATCGGAGGACCTCGATGGCTAGCCGTTCGTGCGACGTCCTCGTCATCGGCGCGGGCATGGGAGGCTTGAGCGCTGGGGCGCTCCTCGCGACGGAAGGACTGTCCGTTATCGTGGTGGAACGCTTGCCGAGAATCGGCGGCCGGTGTTCCACCATCGAGTACCGTGGATACAAGTGCACCACCGGCGTAATCGGCGTCGAGACCAAAGGCGTCGTGGAGGATGTTTTCAACCGCGTGGGAGCAAATGTTGGCCTGCGGCCCGCAGGTCCTGCCCGCTATCTCATTAAGGGCAAACTCGTGGAAACCGGTCCAGCCGGCTTGAAGCGCCTCTTGGATGCGGCTGCCGACAACGAACAGGACGCGGAGGGAGTTCGAGCAGCCTTCTCTCGAGCGATGGCCTGGCGAGAGCCTTCCGACAGCGTGACGCTCCGCGATTGGCTGCGGTGCTACACGAGCGACGACGCCATCGTCGCGGTCTTCCAGGCCATGGTAGCTGCCACACTTATGCTCTACGCGGACGAAGTGCCCGCGGGCTTTTTCTTCCGATTCTTGAAGAGGCTCGGTGGAGTCAAGGATTTCGGGTACTCACCTTCCGGCAGCCTTGCTCTGCCGCGGACTTTGAAAGATACGATCGAGACTCGCAGCGGCGACGTCTGGACCGGATGCCAGGTGAACGGAATTCGGGTGCACAACGGGACCGCCACTGGAGCGACCGTCTCCAAGAATGGTCAGGAATTCGCCATCGACGCGAAAGCGGTCATTAGCAACGTCGGGCCGAAAGCCACCGTGAACCTCGCTGGAGCAGAGAACTTCGACGACTGGTATCTCGACCAGTTGGACCGTCAGGTCATCCCGGCGCCGATCGTAGCGCTCCACATTGCATCGAATGAGCCCCTCATCGAGCACAACTGCATCCTGGTCACGGGCTCACGGCGGATAAACGCACTGTATCAACCCACTCTCGTGTGTCCTGAACTCGCGCCGCCCGGCAAACACCTTCTCCTGGCGGGAGCGGGACCGGAATCTTCGGCCGCGTCGCTCGATCGAAAAAGCGAATTGGGGCATTGCCTGGCCGATCTGCGGGACCTCATTCCCGACTTCGATCGGCGGGGCGAAGTGCTCCTCGCCGGCTGCTATCACCGAAACTGGCCCGGAATGCACTGCTGGCCAGGGAGAGACCTGCCCGTCAAGACCCCCGTCGTGAATTTATACGACGTGGGGGACGGAGCCAAACCGTCAGGCACAACTGCGCTGCCCGGTACAATGGCGAGCGCTCTGGAAGTGGTTGAAGAGTTAAAGCGCCGCATATGAGCGGCTCGCGATTGGACTCGAACGCAAACGTCAAACACAATTGAGAGAGCCGATGCCAAGAATTGATACTGAATTCACGAGAATGATCGATGTGGAGTACCCCATCATCGGAGCGCCGATGTTCCTGGTGTCGTATGAAGACCTCGCTGTGGCTGTCGCGGAAGCCGGCGGTCTGGGCACGTTCCCGCTCCCGAACTATCGCACTATCGACGACCTTGCCGCCGCGCTCGCCAATATTCGGCAACGAACCGACAAACCTATCGGTGTGAACATCCACCTATCGGGACGGTTCCCGTGGAAGGAGCAGCTCGCTCTGTGTCTCGACGCGGGCGTGCGATTCTTCGTCACATCACTGGGCGATCCCCAATTGATCCTCGACGATGTGCACGCGAACGGCGGCAAAGTCTTCGCGGACTTGATTTCACTAGAGCAAGCGTTGAAGGCCCGCGATCGCGGGGTCGACGGGATCGTCGCTGTGGCATCGGATGCGGGCGGGCACTGTGGAACGACCCCGACAATCGTGCTCGTGCCCTATCTCAGGGCAAAGGTCGGGCTGCCGGTAATCGCCGCGGGCGGCATCAGCACAGGAGCGCAGATGGCCGCGGCGATTGCGCTGGGAGCGTGCGCCGTAGTGGTGGGCACACGGTTGATCGCGACAACAGAATCGCGAGCGATCCAGGCCTACAAGGAAGCCGTGGTAGCAGCGAGGCCTGAAGACATATCGTGCAGCACCCTCATCACGGGCAATCCCGCGAATTGGCTGTCGCAGAGCATCAGGGATTTCACTCAGCGACCTGAGCTCGGTTCCAAGCGATGGCTGGAATTGTGGAGCGCTGGCAAGAGTGTCGCTCAGGCCGATTCAATCGTACCAGCCGGTCAGGTGATCCGGGAGATGGTGGACGAATACCTGGAGGTCATCGGGCGTTTGCAGGTGACCGTTCCATCGTGCTGATTGCATGAGTCGGAGCTTTGTAGGAGCGGGTCTCATACCAATGAGTTTTCATACAAGTGAAAATGGCGGGCACGGAGGCCCGCCGCCACCATAAGAGATAGTGGGGGCCGGCGTCCCTGCCGGCCCTTTCTACGTTACTTGTTGGAAAGCGCGTTGGTCTCAGACCCGCACCGTACCCTACATCACCGCTGACATCGAGCTAATCGTGCTTCTGAATCGCTCGACCAGTGCAAGAGCAAAGACACGTGAGCCTCTTCGCCGGTAGCTATACGATACAAGGAGCTGAATATGGATTTCACTTTCACCGAAGAACAAGAAATGCTGCGGGACACGGTGCGGCGTTTCGTCGAGAAAGAGATCACCCGTGAGGTGATCGACAAAATCGAAGCGGAGGACACCTTCCCGCATGAATTGCTTCAGAAATTGAGCGACCTCGGATTCATGGGAATAAACATCCCGGAGGAATACGGCGGCCAGGGCGGTAACGTGGTCGACGAGATGATCTTCTTCGAAGAATTGTCGAAGAAGCTTCCGGTGCTCGCGTGGGCTGCGGGAAACATCATCCTGTACGGCAATACCATTATCACGGTCAACGGTAACGAAGAGCAACGGCAGAAATATCTGCCGAGGCTGGTGAACGGCGAGCTGAAGTTCGCGTTCGCGCTCACCGAGCCCAACGCCGGCTCGGATGCTTCCAATATCAGCACTCGCGGGGCATTCAAAGACGGCCACTGGGTGATCAACGGCAGCAAGATGTTCATTACCGGCGCGGGAGTGAGCGACTTTATCATAACCAACACACGAACAGCGGAATCCCGCACCGGCGGCATCACCGCATTTATCGTGGACCGCAATTCACCGGGCTACAGCGCCAAACCGCTCAAGAGCCTCGGGTACAAGGGCTCGAACACGTGCGAGGTCTACTACGACGAGGTGAAAGTCTCGCCGCAAGATATCCTCGGTGGCGAGGAATGCCTGAACAAAGGCTGGCATCAGATGATGCGACTACTCAATGCCGAGCGACTTGTGCTCTCGTCGTGTGCGCTCGGAATCGGGCAGGCTGCGTTCGAGTATGCACTTAACTATGCCAAGGAGCGCGTGCAATTCGGGCAACCTATCGGCACGTTCCAGGCAATCCAGCACAAGCTCGTGGATATGGCCACCGAACTGGAAGCAGCGCGGCGTCTCGCCTATTACGCGGCCTGGCGTGAAATCAATCATCTCGAATGCGTCAAAGAAACCTCGATGACGAAATTCTACTGCGCTGAGGTGGCTAAGAAGATCTGCCTGGAATGCGTCCAGATTCTGGGCGGCTACGGATACACGCTCGAATACGACGCACAGCGCCACTTACGGGACGTGTTGATCCTCTCCATCGGAGGCGGCACGACGCAGATCCAGAAGAACATAATCGGCAAGCAGTTAGGTCTCTGATGCTCAGGCGTTTACGAACAATCAATCTCGGTGAAGCAAACCGGTCTGCTTCGTTGGGTGCCACTGCTGGCTTGTCCAGCAGTGCTTTTCAAGAAACACTGCTAGCAAGCTAGCAGTGGCACCCGCAACCCTGACCCCGCGTCCAAAGAAGAGATCGTGCTGCCAAACTGCTTCGACAATGCATCGGTACAAGAGCTACTAGCCAACGAGGAATATCAATGAGTAGTCTCAAAGGCAAATTTGCAGTTGTGGGGATCGGTGAAGTCCCCACCGGACGCTTTCCCGAACGGGCGGCCATTTACCACGCGATCCAGTCCGCGCGGCTCGCGATCGAGGATGCTGGCGTCAACAAGAACGAAATCGATTTCATCATGCCGACCGCCGCGCTCTTCAGCCCGCAGTTCAACACGGAACTCGTCACGTGCCGCATTGCGGAGGAATTGGGCCTTAGAAGCGCACGGACAAACTGCCAGATCTTCGCTGGCGGCTCCAGCGGCAGTTGTTTCCTCAAGTTGGGCGGCAGTCTCATTGCTTCGGGCGTCGCGAAGTACGTGCTGTGCGTGCACGCTGACCGGCTCGGCACGGGCGTTACCGCACAGGGAGGCATTGACTTGTTTTCGACAGCGGGGATCAGCGCAGAATGGGAAGTGCCATTCGGCCAGCACTATTCGACCATCGCGGCGCTCGCCACCACCCGATACAAGTACGAAACCGGATGCACCGACGAGCAGTTGGCCGCAGTGTGCGTCTCAAACCGCAAATGGGCCCAGCTGAACCCGAACGCGTTCTTCAGAAAGCCGCTCACCCTCGAGGAAGTCATGGCCTCCAAGATGCTCTCCACGCCTCTGAGGGCCAAGCAGTCCAACATGCTGTTCGACGGCGGGTGCGCGTTCTTGCTTACCTCAGCGGAAAGGGCGAAGGATATCACCGACCGGCCGGTGTACTTCCTGGGTGAAGGCAGCAAGGTGACGCACTTCGTCTTTTCCCAGGAGCCTGACATCACGCGATATGGCTGGGCCGACGCGGGCAAGCAGGCTTTCGCCGAGGCCGGTCTAAGTGCACAAGACATCGACGTCGCCGAGATCTACGACTCCTATCCCATCTATCAAGTCGTGACCATGGAGGAACTCGGCTTTTGCGGCCGTGGGGAAGGCGGAGAGATGCACCTGCGCGGAGATACGTGGCCGGACGGCAAGCTCCCCACCACCACTAACGGTGGCATGTTGTCTCAGGGCCACACAGGCGCAGGCGGCGGCGTGGCGCTCCTGGTGGAGGCGGCTCGACAACTCATGGGCAAAGCCTGTGAGCGCCAAGTTCCCGGTGCCCGATTCGCCGTGGAAACGGGCACTGGAGGCACATACATGGATGCACACGTGTCGATTCTCGGGACCGAAGTTCCGTAAGCACCGTTTCAAGAGAGCGAACACTCACGGACTTGTCGCATGGTCGCAAGGAAACGGTGGGACAGGCTTCCTGCCTGTCACGGGCTTGGAGCTTGAGACCCCTAAAGACAGGCGAAACGCCTGTCCCACCATGAAAAGTCGTCAGAATCGGAAATCGCTCTGGTGACGCTTGATATCTGATGGATTTCGGATTTGTGAAACAAAGTCTCAAGGAGGCTCACGCGCATGGATGCACCGAAGAAACCGGTTCCAATCGTCAACGACTGGGCCCGCCCGTTCTGGGAGGCCACCCTGCGGAATACGTTAAGCATACAGCGCTGCAAAGATTGCGCGAATCACATCTTCTACCCGCGCATCGCGTGCCCGCACTGTGGTTCCGCGAACGTGGAGTGGGTAGATGCATCGGGCAAGGGCAAGGTTTATTCCTACACGGTTGTCGAAAGCAACTCCCCGTCCGCGTTCATCGCGGACATTCCGTATGTTGTCGCCATTGTCGAACTGGCAGAGGGCGTACGCATGCTGAGTAATGTCGTGGGCTGCGATCCCTCGACCGTACGCTGCGACATGCCGGTGGAAGTCGTCTTCGAGAAGCTGGACGACGAATTTACATTGCCCATGTTCAAGCCAGCGGACTCGTAGGAGGAAAGATGGAGCACAGCAAATGTGGTGACGACTTCAATGTGGGTGATGTGTATACCACCGCGGCCATAACCGTCACCGAAACGCACGTGGTGAATTGGGCGTGCCTCACAATGGACTTCTACCCTCTTCATATGGACAAGGAATACGCGGCCAAGACCCAGTTCGGCGAGCGCTTAGCGCACGGGCCGCTGATTTTTGGGCTGGCAGTCGGGCTTGTGGGAAGCGCGGGCTTCGCGGGCGATGCGGCGGTCGCGTGGCTCGGCGTGGACAACTTGAAGATGACCGCACCGGTGAAAATCGGCGACACCATCACCGTGGTGGTGGAAGTTATCGACAAGAAGCCGACGAGCAAACCGGACAAGGGCATCCAGGTGTGGCGCTATACGGTGAAGAACCAGCGCGGCGAAACCGTCATGGTCCTTGACTATAAGATGATGTTCCACATGCGTGGATGACCCGCCGACCGCAGCCAGTACCAATGTGCGTACAAACCAGTGACATCTGCCGAGGCCAAAATCCCCCCTAACCCCCCTTTATCAAAGGGGGGAACCCATTCATCCCCCCCTTTGATAAAGGGGGGACAGGGGGGATTTTAGTATTGCGAACGATTGTGGGGCCGCCGCTCTATTGGCCAACAACCTTCAAACAAATCCAATGGACCGGCACGATGCCGGCCCCACTATTGACTGACTGAACGATTTTCTTCGTCAGCATTTCCGCATAAGAGAGGAACGCGAGCATGATAGCCCATACCGTCGGAGACCTTTACGACCGGTGCGTGGAATTCTTCGGGGACGGCATTGCCATCACGGCCGGCAGCCGGTCGTACACGTATCGGGAACTGGGCGAGAACGCTTACCGCATCGTCAATGCATTCGGGAAGATCGGCCTCAAGAAAGACGACAAGATCGCGTTCCTTATGGCCAACTGTCCGGAATACATTTTTTGCGAGTACGCTGTCGCGAAGGCTGGATGCATTCGGGTGCCGCTGGCCGTGCTTCTCAGCTCCAGCGATCACATCTATATGATGAACCAGGCGGAATGCGTCGCGCTCGTGTATCACGAGAGGATGGCCGGTCGTGTTCAAGAGATGTTGCCATACCTTGAGACGGTGAAGCACTTCATCTGCATCACCGAAAGTGACAGTCCGGTGAAGGAAGGGCATTACCACTTGCAAACGCTTATGCGGACTCACGCTCCGGAGGCTCCTCCCGTGCAGATCGACCCGGAAGACCTGGCGGGCATCTACTACACCGGCGGGACGACGGGGAAGCCCAAAGGAGTGATGCTCTCACATCGAGCATGGATCTACACTGTCATCATAGAGATGCTGGAGTTCGGTTTCGGGTGGGAGGAAACCTTTGCATACGTCACGCCGCTCACCCATGCAGGCGGGTGCTTAATGCTGCCCGTGCTGCTACGCAATGGGCGGTGCGTGATCCTGGACCACTTCGACCCAGTCGCGTTGCTCTCCGCGATCGAAAAGGAAAAGATAACTGCGACGTTTCTCGTGCCGACGATGATCTACATTTTGCTGGATCATCCTGACCTCAAGAAGTACGACTTGTCGAGTCTGCGCAACATCATCTACGGAGCGTCCGCGATCGCGCCGGAGCGTCTGAAACAGGCTATGACCACCTTCGGACCCATCATGACACAGCTCTTTGGCCAAACAGAGGCTCCAATGTGTATCAGCAGCCTGTCGCGGGAAGAGCATGTGATCGCGAATCCCGAGCGCGAACGGCAGATCTTCAGCTCCGCCGGCCGGCCGACCTATCACGCCCAGGTTCGCATAGTTGGAGACGACGGCAAAGTCCTGCCCAAAGGCCAGGCTGGTGAAATAGTGGTGCGTTGCGCCAATATGATGCACGGGTATTTCAAGAACCCCGAAGCTACTGCTGACACCATCAAGGACGGATGGCTCCACACCGGTGACATCGCCAAAATGGACGATGAGGGCTTTCTTTACATCGTTGACCGAAAGAAGGACATGATCGTCAGCGGCGGCTTCAACATTTTCCCTCGCGAGATCGAGGACGTGCTGTTCGAGCATCCTGCTGTGAAAGGAGCCGCAGTGGTCGGTGTGCCTCACGACAAATGGGGCGAGGAAGTGAAAGCCATCGTGGTGCTCCACGAGGGTAAAGATGCCTCATCGGACGAGCTGATCGCTTTCGTCAAAGATCGCAAAGGAAGCTTGATCGTTCCCAAGACGGTGGAATTCTGGGACGCAATCCCGCTCACCAACCTTGGGAAAGTAGACAAGAAAGCCATCCGGGCGAGATTCTGGGAAGGCCGCGACCGGATGGTTTCGTAGGTGTGGGTGCAAGGCGTTAGGAGTTTCTAGGCTTGCCGGGGGCAACTTTTTGCAAAAAGTTGCCCCCGGCACCCCCTTCAAAAACTCCTATCTATTGGACACACTCCATGCCGGCCGCATGAGCGTGGTCATTGTAGGAGTTCTCAAAAGTAATGACAGCTCGGCTGGCGGGTGGCACTGCTGGCTTGTCCAGCAGTGTGATTTCACTTCGTAAAGCCATCTGAGAATCACTCAACAGAACATGACCAGAGAATACACACACGAGCTAAACAAGGAGATTCGCTCCATATCCGGCGGGTACCAACTGGAACGGGAAGAGACGATCGACCTCGACGGCAAGCAAGTAGTCTATGCGGTGGGCAACGCAATGATCGATTCGTCCTGTTGCGGTGTTTGGGGTTGTCGGTACGCTCTCGTGCCGGGCTACGTGGTCAGATGGAAGTACAGGACTACACCCGAAGGCGACCCGATCTCCGACGTGCTGCCCATCGACGACGACCAGGTCAGGAAGCGGATCATCAAGCTTCTGGAAGCCAAGGAGGCGGTGAACCAGGTCCGCTTTTGGTGAACAGATCTGTGGGCAGGATTATGCCCGCGTCGACAACAAGATATGGCGTGCACAAGACAAAATCCCCCCTAACCCCCCTTTAATAAAGGGGGGAACACGCCCCCCCTCCGCACGTGCGAAAGGAAACCAACATGACGCACGCGACGATCACGACCTCTGTTGACGAGTCCATGCCGTGGCTACAACCCCAAGCGGGTTGGCCCGCTCAGGTGCCCAAAAACTACTCTTTCCCGCGCATGAGCCTGTACGAGATGCTCTCTGAGGCTGCGGGCAAATACGGCGACCTCAATGCGGTTTGGTTCCTCAAATCGTTCATGACGTACCGAGAGTTGTTGCACCACGTAGACGCATTCGCATCCGCGTTGCACCGATTGGGAGTGCGTAAGGGCGATGTGGTCGCGTTGGCGCTCCCCAGTTGCTTTCAGTATGTCATCTCGTGCTATGCGTGCGCCAAACTCGGCGCGATCTTCACTGGTGTTAATCCGACGTACAAGCCCGGCGAAGTGCTCCATGAGCTGAATCTCACCGGCGCACGCACGCTGATCGTACTCGATGCACTCTACGAGCCGCTCTTTGCTCCAATTGCGACGAAGCACCGCCTCGATCGAGTGATTAGCACCAATATTGCCGATCTCCTCAAGGTCTCTTCCATCAAGAAATGGCTCGGCAGGAAGCTCAAGAAAATCCCAACCGGACCTGTCCCCGCAGGATCGATGCAATTCCTCGACCTGCTCAAGGAACAGCCGATCCCGCTCAATACGGATGTGTCGCCTGACGATGTGGCGACATACATCATGACAGGCGGCACGACCGGTGTGCCCAAGGCCGCGATCCTCAGCCATTTCAACTGTGTCACCAACGCGATTCAGGTAAGCCTCTGGTGCTGGGCAAGCGAGCCTGGAGCCTGCATGGTAGGCATATTGCCTCTGTTTCACTCCTTCGGCATGACCGCGATAATGAACACCGTGATATACAGCGGAATGTTCATGCTACTATTCCCGCGGCCGCCCGAAATTGAGGATCTCCTGACGACCATCTGCGAAGTCGCGACAGACAATCAGACCTACTATCCCGGCGCGGAAGTCCTGTTTCAGCGGATCGCGGACTGTCCCGACCTTGCCAAGTACCCGATCGGGAAGAAACTACGGGGCTGCATCTCCGGCGCGGGACCGCTCCACCGCAACGTGAAGGAACGCTTTGAGCGCGCCACGGGTGTGACGCTTGTCGAAGGATACGGCCTGTCGGAAGCGTCGCCCGTTGTGTCCGGCGGCCCATTGAGCGACGTGGACACCACCGGAACAATCGGTTTGGCTCTTCCCGGCCTGGAATGGCGAATTGTGGACATCGAGACCGGCACGCGGGTGCTTCCACCCGGCCTGAGCGGCGAATTGGTCGTTGCGGGACCGACGGTGATGCAAGGCTACCTGAACAATCCTACAGAAACTGAAATGACCGTCCGAGAGTTGGACCGTAAGCGGTGGCTGTACACGGGCGACATCGGTTTCATGGACGAGTGCGGTCGCGTCACGCTCAACGACCGCAAGAAGCAGCTCATCAAGATGAAAGGCAATTCGGTCTTCCCTACTGAAGTTGAACAACTCATGGGCGACCACGAGTGCATCCTCGAGGTGGCGGTTGCCGGGCTACCCGACAAAGACACGGGTGAAGCGATCAAGGCCTGGGTTGTGCTCCGAGATGAGTGGAAAGGCAAGATCAGCACGGATCAGCTTCGTCACTGGTGTCTGGAGAACATGGCGAAGTACAAGATTCCGAAGTACATCGAGTTTATCGACGAGGTGCCCAAGACGATCATCGGCAAAGTGATGCGCCGCCAACTCCAGGAAGAAGACCCGATCTACAAGGCTCACGCGAAGAAGTAACCATTCATTTACGGGAGACACCACTGCAAAAGCTGCCCCGAACGGGGCAAACTGTGAACAGCCGTGTGGCGTCAGAGACTGTCTCAAAACTCTGGAAGAGTTGACAATCGTAGCACGATTAAGCTTGGACTGTGTCTCTGTCACCCTCACCCCGGCCCTCTCCCATGGGGAGAGGGAGGCCTGTGGAGCCCATTTTCCGGTCCCCTCTCCCTCAGGGAGAGGGTTAGGGTGAGGGGGTAGTCGTGCTACCATTCTACCCTCTGGAGGACTTTTGTGACAGCCTCACACGTGTGCGCCCTGTCGGCCATTCGTACGCCACGAAACAAGGGCGGACACGCGGAGCCTGCCCCGGATCGCGGTCTGGGACAGGCTTGATCCGGGGTGCGCCCCTACCTGTTTGTCGGTGCTGATTCCCTTCTTTTCGTTCGGTCAAGCGATCATGTATGGTTGCATCAAAAGAGTCCTTGACGTTGCCAGGTGATCCCCTATGATCATTTATGGGCGCCGTGTCGCAAGTACGGTGACAGGCATCGTCTGAAGAGTTGTGGGGCGATTAGTGGGGAGCCGCGGGAGGTCTATGGATGCACAAGTTGGTGATCTTCGGATTCGTTTTGGGGGCCGTAATCTTCTTTGTCGGCACAGGAGCCTTCGCCAATGACAGCTTGATTCGTCAGGGCGTAGGCGGAATGGAATTCGTGAAGAGCGACGATATTCGGATGCTCGAGGAAGTCCTTGAGATATCTTTGAATCAAATACGGGTCAAATATCGCTTCATCAATGAATCCGACAAGGATATTCACACCACGGTAGCATTCCCTATGCCGGGCTACGGTCGCGCCGTGCCAACCGAATATTACCAAGGTCACGAAGGGCTTGAGAGTACTTTCACAGTCATGGTGGATGGCAACGCCGTGCCAACAACGACGGTGCGCAAAGCTATGATCGGGGATCAAGACGTTACTGCTCAATTGAGAGAACTTGGATTCTCCGACCGACAAATATTCGATATTGAGTGTACTGAATGGGAAAGGCTCACTCCCTGCGGCATTACGAAAGAACAAGAAGCAGCGCTCAAGAGGCTGTGGCCAACGGAGGTTATGGGCGTTCCGTGGGGTATAGACATCATCATGATTTGGCAGCAGACCTTTCCTCCGGGTAAAGAAATCGTTGTCGAGCATGAATATGCGCCAATCTCCGGCGCCATCTAGGATCTTTTTGAATGGGAATCGGGTTTCTTTCGTTGCCTTTCGGATGGAGCGAATAAGGAAGCGTGCCTCGATGATCGAGCGAAACGAGCCATCGAGAACCGCATCAAAGCCTATCGTGCCAAAGGTGTCAAAAAGGGCGGCCTAACCGAGAATGACGTCGAGTACATCCTGGGCACCGGCCGCAACTGGAAAGGTCCAATCAAAGAGTTCACACTCAGGGTCAAGAAGAATTCGCCCGATCAGATCGTATCTCTGTGCTTTCCGGGCGAGGCCAAGAAGGTGAGCCCGACGGTGTACGAGTTTCACCACAAGGATTTCGTGCCCCCTGACAATGTTGTGGTGTATTTCTACACGGTGGGAAAGGAAGTCCATCAATGACTTTGCTCCGGTGGTTTGGTGATGGTATGGCCGTGCAAGGATCGCGGGACAAGCTTGTCATTTGGGGTCACATGACCTGAGAAAGAGCACCGCATTTCGTGATGCCGTTGCACCTTCAAGCAGGCGACATCCTTCTCTTGGTGGGACAGTCCCGCGCAGACCGCGGGATTGCCTGTCACGTATAGACAGGCGAGACGCCTGTCCCACCAGTACCTCTCCAGATTTGTTGCCTGTTCGATGACATATCAGTATGGCAATTCCACCAACCCGATACTGGGGAAGTCGATGGTGACACGAGACCACATTTTCACCGCGCGTGACAACGATCGCTTCCGTTACATCGACTGGGGCGGAGACGGTCCTCTATTGCACATTGCGCACGCGACCGGACTCGGCGCTGGAGTGTATAGTAACCTGGCAGAGCGCCTGACTGTGCACTTCAACGTGATAGGACTTGACTTTCGTGGACACGGTCGGTCTCAGGCGGTGGCTGAACCTGCAAAGTTGAAGCGTTGGAATGTGTTCTACGACGATCTGGAGCTGTTCCTCGAGCACCTCGGCGGTCCGGTGGTGGCGCTCGGCCATTCACTCGGAGGAACGGCCAGCCTCGTGGTTGCTGCTCGCCGGCCCGACCTCGTCTCGGCTCTGATACTCATTGAGCCGGGCATCATGCCGCCTGCGTGGCGTCCATGGGTGTTCCTGGCACAGAAGACCGGCTTGTCCACCTACGTTCCCTTTGTCACGCGGGCATCAAACAGAAAATGCACATGGCCCGACAAGCAGGCGGCGTGGGATGATCTTCACGGCAAGGGGCCTTTTCGGAAGTGGGGCGACGAATTCCTCGACGCTTACATCAATGAGTGTATGCACGAGACCGAGCACGGATCGATCACGCTGTCATGCCATCCCGCGTGGGAAGGCCGATGTCTCGCGACTGCGCCCACAGGCATCTGGCGGTTTGTGCCTCGAGTTCGGGCGCCGACACTGCTTCTTTACGGCGCACAATCGACTACATTTCTGCCCGCTGTGGTTAAGAGGTTTCGGGCGCAAGCCTCACATGCTATCATCAAAGAGTTTGAACAGACCGGGCACTTCGTCCCCATGGAACGCCCGGACCATACTGCCGAGGCGGTTCTTCAATTCCTCCGTGAAACCAAAATCTTGAGCTGAGCTTGCCGATCGACACGTGCAACTCGCAACGCCGTTCTCTCGCGCATTGCGAACCTTTGGAAGGAACAATCCATGCCCCCAACTAAGAAGAAACTCACCCCCGATTGTGCCGGATGCACCAAAGAGCCCCCGAACATGGTGTGCATGCAGAGCGCCGGCTCAGGTCACAAAGGCTGCCCCACCCTCACGCGCAAGGAGCTCTTGGCTCACGCGAATAGCGAATACGCAAAGCCGGAGACCGGCGCGTTCGCGCGCCAGGCATCCATTCAGGAAGCTTCGTCCTACGCCAATCGGGATCAGCGCCCGTACGTGATGCAGCCCACCAAGACTCGTATCGCGGAGATCTGCGAGTTCGCGCGCCGTATGGGTTACCAGCGCCTGGGGCTGGTATTCTGCGTGGGTCTCAGGAACGAGGCGGCGATCGTCGATAATATATTGAAAACCAATGGCTTTGATGTTGTGTCTGTTTGCTGCAAAGCCGGACGAACGTCAAAGGACCTTATCGGCATTGAGGATCAGGACAAGATCTTTCGGGGCACCGACGAGTCAATGTGTAACCCGGTCTTCCAGGCGATGGTGGTCAACGAGGAAAAGACCGATTTCAACATCTTGCTCGGGCTCTGCGTGGGCCATGATTCGCTCTTTTTCAAACACGCGCAGGCTTATACGACCGTGCTGGCAGTCAAAGATCGTGTAACTGGTCACAACCCGCTCGCGGCGGTGTATCTCCATGACTCGTACTATCGGAAGCTGGTGGCACGGCCGGTTGAGTCCGAATAGCGCGTTCAATTTCCCTCAGGGCGACCGGCAGGTCGCCCCTACACTAGGCTACGGCTCCGCATTGGGATGATTCCGGCGCGTCACTTCGTCTTCTTGAACTCCTCGACCATCTTCCGTTCCTGGGACGAGCGGCCTGCAAAGGAGTGAAGCGGCGTCACATCCCACTGGAGAATGCCCCACGCGGGAAGGCTCTGCAACGTGGCGTCCAACTCTTCATTCGACGCTGCTTCAATGATAAACACGAACGCTCGATCTCCGATCGGAATACCGCCGCCCAGGATCTTCTTCTCGCTTTCAAGCTTCATCAAGAGGTCGAAACTCGGAAAGACGAGATTCTCCAGCAGCGGAATCGCCTCCTCCATCGACTCGAATCCAGGGCCTTCAGACCCGATCACCAAGTACTTCATTGCTTGTCTCCTTTACTCCGGCGAATCCATCAATCAGTCGGGAAAGTCCGGCTCCTCTCGGCCTGTCGCATCATGGTAATTCGAGCTGTCTCAATTCGGGTAACCGGTCCCACACTTGATAACAGTGACACTCCTGTTCGGCCGTTGTTCCGTCGTTGGGCAGCAGCGCCGCCTCGACCCGCGAAAAGCCGACCGTCGGGAAGCAACGGACAAACGATTGACTTAATCAATCGTTTGACTTAATCTGTGTCAGAGATGACTGTCACGGAGGTCTCCCATGTCCCCACCATCCTCGCAAGCCAGGCTCAAGCAGGCCGCAGCTCCGGAAGACGCTCGAAAACGCCTTGTGGATGCCGCGCTGGACTTGTTCAGTCGAAACAGCTTCGAGGGTACCAGCACGCGCGCGCTCACTCGGCAGGCAGGAGTGAACCTTGCTGCGATCCAGTATTATTTCGGGAGCAAGGAAGGGCTCTACCTGGCTGTAGCACGGTATATCGACAAACGCGTCGGCTTGTTGGCACGGCCGGTCCTCGCTGAGGCGGAAGCTGCCCTGGATGCCCGGACCCTCACCAGGGACGAATGCCTGGATTTGGTGTGCCGTCTCATGGAAGCCATGATTGCTACTACCCTGGAAACCCCCGATTCAATGAAGTGGGTGGGCATACTGGTGCGCGAACAGATGGAACCCTCTTCCGCGTTCGACATTCTGTACGAGGGGGTCATGAAACCGATGCACCGCTGCCTGTGCCGACTTGTCGGAAACATCCTTGGCTTGGACCCTGGGGCCGAAGAGACCAAAATCCGGGTTTTTGCCCTCATGGGGCAACTGATCATGTTTCATGTCTCACGCGCCCTCGTCACACGCACGCTTGGGTGGGACGGATACCGACCCAATGAAGTGGAAAGCATTCGAGCTGTCGTATTGGACAACGTACGCGCGCTGTTGGACATGAAGGAGGCGCACGTCACCTGATTATGACGTGTTACAACCGCGGTGTTCGCGTGTGCGGGCACAGAAGCCGGTCCCGCCAATTACGCGGGAGCGGCGGTGTATCACGGTATATTCGAAATGGAATGCCAAGAATTCACGCCGCCACAGTCAAGCCGTCAGTTATGTCAGGGCATATGAGCCGACTTGGATTTCTCTCCCAACGGAGTTTGTACATGCGCACCCACCTTCGTATCTTGTCGCTGCCGATCGCAATCGCGCTTGCCGCGGCCGCGGTCATCACGGGCTGCGGAAGCCAACCCCCTACCATGGCGCCCCCACCTCCCGCGGTGACAGTCAGCAGCCCCATCGAACGGGACATCACGTCGTATCTCGAATACACGGGCAGCACCGTGGCTTTCGAGTCAGTTGACATCCGGCCCCGCGTATCGGGCTACGTGGAAAACATCAGCTTCGCCCCACGGGCAAAAGTCAAAGCCGGCGAAGTGCTCTTCGTGATCGACCCCGGACCGTACCGAGCAAAGGTGGATCAGGCCGAGGCCGCTGTCGACGCGGCAAAGGCAGCCCTCAGAATTCGAGAGATCGAACTCGACAAGTATACGCGTCTTGGATCGAAGGAAGTAATCGCAGAATTCAAACTCGACGAGACGCGGGCGGCTCGTGATATGGCATTGGCCGAAGTCGAACGAGCGAAGGCCAATCTGGATGCGGCCAGACTCGACCTGGCGTTTACCGAAGTGAAGTCACCTATCAACGGACGAGTGAGCCGAAATCTCGTGGATCGGGGCAATCTGGTAGGCGCGAACGACAATACTCTCCTCGCTAACGTGGTCAACGACGACCCGATTTACGTGTACTTCAACATGAGTGAAATCGACCTGCTCACGCTCATCCGGCGCGGCCTGAAGAAGAACGGCGACGCGGATCCTCAAAATGGAAGCGCGCACGTGACGGTCGGCCTGGCCGATGAGTCCGGATATCCGCACAAAGGAACGCTCGACTATACTGACACCAAGGTGGACCCCACCACGGGAACCATTCAGGTGCGTGCCGTGGTTCCCAATGCCAGCGGACTGCTCGTTCCCGGCATGTACACACGGGTTCGCGTCCCGGTGGAAACTCGCTCAACGATTCTGATTCCCGATACCGCTGTGCTCACGGACCAGGGAGGCAAATACGTGCTCCTTTGCGATGAGAGAAACGAGGTCGTGATGCGCCGCATTCGTACAGGCCGCCTCGTCAAAGACCTTCGCGTGATCGAAGACGGCCTGACCCGCAACGAAAAAATTATTGTCAGCGGAGTCCAGCGCGCGCGTCCCGGTGCGCCTGTGAACCCGACTTTCGCCGCAATGGAGTCACTCAAGACGGCTCTTGATCGCGGCGAGCTTTCCATGAACTAATCCGGAAGAATCCATGCTCAGCCGCTTTTTCGTCGATCGTCCAATATTCGCCTCGGTTATATCGATCCTGATCGTAATGGCCGGCGCTGTGGCGGTGTTCACGCTGCCCGTGGCACAGTTTCCCGAGATCGCGCCGCCCGTGGTACAGGTGAGCGCGAATTATCCCGGCGCAAACCCGCAGGTCGTAGCGGACACTGTGGCGTCACCCATCGAGCAGGAAGTCAACGGTGTGGAAAACATGCTCTACATGAGCAGCACCTGCGGAACCGACGGCTCGTACAACCTGCGGATCACGTTTGACCTGGGCACGGACCCCGACACCGCGACGATCCTCGTGCAAAACCGCGTATCCCGAGCCCTGGCGAAGCTGCCCGAGACGGTCCAACGCCAAGGTGTGAACACCAAGAAGCAATCGATGAACGCGGTTGCGGTGTTCTCGCTGTATTCCCCGGATGGCAGGTACGACGACCTTTTCCTGGTCAACTACGTCAACATAAACGTCAAAGACCACATCGCCCGGCTCAAGGGAGTCGGTGAGGTCTTTTACGTGCCGGCGAAAGACTACGGCATGAGGGTTTGGCTGAACCCCCACAAGCTGGAGCACAACAGCCTGACAACCACTGACGTGGTGGATGCGCTCAAGCAGCAAAACGTGCAGGTCGCTGCCGGTCAAATCGGTCAACCGCCGGCTGCGGACAATCAGCACATGCAGCTTACGGTCAGCACCTTGGGACGGCTGACCGAGGTGGAGCAGTTCGAAAATGTCGTCGTCAAGACCGGAGACAACGGGCGTATCACGCGGCTCAAGGATGTGGCTCGGGTGGAGCTTGGGGGCAAGACGTACGACACTCTGGCCTTTTTGAACGGGTTGCCCGCTGCTTCGGTCGTGGTCTTTCAGTCGCCTGAGGCAAATGCCCTCGATGTTGCCGACTTGATCCGGCAGAAGATGGATCAGCTCAAAAAGGATTTTCCGGAGGGTCTCGACTACCGAGTTGTATACGACGCGTCCGCGTTCGTGAGGGCCTCGATCAAAGAAGTGGTCATCACGCTGTTGGAGGCTTTTGTTCTCGTCTTTCTCGTGGTGTACGTGTTCCTGCAGGACTGGCGGGCCACCATCATTCCGGCGATCACTATTCCTGTGTCGCTGATCGGCACGTTCGCAGTCATGGGGCTCATGGGCTTTTCCATTAACATGACCACACTGTTCGGGATGGTGCTTGCCATCGGCATTGTGGTGGACGACGCGATCGTGGTCGTGGAAAACGTGGAACGGAATATGCGCGAGTTCGGCCTGTCGCCTCGCGAGGCCACGATTCGAGCTATGGGCGAAATCACGGGCGCCATTGTGGGGATCACGCTGGTGCTTATGGCAGTGTTTGTGCCTGCAGCATTCCTGGGCGGGATCACAGGCAAGCTTTATCGCCAGTTTTCACTTACGATTGCCTTTACCACGCTGTTCAGCGCGATTAATGCGCTCACGCTGAGTCCTGCGCTCTGTGCACTCGTGTTGCGCCCCCATCGGGAGAAACGCGCGGTCTTCTTCCGTTGGTTCAATCAGGGCTTTCAGTGCCTTACCGAAAACTACTCGCGCACCGTGGCGCTCTGCGTGCGCAAAGTGTTCGTTATGATGGTGATGTTCGCCGCGCTGATCGGACTTACATACGTCGCGGTAAGCCGCATTCCGACAGGGTTTGTTCCCGCGGAGGACGACGGTCTCGTTCTTTTGAACATGCAACTTCCGGACGGCGCGTCGCTCGGGCGTACCAAAGCAGTGATGGACAAGGCCGTCGAGATTCTCAAGAACACCGACGGGGTGGCTACCTTCAACATCATGCCAGGCTGGTCATTTATCGACGGAGTTTCTCCCAATGTCGGAGGCGGGTTCATTGGACTCAAGCCGTGGGATGAACGGCTCCCGAAGGGCCGATCGAAAAACGTGATCATGGGAGAGCTGTTCGGGAAGTTCTCTCAAATTCAGGAAGGTATTGTCTTCCCGTTTTCTTTGCCGCCGATTCGCGGAGTAGGCCAGACCGCGGGATTCGAGATGCAGGTCGAGGACCGAAGTAGCCTGGGTTTCGTTGCTCTGGAGCAAGGAGCTAACGAGGTGGCGCGCGCCGGTCGCGCTGACCCGGAGTTGCGCACGGTGAATACCACGTTCCGTGCGCAGGTTCCGACGCTCTTCGCAGACGTGGATCGAGTAAAGGCGCTCAACCTGAAGCTACCGCTTCAATCCGTGTTCGACACCATGCAGGCGTATTTGGGTTCCACATACGTAAACGATTTCAACAAGTTCGGTCGTACGTGGCAACTCGTGGTGCAGGCGGACAGCCGCTTCCGCATGAAGCCTGAGGACATCGGAAGACTCCAGGTGCGCAATCGAGACGGCAAAATGGTGCCGCTTCATACCATCGTGAACGTCAAGGATGCGCTCGGACCTCAGCGAGTGGATCGATACAACATGTATCCCTCCGCGAGGGTATTCGGCGAGCCCAAGCCGAACGTCAGCTCTGGTAGTGCGCTCCAAATCATGGAACGGATTGCTGCGGAGCAGTTGCCCCCCGGTATGGGGTTCGAATGGACGGGGACTGCGTACCAGGAAAAGAAGGCCGCGGGCCAGATGGAGCTGGTGGTAGGCCTGGCGGTGCTCGTGGTGGTGCTGATCTTAGCCGCACTGTACGAGAGTTGGGCGGACCCGTTGGCTGTGGTGCTGATCGTGCCTTTGGCAGTGCTCGGCGCCGCGGCCGCGTTGCTCATCCGGCAGCTCGACAACAATATCTACACCCAGGTAGGCCTCGTCTTGCTCGTCGGACTCGCGGCCAAGAACGCGATCCTTATTGTGGAGTTCGCCAGCAAGCGCAATGCCCAGGGCGAGGATCCGCTCCTTGCTGCCACAGAAGGGTCGCGAATCCGTTTCAGGCCGATCCTGATGACCTCGTTCGCATTCATTGTCGGTGTCGCCCCGCTCATGTTGGCCACGGGCGCAGGCGCGGCGGGGCGTCAGGCGCTGGGGACCGCAGTGGTGGGCGGCATGCTCGGAGTGACGATGCTCGGGATCTTCTTTACACCGGTCTTGTACGTGCTCATGCAGCGCCTCAAGAGCGCAGTCCCCGAACCTGTGCGCCACGCAAGCTATGGCGACAGCCAGGCGTAATGTGCATATTATAAATGGGGTACCTCCCGAGACTGGGTCGAAAGGGATTCTCGTACGTTTTCGCGAAATGAGATCACACTGCTAGACAAGCCAGTCCCGCGGGGTTCGGGGCACCCAGAAGTCACTCTGTACCACTATTCCTTGACTTCTTGGCTTGTCGCCAAGATTTCAGAAGAGCTATCCGCAGATGGCGCAGATTACGCAGATAAAAATGAGCTGAGAGAAATATCTGTGTCCATCTGCGTAATCTGTGGATAAATCTTGTTGGTTGCGGCCTGAGGCTGCGCTGTGATTACTCATGAGAACCGATTTATGCCAATGCACCTTCTAACATGTGACATTGAAAGGGCCGGCAGGGACGCCGGCCCCTACTATGTTTGGTGGCGGCGGGCCTCCGTGCCCGCCGTTTTCAGATGTATGAAAGCAATCTCGAATCTCGGCGCGGGAGCCTATATTTCCTTATGAGATGATTGAAGCGGCACGCGGGGATATCGCATAGGGGGTGGACCGATGCGGCGCAGGTTTCGAACTCCTTTTGGACAATCGTACTGGGTGGTGCCCGACAAGTTTCTGGCAGGCTGCTACCCCAGCAGCCAGTTTCCCCAAGAACATCGGGAGAAGCTCACCGGATTGCTCGACGCGGGGATTCGCACATTTGTCAATCTGATGGAGGAAGAGGAACTCGACCGTTGGGGCTGGCCCTTCAAGCCGTACGAGGATTTCCTCCGATGGGAAGCCGCGCAGAGAGGGATCGAGATCGAAGTTATTCGCGTGCCGATCCGGGATGGAGACATCCCTTCCGACGAAACCATGACGAAGATCCTTGAGATCATCGATAGGTCCATCGCCGACGGACGACCGGTATTCGTCCACTGCTGGGGCGGCCGCGGACGCACCGGAACCGTGGTGGGGTGCTGGCTGGCACGTCACGGAATCGCGGTTGGGGATGCAGCTGTCGCCAAAATCCAGGAATTGCGCAAATACGACGAAACAGCCGACTTGACGTCACCCCAAACATGTGACCAACTGGACATGGTAAAGCGCTGGAAGCCACTCGAGGATGAGAGGTAGCACTCTATGTCTTGACAACAGCGGCTTGTTGCCCGCGCTTACCGGCAGCCTATCCCCCTGTTTCTTCCCGTCGACGCTATAGAAAAGCACCTCCTCCCCCGTTACGGAAAAATCGCGACTTCTACACCAGATTCTGGTAGACAACCGGTTAACTGCATGGGCGGCTGATGTCCGCTGTCTCGTACCGGAGGTGTTGCCGGTGGGGGCGGGTCTCAGACCCGCCCCTACTCAAGGTCCTCGCTGACGACCACATAAGGGCATATATGAATCGGTCTACTAGCGTCCTGAACGGTGGCCTCATCGTAGAGGAGCAGCCAAAATGACGATTGATCCCGCGGGATCGGCAGCAGTTTTCACCGACCGACTCGGAGTTCCGCACCATGGGAGGTGTGTCTGATGCGTGCGACTGTAGGACTCATCCTGGGACTCGTATTGTCCGTCGGCGCGATCGGGCGGGCTGAAGCGCCACCGGTCGGACCGGCTCCTGACCCACTCCGTCTGTTCAAGGCCGTTCGCCTGGAAAACATGTCCACGCGGGTACCGTCGCCAGGAAAGCTCGTTTCCATCAAGATCACCAACAGCGGTCGAACCTATTACATCTGCAAAGAGAAGACCGGTTACGCGATTTACCATCTGGAAGTGCGGTTGGTTGAAGGAGCAAAAGCCAAGATCGAAGAAGACATTAAGGCACTGGGCGAGAAGTGGGACGGCGTCCTCCAGGACGAACTCGTCTTCACCAACGATACCCGCAAAAATGAAATTCGTAAGCGGCTCTACCAGTACAGTGAAGCCGTATGGATACGCAATGAGATCGTCGTCGGCGAGCTCGAACAGGAGCAGAAAGCAGCTTCACAGCGTTAGGTGCATGGTTGCGTACCGAACATAGAAGCAAAGAAGTAATGCTAATTGCCAACCGGCATAAATCGGGGTAATGAGTAGTGCAGGAGCGCACGCTATCTCCGTCATGGGCAAGCCGAATCGACCTGGTGGGCCGAAACGGGCGATTCATAGTCTTCGAGGGCATCGATGGGTCGGGCAAGACTACTCAGGGCCGCCTCCTCGCGGAACGACTCGGTTGTTCCAAGAAGGTTCTCTTCACTGCCGAGCCGTCGGATGGACCGATAGGTCGACGCATCCGGTCGATGAAAGAGCGGCTGGAACCTCTCGAAGAGGCGCGACTTTTCACCGAGGATCGTCGCCACCATATCGAACGCGTTATCGTCCCCGCACTCAATGAGGGCAAAGCGGTTGTCTGCGACCGTTACGTGCACTCGTCAGCCGCGTATCAGGGCGCGAGAGGCATACCCGCTGCCGATATCCTGGCGTGGAATGCCGCGTTCGCTGTAGCTCCCGATGCCGTGGTGCTGCTGGACCTGCCCGTGGACTCAGCGCTCGAAAGGATTGCGAGCAACAGAGATATGCTCTCGCTATTTGAGGATCGTGAGTATTTAGAAAGAGTTGCTGCAATCTATCAGAGTCTTGACGACCCGCTTATCGTTCGAATCGACGCACTGGGCGACATCGAAGAGGTTCACAAGAAAATCGTTGTAGCTCTGGCGACAATGGAGTGCTTCCACGGCTGGTTCCGAGGAGAAGACGCATAGCCGTTAAGACAAGACGGGAACATCCCGGGATACATGGCAAATTGGCGCTCACCCGCAGTCTCGCCTTGAGCCCTTTCCCCCCCTCAATCCCCCCGTCAACGGGGGGAAGTGCGTCCCCTCTCCGTTGACGGGGAAGGACATGGAGGGGGAAACTCTTGGTATTTCCCTAATCTTAACGCTTATGAGCGAGAAGACGGCGAGGATTTCCTCGATACAACGTGCGATATTATACTCAACTCATTGACATAAAGCCCGATTTTTTGGTATTATCTTAGGACAGGATCGCTCCACGGCCCCCAAGGAGGCACCATGCGCTCAGTTCATCACCTCTCAATCTTGCTCATCGCAGTTCTCATCGCGGCCATGTGGGTTGCGTGGGCGCCGGCCGCGGATTATAACTCAAAATTCGTGAGGAACTATCCGCCGGGGTTTAACGGCATGTGGTACAAGGCGGAACGCTTTTTCGAGCCGCCTCCGGTGCTCAAGCGCGGCGTGGAAATATACCGGTGGGACAGATACATGAGTAACGTGGTGGGACTGCACTTCCCGTTTTATCCGACGCCTTTCGACTGGGATTACGGCACGGATCGGACCTTCAACCTCCCGAATTACGACCGCAATGACTGGCCGTGAGCTGAAATTCCTATTCGGCGTAGGGGCGACCGGCTGGTCGCCCGTCTGAACCTGTCCTCGCTTTATGCGGGCGACCAGCCGGTCGCCCCTACGGTCTGTCGCCTCCCCGGCGGGAGGAGCGGGTCTCCCGTGATCGAGCGATCCCTAGACAAATAGGAACGCTTAATTCACCTCAGTATAATAGTCCCCTCGCAGCTCAGGGTTCTTTCGCTCGAAGATGCCGAAACGGGCGAGCCCCAATCTCTGCAGCCTGAATCTGATTGACGTTCCGAGCACACCCACTCCGTAGACGACCGACCGGGAAAAATTGATCGACGAAGCCTCCGGGAAATACCGCGTGGGACACGAAATCTCTCCGACATTGAACCCGAAATAGATCGCTTGCGCGAGGATCTGATTGTCGAAGACAAAATCGTCGGAGTTGCGGTTCAGCGGCAGCTCTTCGAGGACTCGTCGCGAGAATGCGCGGTATCCCGTGTGGAACTCCGACAGCTTGGATCCGAGTAGTAGATTTTGGAGGAGCGTGAGTATTCGGTTGGATACGTACTTGTAGAACGGCATCCCCGATTTGTGAGCCCTGCCGCCGAGAATACGGGAGCCCAGGACCACGTCGTATTCGCCGGATGCCACCATCCCGGCGATCGCAGGAACCAGTTTCGGGGAATACTGGTAATCCGGATGGAGCATCACCAGCACATCCGCGTCGGACTTGAGCCCCTCCCCGTAGCAGGTCTTCTGATTGCGACCGTACCCGTAATTTCGGTCGTGTAAAAAGCATCGGATACCCAACTCGCGAGCGAGTTGCACGGTGTCATCGGAGCTGAAGTCATCCACGAGAAGGATGTCGTCCACCACATGACGGTCGAGTTCCGCAACAGTCTTCCGGAGCGTCTTGGCCGCATTGTACGCGGGAAGCACTACCAGTATCCGTTTTCCGTTCAGCATCCGAAATCCATTTCATTAGTGCCGTGACAAACGTTGTCGGAAGGTTGTCGGACAATTAGTGGGGCCGGCGTCTCTGCCGGCCACCAGTAGATCGATTCAGAAATGCCTTTGCATGGTAGTCATCGACGGCCTTGGGTAGGGGCGGGTCTCAGACCCGCCCCTACAGAGCATATTGCGGCGTTCAATTCCTCACCTCGTCTCCAGCAAGGTGGCAAGCTACTTGCGAAACGCTCTACTAGTTCAGGACCGGCGCGGAGAGGCTGTCCCAAAACTTGCGAGGAATTGAAAATCGTAGCACGGTCATGCTTTGTCTCTCCCTTTGTCGCCCTCACCCCGCCCCTCTCCCAGAGGGAGAGGGAGTCCTGTGGGGCCTATTTCCGGTCCCCTCTCCCTAAGGGAGAGGGCTAGGGTGAGGGGGAAATCGTGCTACGCTAGCACCCTTTCAGGGAGTTCTGAGACAGTTACCGAAAGCCGGCCCCACTATTCCCTTCAAGCACTTCGAGATAGAGCGCGGCGCCGCATTTCCGCAATGGAGCAATCAGGCAGGACACGCTCGGGCGTCTCCAGCCCGGTCCTTCTCGCTGCGGACCTGGATCATCTGCGCCAGGATCGACACCGCAATCTCCTGAGGGGTCTCGCCGCCGATGGGCAGACCGATAGGCGCGTGAACGCGGTCGATGTCCGTCTGTGTGAACCCCTCAGCGAGGAGCGCATCGAAAACCATTTTGGTCTTGCGCCTTGACCCGATCATGCCGATGTAGCCCGATGGGGTTCGCAACGCTTGGGACAGAACAGTCCGGTCGTGCGCATGCCCACGGGTGACGATCACCACGTAGCTGTCCTCATCGATATCGAGCTTGGCAAAACATCCGGGAAAATCCGTCACCAGAACCTCGTCTGCGGCCGGAATGCGTTCGAGGTTCGCGAACTCCGCGCGGTCGTCGATCACCACCACGGAGAAATCCACATACGAGGCGAGCTGCGCCACGCATTCGCCAACATGGCCTGCGCCGAAGATATGCACGGTGCCCCGTGTTCGGAGCCACTCCAGCAGCACGGGGTATTCCCATCCAGGCGAGTTGAGGAGTTGTGACGGCTTGAGGAGCCTCAGCTCAGGCGTGCAGGCCACAGCCGCCTCGTCGCCCGCGAATCCGCCGACTCGTCCGAGGCGCCTATCCACCAGCAAGTGCTTAACCTCGCCGGTGCTGTTGGGCGGAATGGAGACCAATGTGAAAAGCAGGCCGTTCGTCCTGTTTCGAGTAACTTCATGAACCGCGCCGAAGACCGCACGTTTCTCAGCATCGCCGCTGCGGACGAATTCCACGAGCACTTCAGCGTCGCCGCCGCAGATCATGTCTGTGGAGTGTGCGTCCTGTCCCCGAAACGAGAACGACACCCGGTGGGATTTCCGATCCGCAATGGCCTTGAGCGCAAACTGCTGCACTTCCGCCTCGAACCTACCACCGCCGATGGTCCCGGCTATAGACCCGTCGTCGCGGACAAGGAAGCGAGTCCCCGAATGCCGCGGGGACGATCCGTGTACGGAAAGTATCGTAGCCAGGGCGAAGTCCCTGCCTTGATCGAATTGTTCCAATGCGGCTTTCCATACCGCTGCCATGATTGCACCCTCGCGTCCTGGGAATCATGCGGGAGACGAACGGGAAATCCCGTGTTCAAGTTCCTCCGCAAATAAGAAAGATCGCATAGGGTGCCGGCTTTGTCAATAAACGCGGAAATGGTTGCGGGGCCGTTCACATGCGCGGGGATGCTGCGTGCAGAAAAGAAAGGGCAATGGCTCACCGGGACCTCGAGTAGCACCGGATGGTGTCGGTTCGTGAAGAGTCCCCATCGCCCTGCCCCTTCCCCAAGTATGGGGAAGGGGAGCGTTGGAAGCCCCCTCTCCACTCTTGGAGAGGGGGTGCGGGGGTGAGGACGGCCGCCCTCCCGGTGAACAATTGCTGAAAGGTATCAATCGCCCCTGAGGTCGCCGAGATCGCGGTAGGGGCGCATGCGCGAGGCTGTCTCAAAAGTCCTACAACGGGTGCCATCGTAGCACGATAACCCCCTCACCCTAACCCTCTCCCTGGGGGAGAGGGGACCGGAAATCCGCTCCATACGCCTCCCTCTCCCACTGGGAGAGGGCCGGGGTGAGGGTTGCAGAAGCGTGTTCCAGCCCTATTCGTGGCACGATGTTGGACTTCACCCGGCTTTTGAGACAACCTCCCGCGCGTGCGCCCCGTTGTAGCCTGGTACGCGGCGGAGATAGGGCGGACACATTGGTCCGCCCCTACACCCAATGCTTGTGACTTAAGAGTTCGATCTTGGATCTTCAACGTGGGGCGGGCTTTCCAGCCTGCCGATTCACGCTGTCACGATGAGTGCGCGAGCGAAGACGCAGAATTTGCTTTGGTGGGACAGGCGTCTCGCCTGTCGTGGTTTTCGGGAAAGCTTCCCAGAGAGACAGGCGAGACGCCTGTCCCACCATGAACAAAGGATCGGGTCTCTTCGCGACAGGTGCGGATTGCACTGCTCACCGCAGCCTGCCGAACTATCAACCGCTCCCCCCTCAATCTCTCCGTCAACGGCAGGATGTGCGTCCCCTCCCCGTTGACGGAGAGGGAAAGGGAGGGGTCTTATTGCGAGCTGGCAGAGCGCTCTGTAGGGGCGCACGGCTGTGCGCCCTGTTGGGGCTTGTACGTCGCTGAGGAAGGGCGGACGCGCGGGTCCGCCCCTACCGACGACGGCCACTGAACGCACATAAAAGGGCGCCCCGAGATTTCCCCGAGGCGCCCTGCTTGATCGCAATGTGGCCGGCTTACGCCGGGTTAGGCCTTACGGGCCGGGCGGCACCCTGTACAGGTTCGAAGCTCCGGGGTCCCAGTCAAGGGTGAAATCCGAGCCGTCCCAGCCCCACCAGTGCGTGGTGGCATACACATACTTGGAGAAGTTGTTCCCGGTCCCCGATTCATAGTACCGGGCGTACCGGTCAGCAGCATCTCCGGCAAGCGAGTACTCCATGTAGTACCCGTTTGCGTCGCGATAGAGATTCAAACCCGTTGAAAAGGTGTTGGCGAACCGAAAGGAATCCACTAGATACCTAGCCTGAACCGCCCCGTCGGTGTACGAGTCGTACCACGAATATGCGCCGGAGAATGCATAAGCAAGGTAGTTCCACGTGTTGTCGTCAGTCTCGCCATTGTGAATGAATCTCAGTTCGTCAGCGCCATAGTTGTAAAGGAGCTTCCACGTCGCGTCGGTATACAGCGCATGGCGCATGCCATCACCAATGAAGCCGGGCGTGGTCAAATAGTTTAGTTGTTCGCCATACCCGTGACCGTCTGAAAAACCCCAGTAGCCGATCTGGTTCCAAAAGAAGAACCGTAGAGTAGCGTCATCGTCGGCCCTGTACCACCGGCTATAGGTACCGTCGTATTTGAACCACCATTCGTTTCCGCCGGAGGAGATATTGTGCCTAGATCCGTCGCCCATGAAGCTGTCGACGGCGTTCAGCCACAGGCCCGACGGGCCGATGTTAAACGGTGCCTGGCCGGTCGTAGAGAAATAACCGAACAGAGACCATTGGCCGTTGATGTAGTCGTAGCCGAAGCGCTGATTCGAGCCGTCCGCGTTGAGTGCCCAGGACCCGGTGTCCGATGTGTAGTCGTAACGGTAGTACCAGGGATGGGAAGAGATCTGGTACCAATTACCCAAACCGACGAACGGCACAGTCGCGCTGAGGGCGAGCGCATCGGTGAATTCCCCCGAACCGCCGTTTGCGTCGTGATGACTCCATATTCCTGTCGTGAACGCGTAGGAGAACCGGAGCCATCCATCGCCGGTCGCCGCCCGATAGTACTCCGCTCTGTCCAAGTCGTAAGCGTACCGGTACCACCAGTAGCCGGACTTGCCGTTCCGATTTCCGTTGCCCATAAAGGGGCATTCAGTCAATGACACCTGGACTGAACTTATATAGTAGCCCCCAAGGGTACCGTAATGCTGCCAATAGCCGCCACCGTAGAGGTAGGAGTACCTCTTGTCGGCTTCCGCGGTGGACCGGTACCAGTAACCCTGGTTTTCGCCTCGAATATACTTGTAGTACCACTGGTAGGGCTCGGGTGAGATCAGGTGGAATTCACCGTCGCCCATGAACGCGATCGTGCTCAGCGAGGTGCTTCCCGGACCGAGGGTGGCCGAGCCGCTATTCCAACCGTAGTGGCTCCACTGGCCGTCAGCGTAAGCGTAGGAGAACCTCTTTGTCCCTCCGCCGGCATCGGTGGACCAGTCCCCCTCGTCCGTGCCGTACAGGTAGCGGTACCACCAATTGCCCGATACCACTTGGTGCACATATCCGTCGCCCATGAAGAACACAGTGCTCAGGCTCACGGGCGAACCCAGGAGCGCAGAGCCGCCGAGCCCGTCGTAGTGGGTCCATTGTCCGATGGAGTGATCAAAGGAAAAGCGCAGCGTAGTGTCGTCGTTGGCCCGATACCACCAGCCGGAATCTCCTTCGTAATCGTACTTGTACCACCAGGAGTTCCCGCCACCGCTGATGTCGTGCCTCGACCCGTCGCCAATGAAACTCACGGCGTTGAGCCAGATGTTTTGGGGGGTCAGGTAACCGCAGCCGCCTATTGAGTCAAAGTGCCCCCATTGGCCCAAATTATAGTCATAGAAGAAGCGCGTTTCATCGCCGGCCTGAACGCTGGCCCAGTACCCGTCGTCGTAGCCGTAGCCATAGTAGTAGTACCAGCCGGGATCGGAAGATACTTGATAGTAGCCGCCGTCGCCGATGAACGCCACAGTCGTGAGAGAGAGCGGCTCACTGAGCACACCCGCGCCTCCGTGGTCGTCATGGTGGCTCCATATACCGGTGGCATACGCGTACGAGAACCTCTTGACCGTGCCGGCGGCATCGCGGAACCAGTTGCCCTCGTCTGCACCGAAGTATTGGTACCACCAATTGCCCGCTATTACTTCATACAGACCGCCGTCCCCGATAAAGGACACGGTGCTCAGGTTGGTAGGCAAACCGAGGAACGCACCGCCGCCGAGCCCGTCGTGGTGGCTCCACTGACCGCTCGCGTATCCGTAGGAGAACCGTTTCTGCGTCCCCTCGGCGTCGATGAACCACCAGCCTTCGCCCACTGGGCCAGCGTACCGATACCACCAGGCGCCTGTAAAGACTTCGTGGACATTGCCGTCGCCCATGAAGCTCACGACGTCCAGCCAGGTGTTGCCAGGCCCAAGGAGTGCAGAGCCGCCCACCGCGTCATAGTGCCGCCATTGACCGTTGAGGTACTCATAGGTAAAACGCAGACTCGTGCCGTCCGAGGCGAGCGCCCAGGACCCCGTGTCTGCGCCGTAATTGTACGAGTAGTACCAGGGCACGGAAGAAACCTGGTGCCAACCGCCGTCGCCAATAAACGACACTTCCGAGAGAGAGAGAGAGCCACTAAGTTGCCCCCCACCGTCGTTCGCGTCGTGGTGACCCCATATGCCCCATTGATACGCATAGGAGAACCGAAGAGCGAGGTCGTTGTTGGATTTAAAGAACTGGCCTCTGTCCAGACCGTAGTTGTACGAGTACCACCAGTCGGATGAGATACCGTTCCGGCTTCCGTCGCCGATGAATGCTACTGTACTGAGGGAAATCGGGTTTGATGGGGCGGTCAAATAGCTGGACCCCGAACTGTAGCCGAAATGAAACCAATCGCCGTTCCAGTAATCATACGCAAACCTCATGTCGTCCCAGTTCGCAGAGCGAGCCCAGCGTCCAAAGTCTGAGCCCCATTCGTAAGTGTAATACCACTCGGGGTCAGGCGCGCCGGACACCTGATTCCAATTTCCGTCGCCCATGAATCCCACCACGCTCAAAGACACCGGCGAACCCAATGTCGTCTGACCGTTATTCCAGCCGTAGTGAGTCCACTGGCCGTCCGCGTACGTGTAGGAAAACCGCTTTACCGTTCCCCCCGCGTCGCGGAACCATTCACCGAAGTTGCCAGCGTAGGTGTACTTGTACCACCAATTTCCGGCGACCGCGGTGTGCAGCTCGCCGTCACCCATGAAGGCCAACTCGCTCAGTGAGGTATTTGCCGGTCCGAGGATCGTATAGCCGCTCCCCCAGCCGTAGTGCCTCCACTGGCCGTCGACGTACGTGTAGGAAAACTTCCTCACCGTGCCGGTTGCATCGCGGTACCAATCGCCTCTGTTATTTTCGTAAACGTACTTGTACCACCACGTTCCTGCGTCCACCTCATGGAGATTTGCGTCGCCCATGAACGCCACGTCGGTGAGGGAAACGCTCGCAGGTCCGAGGGTCGTGTACCCGCTCCCGTACCCGTAATGCCTCCACTGACCGGTCCCATAATGGTACGAGAACTTCTTCAACGTGCCGCCCGCATCGCGGAACCATTCACCTCGGTTCGCGCCCTCATAGAGGAAATGGTACCACCATGATCCCGGGATGGCTCCTGTGGTCACTTCATGCACGTTCCCGTCGCCCATGAACGCCACTGTGCTCAACGAAACAGGAGAGCCCAACGTGGCAACGCCGCCGCCCATGCCGAGATGCCACCACTGGCCGGTTGCATATTCGTACCTGAACCGGTTGTAGTACGCGCTGTCAAAGGTGAGGAAGAAACTCGCGCGGTCGTTGGCGTAATCGTACCGGTACCACCAACGGCCAGCGTCCACCTCATGAAGATCGCCGCCATCACCGATGAAAGCCAAGGTACTCAGAGAAACAGGAGCGCCCAACGTGGCCGAACCGCCGTCATATCCGTAGTGGCTCCACTGACCATCCCCGTAGCCATACGAGAACCTCTTGTCGGTTTCGGAAGAGGACCGGGACCAGTAACCCTGGTCGCCGGCATACCTATAGTACCAATCCGGTTCAGGCGTGGCGGACACCTGATGCCATCCATCGTCACCCATGAACGCGACTTCGGTCAAGGACGTCGTTCCACCCAACGTCGCTCCCAAGCCGCTACCCCAGCCGTAGTGGGTCCATTGACGGCCGGCATAGTCATACGAAAAGCGCAGATTCGTCCCACCTGACTCGAGCGCCCAGAACCCTTTGTCCAGGCTGTAGAAATAGGAGTAACACCAGGGGTTCGAAGAAATCTGGTTCCACGATTCGTTGCCGACGAATGCCACATCACCCAGAGAAAGTGCCTCACTGAGGGTCCCCTCACCGCCGTTCGCGTCGAGGTGGTTCCACACTCCGCTTGCGTACACGTACGAGAAGCGTTGATTGGCGCCGTCCGACGTGCGCGACCAGTATCCCTTGTCCTGTGCATAGGTGTACGAGTAGTACCAGGGCCCTGACATATTCGTCCAGTGCCACCCCCCGTCACCGACAAAGGCCAGATCGCTCAAGGAAAGCTGGTAGTTGCCAAGAACATAGGCGGCGCCGCCATTATAACCGGTATGCGACCAAAGGCCGTCCGCGTAGCTGTACGAGAACCGATTATCGGTATCGGAAGAGGATCGGGACCAGTAGCCCTGGTCGCCGGCATACCTGTAGTACCACTCCGGGTCAGGGTCGCTGGACACCTGGTGCCAGCCTCCGTCACCCATGAACCCGACAGTGCCCAGTGAGACGTTTGCCGGTCCGAGTGGACTGCCACCGCCGCTCCAGCCATAGTGGTACCACTGACTATCCGCATATGTATAGGAAAACCGATGGCCTGAGCCGCCAGACGAGAGGAACCACTCGCCCGTGTCCGTTCCGGACTGGTACCGGTACCACCAGGTCCCAATATCGTGATAACCTCCGTCACCCATGAAGGCCACGATACCGAGGGACACGGGCGCGCTGAGGACCGCGGAGCCGCCGTCCTTGTCAACGTGGCTCCATTTGCCATCAGCGTATGAGTAAACGAACCGCTTTTGGTTCCCTGCCAAATCACGGAACCACTGACCTGTATCCGCGGCGGCTTCGTATTGGTACCACCAGGAGGCGCCGAGGAAGTAATGGATATTGCCATCGCCCATGAACGTGACCGTGCTGAGCGATGTGGCGCCGGGCCCCAGGAGCGCTGAACTGCCCCACCGGTCCCAGTGCGACCATTGCCTGTTGAGGTAATCGTAAGAGAAGCGCGCAGAGGCGTCGGCCGAGCGATACCAGTACCCGTCATCCCCGTCGTAGTCGTATTGGTATGCCCAACCGGGATCGGATGAGATCTCGTGGTACCAGCTGCCGATGAACGGCACAGCGGTAAGCGATAGGGCTTCGCTGAGGGTCCCCGCGCCGCCGCTTGCGTCATGATGGTTCCATATACCGGTCGCATACGCGTAGGAAAATCGGAGAGCAGCATAATCATTGGCCCTGCAAAAGAGCCCGGTGTCGAACTCGTAATCATACGCGTACCACCAGCCCGCCGATTTGCTGTACAGGTCACCGTCGCCGATGAAAGGCAGTGCACTGAGGGAAATTGAGTTTGGCGGGTCGCTAAAATAGCTCGCGCCGCCACTCCAGCCGGCATGCGACCAATAGCCGGTGCTGTACTCGTACACAAACCTCTTGTCGTCTTCGGACCCTGATCGCGCCCAACGGCCCTTGTCGGTGACCGCGTAAGAGTAGTACCATACAGGGTCCGGGTCAGACGAGATGAGGTGCCACCCACCGTCGCCCATGAACGCGGTTTCGCTCAAGGATATGGCGCCGCCCAAGGTCGCCTGGCCGCCATTCCAGTCGTAGTGGGTCCACTGGCGGTTTAAGTAGCTGTAGGAAAATCGCTGATCCGCGCCGCCTTCGGCGAGCGCCCAGAGTCCGGTGTCAGCGGCGAAATTGTAGTGGTAGTACCACGGTACAGAAGAAACCTGGTACCAACCTTCACCGCCGATGAACGGGACAAGAGAGAGTGAGAGGGCTTCACTGAGGATCCCTTCACCTCCGCTCGCGTCATGGTGGCTCCACATGCCGGAGACGTACCCGTACGAGAACCGGAGCGCTGCATCGGCGTTCGCCTTATAGTACTGCCCCCTGTCGTTGCCATAGTCGTACGAATACCACCACTGTTCAGGGTTTAGCGGGATCTGTCTCCGCGCCCCGTCACCGTAGAAGGCGATGTCTGCCAGTGAGGCCGCGTAACCGAGATCCACCCACGCTGAGCCTATCGAATCGTAGTGACTCCATTGGCCGGTTGCGTAGGCGTACCCGAACCTGTAAGAACTCCCACGCGACCAGATGCCGCGGTCATCGTCATAGTTGTACGAATAGTACCAGTTAGTCTCGGAGGGGGAAAGCCAAAGGCCGTCAGCCGCGAACGCCGCGGACGGTGTCGGCGAACCGAGGGATGCCCCGGAGCCCCCCAAATTATAATGCCACCATTGGCCGCTGACATAGTCATAGCTGAGTCGCCTGTCCACTGGCCCAGCGGAGCGCGACCAGGTGCCGAAGTCGTCCTCGTAGTCGTACGAGAAATACCACGGGTCTGGCCGGACCATCGTCCAGTCCACGAGAAATGGGGCATTGCTCAAGGTGCCCTCGCCGAGCCAATTCGGCACACCGTCCTGACCAAAATGAGCCCAGCCCGAGGCCGGCGAGGCGGTAGTGCCCGACCAGAACCCAAATCTCAGATCCGCATCGTTGTTCGTCCTGTAGTAATTCCCCATGTCGAGGGTGTAGTCGTAGCGGTACCACCACGGCTCCGCGCCCGAGATTACCTGTCGCCTCACTCCATCACCGAAGAAGGCGATGTCGCCAAGTGACGCGGCTTCGCCGAGCGCTCCCCAAACAGACGCCGTAGCGTCCCACTGACTCCACTGGCCTGTTGTGTACGAATAGGAGAGCCTGCTGTTGTAGGCAGAACCGTCGTACCGGGACCACACGCCGCGGTCGTCGCCGTAGCTGTAGGAATAGTACCAAATGGGCGCGGCAGAAACGAGGTAGTATCCACTGTTTCCGATGAACGCGGCGTTCATGGGCGAGCCGAACGTCGCGAACCCGTCGCTCCAGCCGTAATGGGTCCATTGGCCGGAGGCGTACGCGTACGAGAACCGCTTCGACGCGTCGTCGTTCAGTCGAGACCAGGAGCCGATGTCAGATCCGGAGTCGTATTGGTACCACCACTGATTCCCGGTATAAACCTGCCGCCGTTGTCCATCGCCCACGAAGTCGGCAGTCAAGCCGGCTTTTCCCAGCACTCTCCAATAGAGAGTATTTGCGCTGTTCTCCCACTGCCCAGGGCCGTAATGGTACCGAAAGCGGTAATAGCTCTCGGCAAGGGTGCTTCCGTCCTTGTACCACCCCATGTCGCAGTTGGCCAAGTACTGGTACCAGAACCCGTTGCCCAGATTCCACCACGCACCGCTCCCCAGAAACGCGGCTGAAAGACCCGTGTTTCCGAGCGCTTGCCACGACGAGGCAGTGTCGCCTGTATTCTCCCATTGCAGCGCCGCGTACCGGTAACGGAAGCGGTCATGCGTGCCATCCCTGAAGGTTCCGATATCATCCTCAACCAAGTACTGATAGGTGAAACCGTTGCCGAGGTTGTACCAGTCGCCGCTCCCCACGAACG
>Ga0172373_10001130_pt1 | contig 43374 bp, 32 predicted proteins | sample Lak10m_2_FD_114546 | JGI IMG/M metagenome (GOLD analysis project Ga0172373, IMG submission 114546) | Freshwater microbial communities from Kabuno Bay, South-Kivu, Congo - kab_092012_10m | ecosystem: Environmental > Aquatic > Freshwater > Lake | place: Democratic Republic of the Congo... | reverse complement strand
AGCGCGCAGCTGCTGGGCGGGCTGGGCGGGCTTGCCGTCGGGGCCGGTGCGGCGCTGCTGGTCTCCAGCGACAACGGGGGGGCCGTCCTCGCCGCGTCGCTGGTGGGGGCCGGCGTCGGCGCGCTGGCGGCCTCGTGGCTCGGACCGCGACAGGCGCATCTGCCGGCGGGGACCGTCGTGACATTGCGGGTGGTGCAGAACGAGTCGCGGGTGGCGGGTGATCCCAGCCTGGCGCCGTGCCTCGAGCCGGTTGTGAAGCACTAGAAAAGACGCGTTCATGTGACGGCAATGGGAGTCGATACAGAGAATGTCCCGCCCCTCGGGGTCGTCATCAGGTCCCGGTCCACCGACGAGGTCGCGGCGATGGCCTGGCCGCCCAGTACGGCCCTGCCTTTGCTTGCGTCGGACCATGCCATTTCCGTACGCTCGGCAGATGCCAAAGACGCCCTGTCCCTGCAGCTCCGGAGCGCTCTACGCCGACTGCTGCAAGCCGTTCGTCGCCGGCCTGCGCGAGCCGCCCGATGCCCTGACCCTCATGCGGTCGCGCTACGCCGCGTTTGCGACCGGCGCCGTCGACCACCTCTGGCGCACGCTCGACCCGTCGCATGAGGATCGTCTGCGTGATGAGCCGCTTGTCCGTCGCGAGCTGTCGCGTGCCTGCCGGCTCTCCCGATGGCGCGGGCTCACCATCATCGAGACGACGCCTCCGGATGCCGACGGTATCGCCGCGGTGACGTTCCTCGCCCGCGTCTTCCAGTCCGGACGGGACATGTCGTTCGTCGAGCGGTCGCTGTTTCGGCACGACGGCACCGGCTGGCGTTACTGGAAGGGCGAGCTGCGGCCGGTGGGTGAGCTGCTCCCACGGTAGCTGCCGAGTCACCGCGACTCGACACCGCCCCGTCAACAGCCCTACGCTCCGCGTTGATGAGCTCCGACGCGCCCGATATCGCTGCCCCTGCCGTGGACGCCGCCGCTGTGCTGGCCCAGCTCGCGGATGGTGTCGTGGTGCTGGGGCCACGCCTCGTTATCCGTGCGATCAACCCCGCCGCGGCCCGGCTGCTCGATTGTGACGCGACTGGGTGCATCGGTCGGACGCTGCCCGAGGTGATCGATCCGGCTGATCCGCTGACGGCCCAGCTGCTGCTGCGCGAGCTGCGCAGCGGTGCCCGGGTGCGGGAGGCGGCGCTGTCTCTTCGGGTGATGTCGTCTCGTACAGACGAAGATGTCGGGACGCGCACACTGTCGCTCTCGGCCGGACCCATCGCGGGGGCGAGCGAGCCTCAGATGGTGTTGTCGCTGCGTGATGTGACGGAGCAGCGTCGTCGGGACGCGGCGTTGAGGCGCACCCGCGACTTTCTGGAGCGGTTGGTGGAGGCGTCGGCAGACGCGATCGTGGCGGCGGACCTCTCCGGGCGGGTGCTGGTCTTCAACCGGGCGGCGGAGCAGCTGTTCGGGCTGACGAGCGAGGTGGCGATCGGCCAGGTGCCGGTGGGCGGGCTGTATCCGGACGACGGCGCGCGGCAGGTGATGCGCTGGCTGCGGGAGTCGCCCGATGGTCGCATCGAGGCGCGGCGCTGCGAGATCCGCACGATCAGCGGTGAGCGGGTGCCGGTGGAGCTGTCGGCGGCGTTGCTGCGGGTGGCCGGGCGCGAGGAGGCCACCGTCGGGCTGATGCGAGACCTGCGCGAGCGCGACCGGGTGGAGTCGGAGCTGGCGCGGGCCCGCGAGGCGCTGCTCGAGTCGGAGCGGGCGCGGGCGGTGACAGCGCTGGCCGGCGCGGCGGCGCACGAGCTGAACCAACCGCTGACGGTGCTCTCCGGGACGCTGGTGTTGCTGCGGCGCCGGGTGGTCGATCCGGCGGTGCTGCAGCGACTGGAGATGCTGGGCGGCGAGGTGGAGCGGATGGCCGAGATCGTCGCGCGGCTGGCGCGCATCACCCGGGTACGCACGACGTCGTACCCCGGTGCGTCGGAGATCCTTGATCTGAGCGCCTCGTCGCAGCCGGCGCTGGATGATCAGACGCCGGTGTGACGACTCAGCTCCGCCGGCCTTTGGCGAGGCGACTCGGCTGCGGTGCTGAGGCCGCTCGGAGCTTGGGCTCCTCCGCCTGACTCGACTCCCCTTCGGAGCCGGCCCTGAGCAGCATGCGCAGCCCGCGCAGCGCCTTCTGCTGAGCCGAGCGGGGCAGGGTGGCGATGAGCGTCAGGGTCTCCGATTGCTCGGAGGTGAGCTCGGAGGCCTCCGCGGCACGGTCGAAGGCGAAAAACGTCGGGAGGTCGATCTCCACGGCCGCGCAGATCTTGGCGATGCTGGGGACGGTGGCGACCGACTCTCCACGCTCACTGCGAGAGACGAGCTCCGGAGGCAGTCCGGCCTTGCGGGCGAGCGCGCGGATCGAGAGGCCATGCGCCTCGCGCAGTTCCTTGATCCGTGCCGCAATCTGATCCGCAAGGGCGTCCGACATGGGACGCGTCGTTACTCAAGCGGGGCGGCGTTGGGGAGAGTGTGGGGAGTGGACGGATCGGTGTGGCGCAAAGAAGTCTGAGGCCTGCACGCGTCATCGCGCTCCGCCATCGCGATCGTTAGGCCGCAGCCGCACCGGGGTAACCCGATGCGGCCGCTGAGTTGCGTCGTGTCCTGTGTCGTCAGCGCACCGAGAACATCAGCTGCACCACCGCGTTGTTGGTCACGGGGCCGGCGTAGCTGGAGCGTACGAAGAAGTTGATGGCGTAGTCGCCCGGGGGCAGCTGCAGGTCGCTCATGTACTGCAGGTTGACGCTGCTCCATTCGATGGTGCCGGGGGCGCCGTGGGTGAGGCTCGGCGGCAGGACGTTGTCGCTGGCCCAGACGTAGTGCGAGTTGGTGATGTCGTAGATGCCGAGCCAGTAACCGACGGCCGGCGACTCGAACTGGCTGGTGTTGTTCCATCCGTACGAGAAGGAGACGTTGCCCTTCTCGGGGGCGCTGTTCATCACCACGAAGGCGCCGTTGTCGGTGGCCGCCCGGCGCGGCGGTGCGGCCTGCGCCTCCGTGGCGCCGAAGGTCGAGATCGCGACGACGAGACCGACGAGTGCCGCCTTGAGGGTGCTGCGCATTTGCTGACTCCCGTAGACGCAGGTGTTGAGTGTCGGGTTCGGGACGCCTGCGCCGCCTCCACCCCGGATGCCGTTCCGATCGGCAGCAGGAGGTTGGGTCTGAATGGGGCGCCGTGCAACGCGTGTACGGATGTGGATCGGATCGAACCGCGTGCGACTCACGTTGGAAGGTCACTGCATCGGAGGGCGACGGCGTTGCTCAGCCGATGCGCGCCAGGGAAAGCTTGTGGGCCCAGCGTCGCGTCAGCTCGCGGGCGATGCCGGCGTGCTCCGGTCGGCGCAGCTCCGGGTCGTCCGAGACCATCCGGAACGCCTCCTCGCGCGCCTCCTGGAGGATCGCCTGATCGCGCAGCAGGTCGGCCACCACCAGGTCGGGCAGGCCGCTCTGCCGCGTGCCGAGGAACTCGCCGGGGCCTCGCAGAGCCAGGTCCGCCTCCGAGAGCTTGAAGCCGTCGGCGGTGCGGACCATCGCCTCCAGCCGGGCCCGAGCCCCCTGCGATCCCTCCTCGGAGACCAGCAGGCAGTAGCTCTTGGCGCTGCCGCGGCCGACGCGCCCTCTCAGCTGGTGGAGCTGCGAGAGGCCGAACCGCTCGGCATGGTCGATCAGCATCACCGTGGCGTTGGGGACATCGACGCCGACCTCGATGACGGTGGTGGCCACCAGGACCTGCGTGCGTCCGGAGCGGAACGCCTCCATCGCGGCCGCGCGCTCCTCGCTGGAGAGGCGGCCGTGGACCAGGCCGAGAGAGAGCCCCGTCAACTCCTCGAGGGAGAGCCGCTCGTACTCGGCCACGGCGCTGCGCAGGTCGAGCTTCTCGCTCTCCTCCACCAGCGGCAGCACCACATAGGCCTGTCGTCCGGCGGCCACCTCCTTGCGCACCTGCTCGAACGCCTTGCTGCGGGTGCGGCTCGAAAAGAGCCGAGTGGTGATAGGCGTGCGGCCGGGCGGCAGCTCGTCGATCACCGACACGTCGAGGTCGCCGTAGAGCGTGAGCGCGAGCGTGCGCGGGATGGGCGTGGCGGTCATGACGAGGACGTGCGGCCGCAGACCCTTTTCCATCAGGCGCGCGCGCTGCATCACGCCGAAGCGGTGCTGCTCGTCCACCACCACCATCCCGAGCTCTTTGAACTTCACGCCCTCGGAGAGCAGCGCATGGGTGCCGACGACGATGCGGGCGGTGCCGCTCTCCACCTCGTTGAGGGTGCGGCGCATCTCCTTGGTGGGGCGCCCGCCGCAGACGAGCACGGTGTGGATGGGCGGCAGGCCGTTGGTGCGACGCGAAAAGAGTCCGCCTCCCAGCAGCTTCTCGAACGTGCGGTGGTGCTGCTCGGCCAGCAGCTCGGTGGGGGCCATGACGGCGGCCTGGTAGCCGTTCTCCACCGCAATCAGCGCGCTGGCGAGCGCGACGGCCGTCTTGCCGCTGCCGACATCGCCCTGCAGCAGGCGGTTCATCGGCGTGCCGCGCAGGACGTCGCGGGCCACGTCGTCCAGCGAGCGCTGCTGGGCGCGCGTGAGTGGGAACGGGAGCCGGGCGGCGATCCGCTCGCGAATGGCGGCATCAACCTTGAGCGTGAGGCCCTTTTCGACCTCGACCCCGCGTCGGCGCAGCGCCAGCCCAAGCTGCACGAAGAACAGCTCATCGAAGACGAGGCGCCTCTGACCAGGCGAGGCGAAGCGGGCCAGCAGGCTGCCGTCGGCGTCGTCCGGCGGGAAGTGGACATCGGCGAGGGCGCGGCCCAGCGGCACCAGGTCGTGTCGGCGGCGGAACGGCTCGTCGTAGAAGTCCTCGATGGCGACGTCGCGGCAGGCCTCGACGACCCGCTGGGCGATGCGGCGGTAGTAGCGCGCGGAGATCCCCTCCACCTCGGTGTAGACAGGGATGATGTGGCCGAAGCTGGCGCTGTCCTCGCCCGGCTCACCCAGCTCGAGGTCGGGGTGCATCAGCTCGCGGCCGCCTCGGTAGCCGACCCGCACCTCGCCGGAGAGCACCACCGGCGTCCCGGGGACGAAGGCGCGCCACGCACCCGGCTTGAATCCGAACCAGCGGGCGACGAGCGTGCCGGTGTCGTCCTCAACCTCCAGCTCGTAGACGAGCTTGCGCACGTGGCGCTCCTCGAACCGGACGATGCGGGCGACGATGAGCGCCTGCTGGCCGGCGCGGGTGCGGCCGATGGGGACGGGCGTGCGGCGGTCCTCGTAGCGGCGGGGCAGGTAGAGCAGCGCGTCGCCCAGCGTGTGCAGGCCGCGGGTGGCGAGCTTCTGCATCACCGCGGGGCCGATGCCGCGCAAGGAGGAGAGCGGTCGCTGCAGCACCTCCCCTTCCAGCGCCACGGGGGCCAGCGTTGCGTCGGCGGAGAGCGACCGGATGCGCGGGCGTCCTGGCTCGGTTGCGGTTGGCGACGGGGGCTGGGGTGCTGGAGGGGGCGGAGTCGTCGTCGAAGGTGGTCTATCAGCAGATGTTCTGTCGGAAGATGCTTTATCGGTGGATGTAGGTACCGTCAGCGCAGCGAGGGCCGCTGCCACCCGCCCCAGCGTCGCGCGGCGCTCATCGATCGACTGGAGGTCGAACCCACGCGCGGCGGCCTCGAGTGCATCCAGTTGTGCGGCGCGGTCACGGGGCAGCGGCAGCGCGCGGGCGTCGGCGGCGAGTCGCGTGACGAGCGGCTCCAGCTGGCGGAGCGACTCCAGCGCCCGGTCGTTGCGGATCGCGAAGCGCACCGCCCCCGAGAGGGGCGCCAGAACCTGCGAGAGGTGGTCTGCGTCGCTCATGGGGGCGGTGGGGAGGGGCGAGGCGGAGGCCGCTACTCCTCGGCCACGATCTCCTCGACGAACTCGACGGCGAGGATCTCGTACTCCCGCTCGCCGCCCTTGGGGCCGCGCACGGTGACGGTGTCGCCGGTCTCGCGGCCGATGAGCGCGCGCGCAATAGGGCTGGAGACGCTGATCCTGCCGCGCTTGATGTCGGCCTCGACGTCGCCGACGACCTGATAGCGGAGCTGTCCGTCGTCCTCGTCCTGGAGCGTGACGGTGGCGCCGAAGACCACCTTGTCTCCGCTGAGCTTGCTGACGTCGACCACCTCGGCGCGGCCCAGCTGGCCTTCGATCTCTTGGATGCGGCCTTCGATGAACGCCTGACGGTCCTTGGCGGCGTCGTAATCAGCGTTCTCGGAGAGGTCGCCGTGCGAGCGGGCCACCTCGAGCGCCTCGATCACCTTGGGGCGCTCGACGGACTTGAGCCGCTTGAGCTCGTTGCGCAGGGCGATCGTGCCGGCGCGGGTCACGGGGATGCGGTCAGCGGACATGCGAACTCCAGAGGCCGTCGCCCGGCGTGGTGCGGAGAGATCGGCGGGCGGCGCGTGGGTCGACCGGGTCAACGACAGGACGACCGGAAAAACGAAATGGCCGGCGCCACGAACGGCACGGCCACCACGTCCGTATGCCCCTGCCGACCAAGGGCGTCAAGCGAAACAGGGCGGCAGATATTGTCGGGATTCCCGCCGGGGAGCGCTGCTGGGTCACGTCGCTGGCGTTCCCCTCGCAGCAACGAGCGTGATGGAGCGGGGTATGCACATCAGTTCGCTCGCGCACGTCCCTGCGGATGCAGCGCGGGATCTATCTCCCCTCTCGACGACGATCGGTGCCAAGACTCCGAGCAAGAGACGATCCAAGGAGCGTCTCTACGGGCAGAAAAACGCCCCGGAGAAAGCGGCGGAGCACAGCGTTGCGCGCGTTCGACGCGAGAACTCTCAACGCCGCTGCGGACGCTTGCGCACCGGCGCGGCATCCGGCTTGGGATCCGTCTCCTCGGCCTGCGTTGCCGTGCCGCTCTCCAGCGCGGTCGCGTCGTCGACGCCGGTCGCGGTGCCCACCCCGGTGAGCGCGTCACGCAGCCGCTCGACCAACGCATCGTCCGAGGCCAGCGACAGCACCCGCTCGTCCTGAAGCACCCGCGTGAAGTCCCCCTTTTCGAGTGCGTCGCGCAGCTCCGGATCGTTGGTCAGCGCGCGCACACGCGGGTCGGACATCACCTCCGTCAGCGCCTCGTCCTGCTCCGGGCCGGCGTGCTGCATCAGCGAGGTCGCCAGCTCCCCGATCGCATGGAGCCGCCGCTGGAACAGCATCGTCCACAGGTTGTGCTCGTGGGCGAAGTGCAGCGCGCCGCTGTCGGAGGTGGGCAGGGCGTAGCCGACGCGGGCCAGCGGTTCGCGCGCGAGCGCCGCCAGCGACAGCAGCGACCAGATCAGCACCGACATCTTGGCGCCGCCGATCGCCGACCCCAGCACGCGGTTGACGACCGACAGCGCCGGCGAGCCGGTATGGTCGTCCTTGTCCAGCTGTCGCAGCGGCCACCAGAAGGCGACGCGCACCAGCAGGTTGGCGACGAACGCGAGCACCAGTCCGGAGACGGCATAGGCTACGCCGTAGGGCGCCTCGAACATCCGCACCAGCACGCGCGCCGCAGGACCGGAGAGGTACCAGGCAGCGGCCAGCGCGACGACCCACGCCACCAGCTGCGCCAGCTGCCGCGCCGCACCCTGCAGCGCGCCCCACACAAGGGCGACCAGCAGCAGAATCAGCACGACGAGGTCGGGGCGGTTCATGCAAACCTCGCGAGCGGCCGGGGCGAGACGCCGGACGGGTGGGAGAGCGGTTCACGGGCCGGCCGACTCTAGAGGGCGGCGCGCGAAGGTGTCAAAGATCAACCGCTCTCCTGCGGCGGCTCCGGGACCAGCCTCTCAGCGCAGCGGTCCGGCGGTGGGCTGACGCGTCTTGCCGGCACGGTACCCCTTGAGGTTGGCGCAGGCCGGCTGGTCCTGAAATACCCCGCAGGCCGCGAGCGGCAGCCGTCGCGCGTCGTCCGAGTACCAGAGGTGGACATCGCGCTTGATGGCCGGGTTGTCCACCCGGGTCGCGGTACCCGAGATGTGCACGGCCTTGAAGTCGCCGAGCGGCACGCTGGTCTGCTCCTTGCCGTCCACCTTGAGCCGCAGCAGCCAGACGCGGCGCGAGACGAAGACCGGCAGGCAGACCTCCATTCCGGCCTTGAGCTCCATGCCTCGGACGGCGTAGAGCGCGGAGACGATGTCGCGGATGCCCGGTGGCGTCTTGACGTCGAAGTCCTTGCGGTCGCCCTGCCGCGTGGCGCGCACGTGCAGCTTCCCGTCGCGGGCAGGGAACGCCACGTCGAGCGAGTAGTGGACGCCGTTCTCGGTCGCCGTCTCCTGGTACGCGAGCGACTCCAGCTGAGGTCCCAGCATGGCAGTCGCGACAGCGTCGATGGAGTGGAACTGCGAGGCGAAGGTGCCGGTGCGGCCGCGCGCCTCCACCAGCAGCGGCTTGCCCGGCCGGGCCGGCAGCACCGTCATGCGCACGCTGCCCAGCGACGCGCCCAGCGCACCGAAGTCGTAGTCCATCGCCTCACCCGGGACGAACGGCGGGCGGCGCACCACCGGCGGCGCGATGCAGGAGCCGACGTCAATCGGCGGCGGGCGCGGGACGGGAGGCTGGGTGACACCGGGCGGAGCGACGACGGGCGGCGTCGGCTTGACGCTGGGCGCGCCGGTGATCGTGGCGCTGGACGAACTGGCCGTGACCGTCGCCGTGCTCGACGACGTCTGAACGGTGCCGGTCGCGCTCGATGTAGACGTGGATGTTGTTGACGCAGGTGATGTCGACGTGGATGTCGATATCGAGGCGGCGCCGGACGCTCCATCGGCTGCCGGGCTGGCGCGCGGGGCGGCCAGCGACGTGCTCGCGGTCAGCAGCAGGAGCGCGGCGGCGAGCAGCCGTGCGATGCGCCGGCCACGCGGCTGCGTTTCATGGATCTCGCTGCTATCTCGGTACGACGGTGCGGTGCGGGGGGCGGGTGTCATGTCTCTCTCCTCGGGCTGTCAGGACGCCCGGCCGGAGAGCGCTATTCATCACGGCGCCGCCAGCGCCGCCAGCAACTGGGCGCGCGCTTGGGCGAAATCGGCGGGCGACCGGCCGAAGTCGAACAGCCTCGGCGCGAGCCGTTGTGCCAGACGACGGGCCTGCTCCGCCTTGATCGCACCACGCCCCGCCAGCAGCCGGAGCAGCTCCAGCTCCTCCAGTCCATCGCGGATATGGGCGAGACGCAGCGACGCGATCGGGATGTCGGTCTGTCCGCCGATGCGATCGGGACGGCCCGGATAAAACAGGGTTCCGTCGCCGTTGCCGCCGAACGCGAACAAATCCTCCCACGGGTCGATCCGCTCTGCCTTGTCGGCGTTCCAGCGACCGAAGGCGTACACCGTGTCGAAGTACAGCTCGCCGGCGACCTCGTGGACGAACGCCTGCCAACCCATGATGCGTGCGGCCGCGGGGTCGGCATCGACCATGTAGCTGGGCCAGCCCGAGAAGTACCGATCGCGCGCGTCGCCGAAGGGGCCGTGACCGCAGCCGTGCGAGCTGCAGCTCTGGTACCAGAACAGCCGCGCTCCCCGGCGCTCCGCCTCGCGATACGCCTCGCGCGGTTGCTCACCCTTGCAGAACTCGCCGCGCCTTTCTTTGTGGTCGAGGCAGTTGAGGTTGGGGGCCCAGATCTCCACCTGACCCACGAGCGAGCGGTCGATCGGCATCGTCACGAGGCGCGCCACCCCGCTGCCCGCAAGCGCCGTCAGCCGCGACTCCAGCTCGGCGCGCTGGTTTTCGCGGGGTTCGTCCATGACGTAGGCGAAGAGGCGATCGGCCCATCCTCGCTGGGCGAATCGCGATCGCACGAGCGCGGCGTAGCGCCCCCAGTCGCGCCTCGGCAACGCGTCTGGAATCCGCAGATCGACGAGAGCAAATCGGCCGTCACGGTCGCCGTCCATCACCGGCGTCAGCTCTCTCTCCCAGGCCGAGGTGTCGACGTCGAGCGACCCCATGGCCGACGTCGTCCACGCGGGGGGAATGCGCGAGAGCACATGCAACGAGAGCCGATACTTGAGCGCCAGCCGTGCGTATCGGTCGACCAGCTCGAGCCGCCGCGCGTCGCTGCCCACGCGCCCGTCGTGACCCAGCAGCACGTTGCGGCCCGAGAGGCCAAACGTCGCTGGAAAGCCACCGGTCGGTGGCAAGAGCAGATCGTGCACCAGCACCGACAGCGGCAGCGTGCGGCGTTGACCGGCGGCCTCGACCACCACGGTGCCGAGATGGCGTCCCGGAGCGGCCTCCGGCGGCGCACACACCTCGAGCAGCAGCGGTTGATGCGTCCGCGCCGGCACCGTCACCGGCAGGGCGTTGCGCCGCTCGTGCACCAACGTATCGACGAGGGGGATCAGCGCGTCGGGCCAGCGACCGGTCGCGCCCTCGGTGTTCGACGGCGTCTTCACGTCGAGAAACGCTTGCCGATACAGGACCGGCGAGATGCGCGCGCCGCCGCTCGAGGGAAGCGTCAGGGCGTCCACCCGCGCGCCGGAGATGGTCACGGTCGAGGTGGCGGAAATGACCGGCTGCCCCAGCTCGCACTCGCCGCGGGCGATCTCCAGCGCAATGGCGTCGCCCGCGTCCGGTGGCAGCGGCCGATCGGGGCGCACCTTGTGCAGCGCCGGCACCGCGTGCAGTTGCCATTCCTGCGCGCTCGTGGCGAGAGGCGCGAGCAGGAGTGTGCTGGCGATGGTGGTCGTGCGGAGCATCCGCGGCACCTCGTCGGGCCCGGTCGGAGAGCCCCGCGGCGAGGGTGGCCATCTCCGCGTCGATCGGCAGCGGCGCTCCATGGCCGTGCGCCGACGCGGTTTCGCTTGTCAGCGCCGCCCGAAAGGGTAGTTTGAGCCGATTTTCGACTTCTCGTATTGCAGTGGAGTAACGACATGTCCCTTGTCATCCGGGCGCGATTCGTCCCGATGCTCGCCTCGCTTCTCGCGCTGATGTTGACAGCGCTGCCGACGCGCGCCGGAGCGGAGACGCTCGAACTGCTGGCGGTGCTCGACTTCGACGCGCCGGACAAGTCGCTCAACCCGGACGAGCTGCAAGTGCTCACCGACGCGTTTCGCAGCGCGGTCGTCAAGGCGGTGGGCAACCACTACAAGGTGCTGACGCGCGAGACGATGGCCGAGCTGGTGCCTCCGGAGCGACTGCAGTGCTTCGTGGACAAGTGCGCCGCGGAGATCGGCCGGATGTTGCAGGCCCCGTATGTGGCGGCCGGCACGCTGCGCAAGCTGGGGACGCGGCAGTTCTTGACCATCGAGGCGTACGAGTCGCGCACGGGGCGGCTGCTGGGCTCCGAGCAGATCCGCGGGGCGTCGCTGGACGACCTGCTTGATGCGATCGACGCGCGTGCGCAGGGGCTGTCGCGCACCTGGTTTCCGGCGGGACAGGTCGCTCCGGTCGTCGCGGTCAAGCCGGCTCCGCCGGTGGAGGTCGTGGTCGCGCCGGCTCCGGCTCCGACTCCTGCTCCGGTTGTGGCAGTGACTACGCCGCCTGCTGTCGCGCCCGCGCCGCCCGCCACGGCCAACGAGCCCGCGCCGGTACCGACGCCGCCCGTGGCGCTGCGCTCCGTCGCGATCGCCTCCCCTGCCTTGGCCAATGGTGGTCCGCAGCCGGCGCCCAAGGAGAGCGTGCTGTTCGTCGAGCCGGTGGCCGCGCCGTATCGCCGCTCGGTCGCCCTGCGTGCTGGGCTGGGTGGCCACACCGGCGTCGTCGGCTTCGGACTCGAGTACCGCCCCTCGTGGTGGGGACTCGCCATCGGTACCGGCTGGAAGGCGCTGAGCCTTGGCTTCACCGCGGGGCCTGCCGACAACCGCGGCGGGCCGTATGTCGACGCGCATCTCGTGGCGCTCGAATCGGGGCCGCTCAACGACAGTGGCGTCTCGAATGGCGGCTTCGGCCTCGGCGTCACGGCTGGCTGGGACTTCCGGTTCTGGGAGTGGCTGTCCGTCAAGGCCGGTGCGGGTGTCGCCTTCAACAGCCGGGTCGACTACTCGAACTGGAGCGCCGACGGCCAGCAGCAGGGCCCATGGATGATCGACCTCAACGTCGGTCCGGTGTTCTGACCCGCCGCGTCCGACCTGCCTCTGATTCAGCGTTTTGTGGAGCTCTCCGATGAAGAATCACCTCTCGGCCTTGCTGATCGCGGCGCTGCTCGCCGGCTGCCGGTATCTCGCCTATGACACGCCCAATTACCATCCGGGGCAGATTGGGAACCAGCCAAGGTGCGAGGAGGGTAAGTACTGGCTGCCGTCGCTGAACAACTGCATTCCCATCGGCACCGACGCCTGCACCGACGATCCGTGCGACGCGCAAAATACAGGTGCCACCTGCACCTCCTTTGAACAGCTGACGGATAACCGTGCGTACAAATGCACCTGTTGGCAATCGGGGGCGGCGTTCGACTACGCCACGCGGCGCTGCCTTCCGGGGGGCCCGGGTACCGCCGTTGAGTGTGTCACGCCCAAGGTCACCTGCGATACCGAGCGCGGACAGCGGTGCTTCGAGGGGCAGGATGGTTTTCAGAATTGCGGCTGCCCCGCGGACTCCCGCAATGTCCTGGGGTATTGCATCCAGAACGGCAAGAAGTCCTGTGATGAGACGGACCCCGCCAAGGCGCCGTGCGGCAGCCTGACCTGCGTGCCCGAAATCAACCGCGGCTACCTCTGCATTTGCGGCAACGGCGATACCAGGGAGCGTCCCGAGGCCTGCAAGCCCAAGACGTGCGCCGACCTCGCATGCTCTCAGGACTGTACAGAGGGTGATGCATCCACGGGCGCATCCTGCCGGTGCTTCGACGGTCACGAGCCGACGGTGGACGGCGGCTGCAACCCGATCAACGAATGTGACGGCGCTCCCGTGTGTCACGACTCTCAGGTGCTTTGTCTCGATATGACACCCGACGCGCTGTCGTCGACAAAGTACCTGTGTGTTTGTGATCCCCGAACGACCGGGGACGATTGTGAGTTCACCGTGCAGGATCCGGCATGGCCCATGCCCGATACCAGCTGCCCGCTGCGTGACACGATGGTCGTGGCGAACGGTACCGATTGTGCGGTTGCGCAGGATGCGACCACGTCCAGCACCACGCGGCGGCGTGCGCTCTACGCGGTGGCGCCGGCCGATGCGGCGGCCTTCGGCGACACCGTGCATCCCGTCTCGTCCGACGACGGTGTTCCGCTGCGGGTCGTGGCGGATCGCGTGACCCAGCTGTACTGGACGCGGGCGCCGCTGGCCCGCGGTGGTGCACACCGGCTTTCGCATGCCGACGCCGTGCGTGCGTGTGACGAGGCCACGACGGGGGCGTATCCCGACTGGCGCCTGCCGACGCGCCTCGAGCTGCTCAGCCTCGCCGACCTGCACCGCGTCACGGCCAACGGAAAGCGGCTGCACCCGATCTTCGAGCTCGAGGCGGCCGGATCGGCGCCGCAGGAGTTCTGGAGCGACACCCCCGTGGCCGGCGCTGACGGCCGTCATTGGGTGGTGTCGTTCGAGAACGGCCTGTGGTTCGAGGCGCCTGACGTCGGCGCGGGAGACGACAAGGCGTTCGTGCGCTGCGTGCGGGTGGAGCCATGGCGCCGCGAGGGCGATGTGCCGTGGGACTTCCGCAACGAGCGGTGGCGGGTCAAGGCGGGCACGGACGGCCAGTGGGCGTCGTTCGTCGACGTCAAGACGCGGCTGGAGTGGACCGTGCGTCCGGTGGGCAATGCCGTCTACGTCAACCCCGGCGAGACGACCCCGACGACCGGCGAGCCGAGGCTGGCGGGGACGTGGAGCGGCGCCTCCACCGCTTGTTCGGAACTGGAGCTCACGTCGGGCGAGGTGACCAAGACCGACTGGGGGCTGCCGTCGATCAAGGAGCTTCTGACGCTGCTCGACAGCTCGAGAACCGCGAGCCCATTGCCCGATCCGGACAAGGACAACACCGAGCGGTACGGCGTCTTCGATGACGACGACATCACGACGGCGATCTGGTCCGGGTCGCCGCATCCGACCGAGGCCGGTAGGTATCTGACGCTGACGCCCGAGAGCGGTGCGGTTGATCAACGCCGGGTCGATACGAATCAGCAGACGGTCTGCGTGCGCTGGGCGAAGGAGCTCGTGCAGCGGTAGCTCCCACCGGAGGCGGTTGACTCGGCGGCGGTGGGTCGGTAGGTGCGCCGCATGTCGAGCATCTCCCTCCCGGCCGAGTCCGCACCGTTTCGCAACCCTGGCGCCCAGCGTCCCGAGCTGCTGGCGCCGGCCGGCAACGAGGAGTGCCTGCGGGCGGCGGTGGGGGCGGGGGCCGACGCCGTCTACTTCGGGCTGACGGCCGGTTTCAACGCGCGGCAGCGGACCGGGAACTTCGAGCTGGACGACCTGCCGCGGATCTTCGACTACCTGCACGACCACGGCGTCAAGGGGTACGTGGCGTTCAACACGGTCGTCTACGACCAGGAGCTGGAGCGGGCGGCGGCCTGTCTGGCGGCCGTGGCGGCGGCGGGGGCCGACGCGCTCATCGTGCAGGACCTGGGCGTCGCGCGCTTTGCCCATGCGCTGGCACCGACGCTGCGGCTGCATGCCTCGACGCAGATGACCGTCTCCTCGCCGGAGGGGGCGCAGGTGGCGCGGTCGCTCGGCGTGCGGCGCATCGTGCTGCCGCGGGAGCTGTCGATCGAGGAGATGGCGCGGTTCCGGCGTGAGACGGAGCTCGAGCTGGAGTGCTTTGTCCATGGGGCGCTATGCGTCTCGTGGAGCGGCCAATGCCTGACGAGCGAGGCGTGGGGGCAGCGGTCGGCCAACCGGGGCCAGTGCGCGCAGAGCTGCCGGCTGCCGTACACGCTGATGGTCGACGGCGCGCCGCGCGAGACGGGGCTGGAGCGGTATCTACTGAGCCCCAAGGACCTGGGCGCGTGGGACCTGCTGCCCGAGCTGTGCGAGGCGGGGATCTCGTGCTTCAAGATCGAGGGCCGCTACAAGGGGCCGGACTACGTGGCCGCCGCCGTGGAGAAGTACCGGCGCGCGCTGGACGGCTGGCTGGAGAGCGGCCGACGCGGATTAACCGCCACCGACATCGAGGAGCTGCAGCTCACCTACAGCCGCGGCTTTTCGCCGGGGTGGATGCGCGGCGACGACCACCAGGAGCTGTCGCACGGGGTGCATCCGGGCCATCGCGGGCTGCGGGTGGGGACGGTGGCGCGCGTCGCCGGTCTGCGGGTGTGGGTGCGGCGCGATGAGGACGCCCCGGAGGTCAAGGCCGGCCATTGGATCGTCTTTGACCAGGGCGACCCGGAGGCGGAGGCGCCGTGCGGCGGCACCTTTGCGGCCGAGGCGCCGGTGGGTGACCTGCAGGAGCTGCGGTTCGGCGACCCGGGGCCCGACCTGCGCAAGGTGCGTCCCGGTGACGTGGTGTGGAAGTCGCACGATTCCGCGCTCAAGAGGCGGCTGTTGCGGGCGATGGAGGCGGAGCGCAAGGTGGCGCTCGATCTGGTGGTGCGCGGTGCTCCCGGCGCGCCGCTGGAGGTAGAGGCGGAGGACCTCTGGGGCCGCACCGCGCGCGTCGTTTCGGACATGCCGCTGGAGGCCGCGCGTCAGGCGCCGCTGGGGCCGGAGCAGCTGCGCGACAAGCTGGGTGCGCTGGGCGAGACGCGCTACGAGCTGCGCCGGCTGCGGGTGGAGCTGGCGGGCGCGGTCGCGGTGGCGCCGTCGGAGCTCAAGCGGCTGCGGCGGCGTCTGGTGGAGCAGCTGGAGTCGCAGCCGGTCGAGCACCGCCGTCACGCCGTCGAGCTGGTCTCGCCGGCCGCGGTGGTGCCGCCGGTGGTTCTCGATCTGCCGGTGGCCGCGCCCGGGCTGGTGCCGCTCTGCCGCACGCTGGAGCAGGTGGAGACGGTGCTGGAGCTGGGCTTTGACGAGGTCTACCTGGACTTCATGGAGCTGGTGGGGTTGGGCGAAGCGGTGCGGCGCTGTCGCAGCGCCGGCGCGCGGGTCGTCATCGCCACGATGCGGGTGCAGAAGCCGGGAGAGGAGCCGTTCGACAAGCGGTTCGAGTCGCTGCGGCCGGACGGCATCCTGGCGCGCCATCTGGGGGCGCTGCACCACTACCGCGGCCGGGGCGAGGCGCTGGCGCTGCATGGTGACTTCTCGCTCAACGCCACCAACGTGCTGACAGGCCGGACGCTGATGGCGCTGGGGCTCACGACGCTCACGCCCAGCTACGACCTCAACGTCACCCAGCTGGAGCGGATGGCCGACGGGCTGCCGTCAGAGCGGCTGGAGGTGACGCTGCACCAGCATCTGCCGCTGTATCACACCGAGTACTGCGTCTACGCACACAACCTCTCGCAGGGGCGCAACTGGCGCGACTGCGGGCGGCCGTGCGAGTCGCACCGGGCGGCGCTGCGCGACGACAAGGGGCTGGAGCACCCGGTGCTGGTCGATGTCGGCTGTCGCAACACGGTGTTCAACGCGCGGGCTCAGTCGGCGGCGGCCCACGTGGCGGCGCTGCAGCGGCGGGGCGTCCGGCGGTTTCGGATCGAGTTCGTCTGGGAGGGGCCGGACGAGGTGCGGCGCGTGGTGGCGTCGTATCGGGCGCTGCTGGAGGGCACGCGCACGGCGCAGCAGGTGGCGCGCGAGGTGGGGGCACTGGAGCGTTACGGCGTCACGAGCGGCACCTTCGCGGTGTTGTGATGCGCGCTGTTGTGATCGACGCACCCCGCGGACGTGAGATCAGCCCGGCGTCGGCGCCGAGGGCTGCACGTGCGGCGTCCTCTGCGTCGAGGCCTGCCCGCGTCGCGGCGTCGGCAGTCGTGATCGCTCGAGGGATCGCGTGTCGGCACCCCACTGCATCAGCCGCGCGCCGTGCTTGTCCACCACCAGATAAGGAAACCGCACGCCGCCGTGCTGGGGGGAGGGCAGCCAGCTGCCCAGGTTGATGTAACGCGCCCGCGCACCGACCGGCGCGTCGACCGGCCGGTGGGAGTGGCCCATCACCACGACCGGCACATCGAAGAGCGCCGCCAGCCGTCCGGCCACGCCCCATAGCTTGGGGTGCGCGTCGACCAGCCGCGCCCGCGCCAGCCGGCGATCCACCCGCCAGGCCAGCGCCACGGTCGCCACGAGCGCCGCCGCCCGCCACGGTGCCGGCATCGACGCGGCCGCGCAGCCGGCCAGCAGCAGCAGCGCGCCCCCCGCCAGCAGCACCCGGTCGACGAACAGCATCTGCGCCACCCGCACGACGTTGTCGCTCGCCGGCGGCCGGAGCAGCGCGGAGAGCTCCCCGGCGAGGCGTAAATGATCGGCCACCACGCCGGCGAGGCTGCGTGCCAGCCGCTCGGTCACGGAGCGTCGTGCCGCTTCGTCGCCGCGTCTGGGGCCGATCCATCGCGCCCGAAGCGCCCGCACCAGCATTCGCAGGGACATGAGTCCGTAATCGGCCAGCACGCGCACGAATCGTCCGCCGCCATAGGCCCAGCGCAGAAAGTCGCGCGGCGTCCAGCCGTCGATGGCGTTGAGGTCGAGCGCGCCGTGATGATGGCCGAACAGCCGCAGCGCGACTGTCGAGACCGGCTCGGCGAGCGGCGTCGTATGACTGTTTTCCTCCTGCCGTTTGGTAGACGTCGGTGTCGGGTCGTCCGCCGGCTCGGGGGCCACGCAGTACTCGTCATAGCGGTGGCCGTGCTCCACGTAGAGCCGGCCCGGCTCCAGATGGAACCAGTCACGGAACAGGACGCGCGCCGCCAGCGGTTCGTGTCGTCCGCAGCTGCGTTGCAGGGCGCTCTCCAGCGCCGCGACGAAGGCCCGCCGCACCGCACTCAGCCGCCATTCCTGGTCGTGGTTGCCTGCGACGATCACCAGGTCGTGGCCGTCCGCGACGAACCGCGCCAGTCGCTCCACGAAGCGTCGATGGCGCGACACCACCTGCGAGAGCTTCCAGACGGCCTTGTCGCTCTCCGGCCCCAGTCCGCCGCGCTCCTCCTCCGGTGTGACGCGGAACGGCACCGCCTCGTGCGGCGCCGGTACGAGGCTGATGCCGATGAAGTCGACGAGGTCGCCGGCCACCACCAGCCGCCAGCAGGTGGGACGCCCGTGCGGCGGCGATGGGGCGAGCTGGTCGAGCAGGGCGACGAGCGCTGCGTCCTGGGGCGGCGGGGCGGTGTGCGTCACGCCGCGTCGCAGGTCTCCCCCGAGGTGGAGGTCGCTGATCGCCAGCAGCTTGTGCGGCAGGCTGCGCCGTCGTCTCTCGCTGCGTCCTGCCCGCATGGTCCCGGCCCACCCCCGTCCAGAGGGTAGGTGCGACGCCGCCGCGCGGCATCCCTAGGTGCGGCTGGCCTCTCTCGCGGCGACGATCGGTGCCAGGACGCCAAGCCAGAGACGCTCCAAGGAGCGTCTTTACCGGCAGAGGAGGAGGTCGCGGAGCGTGTGCCTTCCCGCCGCCTCGTGGAGGCGTGCTTCAGCACGCCTTTCATTGGAATCCTCTCGAGTCCGATCGCTGGAGGAGGCCGGCGCGTCACCCTCGGCTCCGCGCTCGTTGCCAAGACTCCAAGCCAGAGACGCTCCAAGGAGCGTCTTTACCGGCAGAGGAGGAGGCCGCGGAGCGCGTGCCATCCCTCCGCTTCGTGGAGGCGTGCTTCAGCACGCCTTTCCTGGGAATCCTCTCGAGTCCGATCGTTGGAGGAGGCCGGCGCGTCACCCTCGGCTCCTCGATCGTTGTCAAGACGCTGAGCCAGAGGCGCGCAGATGCGCGCCTCCACGGGAGGAAGGACGAGGCCAGATCCGAGACGCCTCCGCGCCCGTCACCGCGTTCGCTTGGCCTCATTCCACAGGCCGTCGAGCGCAGCGGCGTCGAGGGCATCGACACGGCTCCCGCGCTCGTGCGCCAGCTGCTCCACCTGACGGAAGCGCCGCTCGAACTTGGCCGCCGCCTCGCGCAGCACATCCTCCGGATGCTGGCCCAGCTTGCGGGTCCACTGCGCCACCGCGAAGAGCAGATCGCCCAGCTCCTCGGCCACCTGCGCCGCGTCGCCCGCCGCCACCGCCTCGTCCACCTCGGCCAGCTCCTCGGTCACCTTGGCGCGAACATCCGCCGCGGCGCTCCAATCAAAGCCGACGCGCGAGGCCTTCTCTCCCAGCCGCTCGCTGCGGACCAGCGCCGGCAACGCGCGCGGCACCCCGTCCAGCGCCGACGGCCGCTCCTGTCCCGCCGCCTTGCGCTCGGCCTCCTTCTGACGCGCCCAGTTGGTCAGCACCTCGTCCGATCCGCCCTGGAGCTTCAGCTCGCCAAACACGTGCGGGTGGCGCGAGATCATCTTGTCGGAGATCGCGTCGGCGACGTCGGCAAAGCCGAACAGCCCCTCCTCCTCGCGCAGCCGCGCCTGAAACACCACCTGCAGCAGCAGGTCGCCCAGCTCCTTGCGGTGCTCCTGGGGGTCGCCCTCGTCGATCGCCTCCAGCACCTCGTACGCCTCCTCGATGAGGTAGGGCCGCAGGCTGCGCAGGTCCTGCTCCAGATCCCACGGGCAGCCGCGCTCCGGGTCGCGCAGGCGGGCCATCACCGCCACCAGCCGTTCGAGCGCCGCGCCGTGACGACCGGACGAGGCCTCGACAGCAGGCGTGGCGGAGGAATCGGTCGTTTCGTGCGGATGGCTCATGCGCTGGCTCCAAGGCTGACGAGGCTCGGACCATAAACCGACCCTGCCGATGCCGTCTGCGTCCCGCGGCGCCGATCTCCCCGTTATGCTCCCCCGCATGACCCAGGCCGCCCGTCCCGTCAGCAGCAACGACACCGCCTCCCTCCCGACCGCCGCCGAGACCGATCGGCTCCACTCCGCCCGGCTGGAGCTGGACGACAACACCGTCGCGCAGACGCTGGCCGGCGGGCACAACGCGCACTTCAAGCTGATCGAGCGACGCTGCCGCGTCCAGGTCGGCTCGCGGGGCACCACGGTGGTGGTGACGGGCGACGGGCCCAGCGTCCAGTTCGCCGAGCGGCTGCTGGGACAGCTGGTGGCGATCATCAAGTCGGGCCATCCGCTTTTTCCGGAAGATGTCGACCAGGCGATCCGGCTGCTGTCGACGCATCCCGAGCTGGACCTGCGCAGCATCTTCCTCGACACGGTCGTCTCGCGCGGCTCGCGCATGGTGGCGCCCAAGGGCGTCGCGCAAAAGCACTACGTCGAGGCGATCCGCCGTCGCGACGTGGTCTTCGGCGTGGGGCCGGCCGGCACCGGCAAGACCTATCTGGCGATGGCGATGGCGGTGGGCGCGCTGCTGGAAAAGCGCGTCAAGCGGATCGTCCTCTGCCGACCGGCGGTGGAGGCGGGCGAGAAGCTGGGCTTTCTGCCGGGTGACATCGCCGAGAAGGTGAACCCCTACCTGCGACCGCTGTACGACGCGCTCCACGACATGATCGACTTCGACAAGGCGCGCGCGCTGGTGGAGCGGGGCACGATCGAGGTGGCGCCGCTCGCCTTCATGCGCGGCCGCACGCTCAACGACGCGTTCGTGATCCTCGACGAGGCGCAGAACACCACGCCGGAGCAGATGAAGATGTTCCTCACGCGCCTGGGCTACGGCTCCAAGGCGGTGGTGACGGGCGACATGACCCAGGTCGACCTGCCGAGCGGCAAGGCGAGCGGGCTGGCAGAGGCGCTGTCGATCCTGTCGGAGATCGAGGGGATCGAGGTGGTGCGCTTCTCGGACATCGACGTCGTGCGCCATCCGCTCGTGCAGGACGTCATCCGCGCCTATGACGCCCTCGATCGCCGGCGCCGCGAGGCGACCGCCAAGTCAGAGCCCCAGCGCTGATCAGCTGCTTGCGGCGGCTGTGACAGAGGCGACGCCGGAACCCACGATAGGCGCCCTCAAGCGCGCCTCCACGGCAGAGAAGGCACCACGAGCGCGGCTTACTTCACCTCGATCGTCGCCGCCTCGTCATCAACGACCACCGCCTGACGCGCCTTGGCGAGCGCGGGGAAGAACTCCTGCCAGCCGATCGGCGTGCGCCCCTCCGTGTCGTCGTCGTGGCCGGCGAAACCGATCGAGCCGTCGGCGGCGCGGACGGGGAACCGCTCGTGCCGGCCCGCCCAGTGCAGGATCTGTCCGTGATCGGTGAGCGTGCGCTGCATGCCGTGGGCTCCGCGTCGGGTCGAGGTCGAGAAGAGGAAAACCGCGGCGGACCTTAGCCGCCCGCGCGCGGCGTGACGAGGGTGATGCCGTCGCCGCCCTCGTGCGCCTCGCCCGGGCGGAACGACTGCACGTAGGGGCTGCTGTCCAGCTCCTCCCGCACCGCCTTCTTGAGCGCGCCGGTGCCGTGGCCGTGGACCACCAGCAGCTCCCGGGCGCCCGACTGCACGGCGGCGTCGAGGGCGTGGCGCACCGCCCGCAGCGCGTCCTCGGTGCGCCGTCCTCGGACGTCGACCCGCCCGGGGGCGCTCTCCACGGCCGCGGCCGAGACACGCTGCAGCGCCTGCTCCTTCTCCTCCTCCGTCCGCTTGAACCGCGCCGGTGCGTTGCGGGTGCGCCCGGTGAGCGCCACCAGGTCGGTCAGCGGCACCCGGGTCTTGAGCGAGCCCATCGTCACCAGCGCCGTGGCGCCGCTCACCTCCGTCACCTCGCCCTCGCGTCCGAGGCTGGCCACCGTCACCCGCTGCCCGGGGCGGATCTCCGATGGGTCGACAGCGGCCGCCTCGCGCGCCGCCAGTGCCTGCGCCCGCGCCTCCTCGCGCGCCGCCGCCTTGGCCGCCTCCTCCTGCGCCTTGGCCAGCGACTGCTGCGCCTCCACCGCCGCCTTGACGCTGCGGTCCGCCTGCAGCGAGGCCAGCGTGCGCCGCACCTCCGCCCGGGCCCGGTCGATCTCCCGCACGAGGTCGCGCTGCAGCCCCGCCTTGAGCTCCAGCGTGCGCTGCTCGAGCAGCCGTCGCTGACGCTCCCACTCCTGCCGCGAGGCCTCCAGCTTGCGCCGCTCGCGGTCCAGCGCCTCCTCCAGCCGTCGCGCCTCGGCCCGCTCCGCCTCCAGCGCCGCCACCGCCCGCCCCAGCGCGCCGCCCGAGCCTCCCAGCAGCTCCCGCGCCCGGTCGCACACCAGCTCCGGCAGGCCGACGCGGCGGGCGATCTCGATGGCGCTCGAGGCGCCCACCACATGCAGCTTGAGCTTGTACGTCGGCGCCAGCCGCTCGAAGTCGAACTCCACCGAAGCCGCCATGAACCGCGGGTCGGTCAGCCCCTTGGCCTTCACCTCGTCCAGGTGGGTGGTGATCATCACCTGCCCGCCGGCCTCCACCAGCGCCTCCAGCACCGCCGAGGCGATCGCCGCGCCCTCGCGCGGGTCGGTGTCGGCCGCCATCTCGTCGATGCAGATGAGGCTGCCCGGCGTGGTGTGCGCGGCGATGTCGCGCAGGGCCACCAGATGGGCCGTGAAGGTGGAGAGATCGCGCGAGAGGTCGCCCTCGTCGCCGATCGCCGTGAAGACCGACTCGTACAGCGGCAGCCGCGAGCCCTCGCCCGCAGGCACCGGCAGCCCCGCCCGCAGCATGAGCGCGCACAGCCCCACGGCGGTGAGCGTGACGGTCTTGCCACCCGCGTTGGGGCCGCTGATGATCAAGCCGCGCCGATCGGGCTCCAGCGCCACATCGTTGCCGATGACCGGCACGTCGCGCAGGACGAGCAGCGGGTGGCGCAGCCGCCGCAGGACGAACGGGGCGTCGGCCTCCTCCACCAGCGGCGTGAGCGCATCCATCCGCGCCGAGAGCCGCCCGCAGGCGCCCAGCCGGTCCAGCTCCGCCAGCAGCCCGACGTCGGCCTCCAGCTCCGGCGATCGCCGTCCCACCGCCTCGGTGAGGTCGCGCAGGATCCGCCGCTCCTCCTCCTCGGCCATCGACTGCGCGATGGTCAGCTGGTTGCCCAGCTCGACCAGCTGCTCCGGCTCGACGAACAGCGTCTGCCCGCTCTGGGAGGCGTTGTGGACGATGCCTGGCATCTGCGAGCGATGGGACGCCTTGACTGGCACCACGTACCGCTCGTCGCGGATCGTGTAGTACCGATCGCGCAGCACCTCCTCCAACTCCACGTCGTGCAGCAGCTCGTCGATGCGGCCCTTGAGGCTCCGGTGCAGCCCCCGTGTCCGGCCGCGCAGCTCCGCCAGCATCGGGCTCGCGTCGTCGGAGAGCGTCCCGTCCGGCGCGATCGCCCGCTCCAGCTCCGCCGCCAGCGGCTCGAAGTCGCTCAGGCCGGACGCCACCCCTGCCAGAAGCGGCGCCTTGGTCCGCTGTCCGGCAAGGAAACGCCCCACGCGCACGGCCGTGCGGATCAGCCGGGCACAGCCACGCAGCGCCGCCGCCTCAAGCACACCCTCGCGCGCCGCCCGCTGCAGGTGCGGCCGCGGGTCGTCGTGCGGGTCCAGCGCGTCCAGAGGCAGTTCGAGGCCGAGTTGACCAAGGGTGCGTGACTCTTCGACAAGGTTGAGGTGGCGCTCGACGGAGGCTCGATCGGACAGAAAGGGCAGGGCGGCGGTGTGCTCCCGACCGAAGGCGGTGCGGGCCTCTCCCTCGAGCGCCGTCATCAAACGGGGCCAGCCGAGCTCTTGCAGGGTCTTTTCAGGCAGGTTCATCATCGAGTCCGGCGGGCGAGAGAGGTCGGAAGAAACGGCGGCGCAGCATAGTGGCGGCACCCCGGCGAAGCACGGTCGATCCGGCCGCCGCCGAGCGCACGCCCGGCCTCGGTAGGGCCTCATGTTCCGACGTCGGAACAGTGTCGTTTGGAGGGAAACGCTGGGGGTTCAAGCGGCCGACCGAGGGGCAGGGGATGAAGTTGCGGCGCCGCAACCATGTCGTTTCACCGGAAACGGGTGGTTGACGAGGGCCGATCGGGGGCCAGCGGCCTCATGTTCCGACGTCGGAACAGTGTCGGTTTAAGGGAAACTCTTGTCGGTTAGGGGGTCGACGAGGGGGGGCCGGGGTCGAAGTTGCGGCGCCGCAACCATGTCGTTTCACCGGAAACGGGTGGTGGACGGAGCGGGGCTGCAGCCGTCGGGCCTCATGTTCCGACGTCGGAACAGTGTCGGTTTAAGGGAAACTCTTGTCGGTTAGGGGTCGACCGGGGGCGGTCGGGCCTCATGTTCCGACGTCGGAACAGTGTCGTTTGGAGGGAAACACTGGTCGTTTAGGGGCGGCGACGGGGGGCCGGGATCGAAGTTGCGGCGCCGCAACCATGTCGTTTCACCGGAAACGGGTGGTGTACGAGGGCCGATCAGGGGCCAGCGGGCTCATGTTCCGACGTCGGAACAGTGTCGGTTTAAGGGAAACTCTTGTCGGTTAGGGGTCGACGAGAGGGGCCGGGGTCGAAGTTGCGGCGCCGCAACCATGTCGTTTCACCGGAAACGGGTGGTGGACGAGGGCCGATCGGGGGCCAGCGGCCTCATGTTCCGACGTCGGAACAGTGTCGTTTGGAGGGAAACGCTGGTCGTTTAGGGGGCTGCCGAGGGGGCCGAGGTCGAAGTTGCGGCGCCGCAACCATGTCGTTTCACCGGAAACGGGTGGTTTACGAGGGCCGATCGGGGGCCAGCGGCCTCGTGTTCCGACGTCGGAACAGTGTCGTTTGGAGGGAAACGCCGGGCATTCAGGGGCGGTACGGTGCTCGCGCGACCGATCATCCCTCTTTCCGCGGGCGATTCCGGTTGCTCCGGAGGCCGCGCGCGGCTGTAGTGCGCCCATGCGCACACCATCGATCACTCTGACTGTTTTGCTGCTTTCGGCTGTCGCAGCCGCCACTCCGGTGCCTCTCGAGGCGACGGCCGACCGTGCTCAGGAGGCCAAAGCGGCTCTCGATGCTGCGACGGCCCCGGAGGCGTTGCCGGCCGATGGCGATCCGTGGGCGCTGTATGAGGAGGCGTTCGCCGCGGCCTCCTCGGGCCGGGACAGCGAGGCGATGGCCGTCATCGGCCGGCTGCGGATGCGTCACGCCGGCTCGGGCGCCGCGGTGCTCTCCTTCGAGCTCGAGCGCTACATCGCAGGGCGGCAGACCGGTGTCCTCATGGCCCAGAATGCCGAACTCCGGGAGCGGCTCTCGTCAGCGCCCACCGCCGCGGCGCCGATGCGCAGCCCGCCTGCCTTCACGCCTGCGACCCCGGGTCGCACCTACGCCAGCCTGGGAGAGGCGCTGCGCGACGAGAGCCCGACCACCCAGGCCCGCGCCGAGCTGGTGCTGTTCCAGACCATCCAAGGCATCGCCGCCTTCAACGAGCTCTGCTACGTCATCGGCTGCTACGGCCCGTGGACCATCGGCGCCAACATGGCGGGCGCCGGTCTCGGACTCTGGGGGTCGCTCGCTTTCACCAGCGGGGGCATCACCCAAGGCCACGCTCAGGCGATCAACTCCGGCACCCTCTGGGGCGCGTGGCACGGCATCCTGCTGGCGGGCATGACGCAGGTGAGCGCACCCGTTGGCACGATGATGGCACTGGGCGGGCAGGCGCTCGGCACCGTCGGCGGCCACTACGCCTGGCAGGCGCTCAACCTCGGCTCAGGCGACGTCGGGCTGATCAACTCCGCCGGCATCTGGACCACCGCAGCGATGGCGCTGTCGTGGTTCACCCTCTCGCCCGGTTCGCCAAACCCCACGATCTTCCTCGGTGCACTGCTGGCCGCCTCCGACCTCGGCCTGGTCGGCGGCGCGTGGCTCTCGCGCTACATGCCGATCGGACGCGGTCGCGCGCTGGTCATCGACGCTGGCGGCATCCTGGGAGGCCTGACCGGTGCGGCCATCTACGCCCTCATCGTTCCCAACAACTTCAGCGGCTGGGAGCGGGGCCTCGCAGGCACCGCGCTGGTTGGCGTCGTCGCCGGCCTCGGCACCGCCGGCTGGCTGACGCGCGACTGGGATGTGGCGGCTTATCCCATCCAGGTCGGCGTGCTGCCCACCAACGGCGGCGCCCAGCTCGTCGTCTCGTCCAGCCTCTGAGGCCGCGCCCGACACCGGCGCGACGGATTGCGCCGAGCGGCATCGCTCCGCGCTGTCAGCGACCCGCCTGTGTTCCGCTTGCCAGCAAGGCGGACCGCCGGATATCTTCCCCGCCCCCCGCGGGATCGACAGCTTCCCTGTCGCCCACAGCCCCGACCGGACGGCCCCGACGCGGCCGCCCCGAGGTAGACCATGGCCGAGACCGCCACGCTCACGCTCCGCAACCAGACCCTCGAGCTGCCTGTCTTCGAGGGCAGTGAGCGGGAGGTGGCCGTCGACATCATGGCCCTGCGCGCCAAGACCGGCGCCATCACCTTCGACGATGGTTACGGCAACACCGGCGCCTGCCGCAGCGCGGTGACCTTCCTCGATGGCGAGCAGGGCATCCTCCGCTACCGCGGCTACCCGATCGAGCAGGTCGCCGACGGCGCCAGCTTCCTCGAGACCGCCTGGCTGCTGCTCCACGGCGAGCTGCCCAACAAGGGCCAGCTGGCCGGCTTCGAGCAGGAGCTCAAGAACCGCGCCACCATCCCCGAGGCGATCCACCAGCTCTACGCGGCGCTCCCCGCCGAGACGCACCCGATGGCCGCGCTCGCCTCGGCCGTTGTGGCGATGGCCGGCTTCGACAAGAACGCCGACGACCCGAAGGAGTTCGGCCGGCTCTACCTCGACCTCCTCGCCAAGCTGCCGACGCTGGCCGCCGCCTGGTTCCGTCGCTCGCAGGGCCTCGCGCCCGTCGCGCCGGACGCGTCGCTCGACTACACGTCCAACTTCCTCAAGATGATGTTCGGCGCCTCCCCCGACGCCAAGATCGCCAAGGCGCTGGACGTGCTGTTCATCCTGCACGCAGACCACGAGCAGAACTGCTCCACCTCCACCGTCCGCATCGTCGGCAGCTCGCGCGCCAATTTGTACGCGTCGCTCTCCGCCGGCGTCTGCGCACTCTGGGGCCCGCTCCACGGCGGCGCCAACCAAGAGGTGCTGGAGATGCTGGAGGCGATCCAGACCGACGGCGGCGACGTCAAGTCGGCCGTGCTCAAGGCCAAGGACAAGAACTCCGGCTTCCGCCTGATGGGCTTCGGTCACCGCGTCTACAAGAACTTCGACCCGCGCGCCCGCATCATCAAGCGCCACGCCGACAACGTGCTGGGCCAGCTGGGTATCCAGGACCCGCTGCTCTCCATCGCGAAGGAGCTGGAGCAGGCCGCCCTCAGCGACGACTACTTCATCTCCCGCAAGCTCTACCCCAACGTCGATTTCTACTCCGGCATCATCTACCGGGCGATGGGCTTCCCCACGGCGATGTTCACGGTACTGTTCGCGCTGGGCCGCCTGCCGGGCTGGATGGCGCAGTGGAAGGAGATGCGCGAGCAGGACGCCCGCATCGGCCGCCCCCGCCAGATCTACACCGGCGCCACCGAGCGGCAGCTGTCGCCCATCTCCGACCGGTAGTTCGATACTCGGAGAAAACGAGACGCCCCGGCGCTGCAGCTCCGGGGCGTTTTCGTTGTCGCATTCTTCGAGATGTCGTCGACCTCTCGCTGTCGATCAGGTTGGTACCGGAGGAGGGATTCGAACCCACACGCCCTTGCGGACAGCGGATTTTGAGTCCGCCGCGTCTACCATTCCGCCACTCCGGCCCCTCGCCAACAGCCCGCGGCATACCGTGCCCGCTGTGGAGGCGTCAAGCGATCGTCACAGGTTTCGCGCGGTTTGGTCCGGCCAGCACCGCTCGTCGGTAGGTGATGCTGGCACGCTGCATCGGCGGCGCCTTCGGTCGGAGCTCACCAGCCGGTCGTGCCGCGCCGCAGCGGGCCGCGGTCGATCCGCAGGCAGTGCTGGGCAGCAAGGCCTGCGGGGCTGCCTCCGATGAAATGCGGACCGTGGTCTCGATCGGTCACGCCGCGCCAGTCGCGTCGATGACGAACGAAGGTTCGGAGGGGTCTCAAATTTTGTCGTTGATGACAGCGCCTCGGTCGCGGCTGACGCCGCTCCCGAGCTGTGACCCCTGATTCATGGGCTTGCCGCCCATGAATCAGCTCAGGGGCTGGGTGCCTCGCAGGACGTGGGCGCTCGCGCTCCTCGCGCGACCAAGGCCCGTTGGCGAGGCGATCTCGTCGACCTCCGGTTCAACCAGCTCATGGCCGGCTTCCCGCATGCGCTGCATTCCGATCACCACGAAGGCGGTGAATCGACGCCCGTGCTGGGGGCCCACGCCGCAAGCGCCGCTGCGTCAGGTCGACGCCTAGAACGCCAGCATCAGCCCTCCGCTCAGCGCGCCGCCGTCCAGGTTGAGCGCACCGCCCATGCCCCACCACATGCGGCTGTACTCCAGAAAGAGGCTGGTGGAGTTGATCCCGAAGTCATCGTCCAGACTGGCCGCCTTGTCCGGCTCTGCGGCGTCCAGCACCAGCTGCAGCCCGCCCGTCAGCTCCAACCCCTGCTGCACGCCGCGCGCCTCCTTGCCGTTGACGACGGAGACGGTGCCGTTCTTGCTCGACGACCACGGCACCACGCCCCAGCCCAGCTGGACGTACGGCACCAGCGGGATGCTCCGCTGCTCCCAGAGAAAGTCCGCCCGGTATGAGAGGTACGGCGTCAGTGACGTGAGCTCCAGGTTGGTCTCATCCTCGGTCGTCAGCGCAGGGTTGGAGGAGACGCGCCCGGCCCCCTCGACGCGCCACGTGCCCAGCGCAAGGCCGGCCGAGACCCGCCCCATCCGCGTCCAGAGGTCGTACTCCAGCTGCGCCCGCCACAGCAGCGCACCGCCCGTCCCAAACGTGGTCGCATACGGCGTCGTCACGAGGTTGTTGTCCACCTCCGGCACGTAGTTGCCCGTCTTGACCGCCAGCGAGAACCGGCGCGGCGAGCGGATGAACCCCGTGTTGTCGGCCCGCGCCTCGTGGGCACCCAGCGTGATGGCGAGCGCCGCTCCCGTCGCGATCGTGCCGACGGCCGCGCGCCGACGGCGCAGCAGCGACAGCAGCCCGATGACGGCGCCCAGCCCGCCGCCAGCCGCCGAGCAACCGCCGCCCGCCGTACCGCCGGCCGCCGTGTAGAGGTCGTAAAACCCCTGTGCGAGCTGCGGCGTGGCGGACACCCCGGTGCTCGTCGCTGCGTTGGCTGCGTCATCGTCGGTGCCGGCGTCATCGTAGGCTGTCACCGTCACCGTGTAGGCGGTGCCATTGACGAGGCCGCTCACCGTGGTGCTGGTGGTGTTGCCGCCGGCGATCTCGACCGTCTTGACCACAGTCGCTCCGCTCGCGACGGTGACCGCATACCGGGTCGCCCCCGTCGACGCCGTCCACGAAACCGAGATCCCGCCGTCCAGTGCCGAGGCCGTCACGCCCGTCGGCGCCGGCGGTGGCTGCGAGTCGAGCGCGAAGGTCACCTGGCCCGAGCTCACCACCTTGCTCGTGTCGTCGCCGTAGACCCGGACGCAGAGGTAGACCGACTTGCTGATCCCCTCCGTGCCACCGCAGGCGTCATCGTAGAAGCCGAACAGCGTCGCCGCCGACAGCTCCTCAGTGCTGTTGGCCGCAGGAAACTGCCCCACCTGCGTGGTCCGCGTGGTGAGCGCCCGAAGCTCGACGATGTCCTCCGCGTCGTCGTCACACGCACTGCTCGACGCCAGATAGACCCTCTCCTGGACGCCCGTCGTCAGGGCGGCGTTCCAAGAGACGCTGAAGTTGCTCGTCTCCTGCGGGTCGGCGGCGCAGTCGGCCCGCGAGAGCGTCTTGTAACGGCTGTCGGTCAACGTCACGCCCAGCTGGGCCTGCGCGTGCGCGATGACCGGAGCGATCGACAGTGCGGCGAGGAGCGGCAGGTGGAGGCGGTAAGGTCGCATCGCGAGGCCCTCCCGGGCCGAATTGGGACGTGAGTGAGGCGTGAACGGCCGCGGATGCCACCCCGACTCCGCTCCCGGCGCAAGGAAAATTCTGCTGGAGACGAAATTCCCGCTTGTCCGGCTGTCGCCACGTCGGGATCCGTGACAGCGGGCGGGGCTGTCGGTATCGTCCGCCGCCGCAGTCGTCCACCCCTGTCTCCGGTGCCGCCATGGTCAACGACGAAGTCGTCAACGAGTTCCTGCTCGAGTCCTATGAGAACCTCGACCGACTGGAGCGAGACCTCGTGGCGCTGGAGGCGACGCCCCGCGACAAGGAGATCCTCTCCAGCATCTTCCGCACGGTGCACACCATCAAGGGCACCTCGAGCTTCCTCGCCTTCGAGCGTATCGAGAAGGTCTCCCACGCCGCCGAGAGCCTCCTCGCGATGCTCCGGGATGGCACGCTCAACTTCAACCGGGCCATCGGCAACAGCCTCCTCGCACTGGTCGACACCCTGCGCCGGCTCATGGCCAACGTGGAGTCGACAGGCGCCGAGGGCGAGGTCTCCGTCGACGAGCTGATCGCCATGTTCGGCCGGCTGCGTGCCCCGCTGGCCGTCGCTCAGCCCGCGCCAGTTGCCACGCCGGAGTCCGTGCCGGCACCCGAGGCGGCCGTGGCGTCGGCCCCGCCCGCCGAGACGCCCGCTCCGCCTGCCGTGGTCGCCGCGCCTGTCACGACGACCGCGCCGGCCGCCAGCGTCCAGCCTCCTGCGACTGTGCCGACAGTGGTCGTAGAGGAGCCTTTACCGGCGGTGATTCCCCCGCCGGCCGCCGCACCTGCCCCGGTGGCGGTGCAGTTGCCTCCGCCGGCTCCGGTCGTTCCTTCGCCTGTCAGCATTCCCGCGGCGCCGGTCGCTGCTCCGGCGCCGGTCGCCTCGCCGCCGCCCGTCGTGGCCCAGGAGCACGCCGAGGGTGGCGACGAGCCCAAGGGCGGTCGCTCGCTCGCCGACAGCACCGTCCGCGTCGACGTCACCGTGCTCGACCGCCTCATGAACCTCGTCGGTGAGCTGGTGCTGGCCCGCAACCAGATCCTCCAGCACACCGTCACCCAGACCGATCCGTCCCTTCTCGCCACCAGTCAGCGGATCAACGCCCTCACCACCGAGCTGCAGGAAGGCGTCATGAAGACGCGCATGCAGCCGATCGACAACGTGTGGAGCAAGTTCCCCCGCGTGGTGCGCGATGTCTCCGGCTCGCTCGAGAAGCAGGTCAAGCTGGAGATGGAGGGGCGCGAGACGGAGCTCGACAAGACGATCATCGAGGCGATCCGCGACCCGCTCACCCACCTGCTGCGCAACGCCATCGACCACGGCATCGAGCGGCCCGATGTGCGCGTCGCCGCCGGCAAGCCGGCCGCCGGCCGCTTGCAGCTGCGCGCCTATCACGAGGGCGGGCAGGTCAACATCGAGATCGTCGACGATGGCGCCGGAATCTCGGCGGAGAAGATCAAGCGCAAGGCACTGGAAAAGGGGCTCGTCTCGCCCGAGCGCATCGCCCGCATGAGCGACCGCGACATCGTCAACCTGATCTTCATGCCTGGCTTCTCCACCGCCGAGAAGGTGACCAACGTCTCCGGCCGCGGCGTGGGCATGGATGTCGTCAAGACCAACATCGAGAAGATCGGCGGCACCGTCGACGTCCACAGCCGCCCGGGCAACGGCAGCACGTTCAAGCTCAAGATCCCACTCACCCTCGCCATCGTGCCCGCTCTGATGGTCGGCGCCGGCGGCGACCGGTTCGCCATCCCGCAGGTGAGCCTGCTGGAGCTCGTGCGGCTCGAGCGCGAGGACGCCGCCCGCAGCGTCGAGTTCGTGCAGGGGGTGCCGGTCTATCGCCTGCGCGGCAACCTGCTGCCGCTCGTCTACCTGTCCCGCGAGCTCTCACTGCCCGAGGCGGGCGACCCGGAGGGCGCGCTCAACGTCGTGGTGCTGCAGGCGGACGGCACGCCGTTCGGCCTCGTCGTCGACGAGATCCGCGACACCGAGGAGATCGTCGTCAAGCCGCTGGGCAAGCTGCTCAGCGGGCTCTCCGCCTTCGCCGGCGCCACCATCATGGGCGACGGCCGCGTGGCGCTCATCCTCGACGTGCTCGGCCTCTCCCAGCGGGCTGGCATCGCCGCCAGTCTGCGCGACTCGCTGGGCTCCGGCGCCGAGGAGGCGTCGTCCGTCGCCGACGAGGTGCGCCAGACGGTGCTCGTCTTCCGCGTCGGTGCCTCCGGTCGCATGGCCCTGCCGCTCTCCGAGGTGGCCCGCCTGGAGGAGATACCCGCTGATAGCATCGAGTCGCTCTCCGGCCGTCAGTTCGTCCAGTACCGCGGCGGCGTCATGCCGCTCGCCCAGGTAAGCCGCATCGTCGCGCCCGACCAGCCCGCGGTGGCGTGGGGCGAGCGGATCCACATCGTCGTCCACGCCCGCGACGGCATCAACGTGGGGCTCGTGGTCGACGGCATCCTCGACATCGTCGAGGAGCCGCTGCGCATCCAGACGGAGATGTCCCGTCCCGGCGTCGTCGGCTGCGCCGTGGTGCAGGGCCGCGTCACCGAGGTGCTGAGCGTCGCCGATCTGGTCGCGTCGACCGGCGCCCGTCTCCCGAATCACTCCGAGGCGGCCTGATCTCTGCGCGTCGCTCGCGCCATCCTCCCGACCCGTCGATCGCACAAGGACCTCCGCTCATGGACAACGCCCGCCAGCTCTGCACCTTCTTCGTGGACGACCTGCTGCTCTCGCTCGAGGTCGAGCGGGTCCTGGAGGTGCTGCGCCCGCAGGAGATGACCCGGGTGCCGCTCGCCAGCGAGGTGGTGAGCGGGCTCATCAACCTGCGCGGCCAGATCGTGACCGCCGTCTGCCTGCGCCGCCGCCTCAAGCTCCCTCCTCCACCGGATGGGTGGAAGCCGATGAACATCGTCGTGCGCGCCGAGGGCGGCCCGGTGGCACTGCTGGTGGACGAGATCGGCGACGTGCTCGAGGTCGAGGACGCGGCGTTCGAGCGGCCGCCCGAGACACTCCACGGGCCCGCCCGGGAGATGATCCGCGGCGTCTACAAGCTCAAGGAAAGGCTGATGATGGTGCTGGACGCCGACAAGGCGATCGCCCTGCCGACCGCTGCCGAAAGGTCCAGCGCGGCTTGATCATCCGTGCCATAGTTCCGCGCCTATCGAATGATCGAAGGGCGCCGCGCCCGTAGAGAGTTGACGCGCATGCCGAAAGTCACGCCTGCCGCCACCGGCAACCCCGACGCCGCACTCGATGCCTATGGCGGCTTTTCCGGCCTTTCTTCACTCATCGATGCCCTGCACGAGCAGCTGGAGCGGCGCGATCTGCTGGACGCAGCGTTCGATCGCAACCGGCTCAAGGGGCTCAAGGGGCGTCAGGCCCGCCTTCTCGCCCACTGGCTGGGGGGCGGCAGCGCTTACGCGCCGCGCGCGGCCGATCACCTCACCTCGGCCTTTCCGCTCAAGGAGGGCGCCGGTGCGGACTTTCTCGCGCTGGTCGCTGCGCTCTCGCCCGACGACGCCGCCGACGGAGACGAGGGCGCCGAGGCCGCTCGCGACGCGCTCGCGGGTGCGTTGCTCCGGCTCGCGCCGTCCGCTGTCGACGTCGAGGCGGCTTCGATCATCGCTTCTTCCTCAGCAGAGGCCGCCGACGAGCTTCAGCGCGCCCCGCCCGCAACGACCGACCTGATGCCCACGGAGCCTCCGCCCGTGAGGCCGTCCCCCGAGAGGTCCCGAGGCCTCTTCGATCCACCTGTCCCCACACCCGACGCCAAGGCTGGCACTGCGACCGGCCCGGATCTTGTTGAGGAGCACGACATGGCAACCGCCCCCACCACCACCCGCACCCCGTCCACCGACAGCGCCGAGGTGGCGCTCCGGCTGCAGCTCGACGAGGCCAATGAGAACACCGCCGCGCTCTCCCGCGTCGTCACCGCCCTGCAGAAGGCCCAGAACGCTGCGCAGGCCGCCCAGTCGGCGCTCGATACCGTCCGCGAGGCGTTCGGCTGGCAGTACGGCAGCTACTGGGTGATCGACGCCACCAAGCGCTACGTCGCCTTCTCGGTGGAGAGCGGCCGGGTGAGCGAGGAGTTCCGCGACATCTCCTCCTCGGCCCGCCTCGAGGAGGGCGTCGGCCTCTCCGGACGTGCGTGGAAGGCTCGCGACCTGGTCTTCGTTTCCGACCTGGGCTCCGTCACCGACTGCGTCCGCGCACCGGCCGCGCGCAAGGCCGGCATCAAGTCGGGCGTCTGCTTCCCGGTGCTCTACAACGGCGAGCTGCTGGGCACGATGGACTTCCTCGCGAACGAGACGCTCGAGCCCTCGGCCGAGAGGCTTGCCACCCTGCGCAGCATCGGTCAGCTGGTCTCGATGACGGTGGGGCAGCTGCGCGAGGCGCTGCGCTACCAGCAGATGCTCGAGAACATCCCGTCCAACGTCATGATGACCGACCTCGACCTGCGGGTCACCTACATTAACCCCGCCAGCGCTCGCACGCTGTCGCGCATGCAGGCGTACATCCCGGTGCCGGTCGACAAGATGGTCGGCACCAACATCGACATCTTCCACAAGGCCCCGGAGCGGCAGCGCAAGATGCTGGCCGACCCCAAGAACCTCCCGCACCGTGCCCGCATTCAGATCGGGCCGGAGCTGGTCGACCAGAACATCATCGCCATCCTGGACGAGCAGGGGCGTTACGCCGGCCCCATGCTGGTGTGGGAGCTGGTGACCGAGCGCGTGGAGCTGGAGCGCCGCGAGTCGGAGGCCAAGGCGCGCGAGACGGCGCAGGCCGAGGAGCTCAAGCACAAGATCGACCTGATGCTCGATACGGTGGAGGCCGCCGCCAAGGGCGACCTCACGGCGACCGTACAGGTGGCCGGCACCGACTCGCTGGGCCGCATGGGCGAGGGGCTGGGGACGTTCATCAGCGACCTGCGCGGCAGCGTGCAGCAGATGGGCGAGACCGCCCAGGCGCTGGCCAGCTCCAGCGAGGAGCTCACCGCGGTCAGCCAGGCGATGTCCTCCAACGCCGTCGAGGCGAGCGCCCAGGCCAACGTCGTCTCCGCCGCCGCCGAGCAGGTGAGCCGCAACGTCACCACCGTCGCCACCGGCGTCGAGGAGATGAACGTCAGCATCCGCGAGATCGCCAAGAGCGCCAACGACGCCGCCCGCGTCGCCACCGGCGCCGTCAAGGTGGCCGAGACGACCAACGTCACCGTCGGCAAGCTGGGCGAGTCGAGCGCCGAGATCGGCAAGGTGGTGCGGGTCATCACCAGCATCGCCCAGCAGACCAAGCTCCTGGCGCTCAACGCCACCATCGAGGCGGCCCGCGCCGGTGAGGCCGGCAAGGGGTTCGCCGTCGTCGCCAACGAGGTCAAGGAGCTCGCCAAGGAGACCGCCAAGGCCACCGAGGATATCTCCCAGAAGGTCGAGGCGATCCAGGGCGACACCCGCGGCGCTGTCGACGCGATCAACCAGATCTCCGCCGTCATCAAGCAGATCAACGACATCCAGGCGAGCATCGCCAGCGCGGTCGAGGAGCAGACGGACACCGCCAACGAGATCAACCGCAACATCAGCGAGGCCGCCAAGGGCAGCGCGGAGATCGCCCAGAACATCACCAACGTCGCCCAGGCCGCCAAGAGCACTTCGGTTGGCGCCAACGACACCCAGCGCGCCGCCGACGAGCTGGCCCGCATGGCGGCCAGCCTCCAGAAGCTCATCAGCCAGTTCAAGTACTAGCGACCGCCGTCGGGCGAGAACTCATTTCCTGTACGGGGTGCGGTGATGAAGGCGCTGGTGGTGGACGACTCGCGGGCCACGCGGTCGTTTCTGCGGCGGATGCTGACGGAGGCCTCCTGGGAGGTCGTCGAGGCCGGTGATGGCCAGGAGGCGCTGTCGCGCATCGACGATGCCGGGCCTTTCGAGCTGGCCGTCGTCGACTGGAACATGCCGGTCATGTCGGGCATCGAGCTGGTCGAGGCGGTGCGCGCGAGACGCGAGCTCAACAGCCTCAAGCTGATCATGGTCACCTCCAACACCGAGCTGGAGCGGATGGCCCGGGCGCTTGAGGCGGGCGCCGATGACTACATGATGAAGCCGTTCACCAAGGAGGCGCTGCTGGAGCGGCTGCGCTTCCATCGGCTCGTGCCGGGCGGGGCGTAGCCGATGCGTCGCGTCCGCGTGCTCGTCGTCCACAGTCAGGCATTGGCGCGCAAGCGGGCCTCGCTGGCGCTCGCCGCCGACGACCAGTTCGAGGTGGTGGGCACCGCCCCCTCCGGCGCGCTCGCCGTCGCCAAGGTGTCGCACATCCAGCCCGACGTGCTGGTCGTCGAGCCGGTCATCGACGCCGACTCCGCCGAGGTGCTCAAGGGGCTGCGCAAGAGCCACCCGGCGCTGCTGTCGTTCTCGTACCCTGACGTGCCCGAGCCGGCCGTCTCGAGCGACGGCGCCGAGGTGCTCATCCAGTCCCGGCTGCGTGAGGCGCTGGCGCCGCGCATCCTGCAGGCGCTCCCGTGGACCCGCTCGGCCTCCGCGGCGGCGGCCCGGCCTCGCACCGGCGCGATGCCGCGGGTGGACGTGATCGCGATCGGCGTCTCCACCGGCGGGCCCAACGCCCTGGCCGCGCTGGTGCCTCACCTGCCGGCCGATCTCCCGGTGCCGATCGTCATCGTCCAGCACATGCCGCCGCTCTTCACGCGGCTGCTGGCGGAGCGGCTCTCCAATCAAGGCCCGGTGGTTTTCACCGAAGGCGCCGCCGGAGACCTGCTCAAGCCGGGGCAGGGGATCATCGCCCCCGGCGACTACCACATGGTGCTGGAGCGCCGCGGCGATCAGGTCCGCGTGGCGCTCAATCAGAGCCCGCCGGAAAACAGCTGCCGTCCTGCCGTCGATGTCCTCTTCCGCAGCGTCGCCGACGTCTACGGCCCCCACGTGTTGTCGGTGGTGCTCACCGGCATGGGGACGGACGGTCATCGCGGCTGCGAGGTGATCCGCGCCGCTGGCGGGCGTGTATTCGCGCAGGACGAGGCCACCAGCGTGGTGTGGGGCATGCCGGGTGCGGTGACGCGCGCCGGGCTGGCGGAGAAGGTGCTGCCGCTCGAGGAGGTCGCCACCGCCATCATCCGCGCCGTGCGCGAGGGCCGCGCCTGGACGCCGATCGGCGGCGTCGCGGCCGAGCTGGTGCGTGAGCCGTCTGCCGTCCGGACGCCGCCGCCTGCTGCGCCCATCTTCACGACGCCTCCGCCGGTCGCTGCGCCGCCCGCGCGCACGCCGCCGGCGACGGCGACGGCGACGGCGACGGCGACGGCGACGGCCGCTGTAGCGTCCGCCTCGGCCGCAGCAGCCGCGACGGCGCCGCCGCCGCCGAGGCCCGCAGCAGCCGCGCCGGCCGCCTCAGCAGGGTTCAAGGCGACCCCGGTCGCCGCCCCACCGCCCTCTCCGACGCGTGATCCTCCGTCGCCGACGCGCGATCCTCCGTCGTCCGGCCCGGTCGCTCCCGCCGGCATCAGCCCGGAGGACTTCGCCTTCGTCAGCAAGTACGTCTACGAGCGCTCCGCCATCGTGCTCGAGGAGGGCAAGGAGTACCTCGTCGAGTCGCGCCTCATCTCAACCGCCCGCAAGCAGGGGTGCAAGTCGATCGCCGAGCTGGTCGACCGGCTTCGCAACAAGCCGTCGGTGGAGCTGGAGCGGATCGTCATCGAGGCGATGACCACCAACGAGACCAGCTTCTTTCGCGACATCGACCCTTTCGAGGCGCTCAAGAAGGCGATCCTGCCCGAGATGGTCAAGCGGCGCGCCGCCGAGAAGCAGCTGCGCATCTGGTGCGCCGCCAGCAGCAGCGGCCAGGAGCCCTACAGCATCGCCATGCTGGTGCACGAGACGCTCTCGCACCTGACCGATTGGAACATCACCATCACCTCCAGCGACATCTCCGCCGAGATGATCGAGCGCTGCCGCTCCGGCCGCTACTCGCAGCTCGAGGTGGGACGCGGCCTGCCGGCGCCGATGCTGGTCAAGTACTTCGAGCGGGACGGCGTGCAGTGGCGGCTCAAGCCTGTCATCCGCGAGATGGTCACGTTCTTCGAGATGAACCTCGCCACCGCCTGGCCGACGATGCAGCCGTACGACATCGTCTTCATGCGCAACGTGCTCATCTACTTCGACACGCAGACCAAGCGGGAGATCCTGGGCCGTGTGCGGCGCGTGATGCGCCCCGACGGCTACTTCTTCCTGGGCGGGGCGGAGACGACCTTCAACATCGACGACGCGTTCATCCGGGAGGTGACCGACAAGGTCAGCTACTACCGGCTGAGCCGCACCTAGCGCACCGAGAGAATACCCACCGAAAGGATCTGCCGTGATCGACTCCTCCGCGATCCGTGACATCACCGCCAACATCTGGGAGTCGATGCTCTCGCTGCCGATCGAGGACGGCCCGGGCGCCGACGTCTCCGACTACATCACCGGCTGCGTGCAGATCACCGGCGACTGGCAGGCGGCGGTGACGGTGGAGCTCTCGGCCGAGCTGGCGCGTCGTGCGGCGGCCGCGTTGTTCGCGATGGAGCCGGAGGAGGTCGGCGAGGGCGAGATCAACGACGCCGTCGGCGAGCTGGCCAACATGGTGGGTGGCAACATCAAGTCGCTCGTGCCGGGCACCAGCCAGCTGTCGCTCCCTGCAGTGGTGGGCGGCCGCCACTACACGCTCAGCGTCTCCCGCGGCGAGCTGGCCGGCCAGATCGAGCTCTCCAGCGAGGGCCAGCCGATCGAGGTGCGGGTCTTCGAGCGCCGCGACGACTGATCGTCCGCCGGTCGTCCACGCACCTGTCGGATCGCGTCCGTTCGGCGTGACGCCGAGGGCATTTCGCGACTAGAGTGCGCCGCAACGACGGCGCACCCCGGCGACGGTGCGCCGCGACATCGATACGCGGCACGGATCATCGAGTCCTTTGCCGATCCAAGGAGAGTCCGATGCGAATTCTGGTGGTGGATGACAGCAAGGCCATGCGCAGCATCGTGATGCGTGCGCTGCGGCAGGCCGGTTACGAGGGCCATGCGTTCGAGGAGGCGACCAACGGCGCCGAGGCGCTCACGGCCATCCGCGCCAACCCGCCCGACCTGGTGCTGGCCGACTGGAACATGCCGGAGATGACCGGCATCCAGCTGCTGCAGACGCTGCGCGGCGAGAACATCCAGACCCGGTTCGGGTTCATCACCAGCGAGTCCAGCCCGGAGACGCGCGAGCTGGCGATCGCCAGCGGGGCGCTCTTTCTGCTGACCAAGCCGTTCACCCCCGACTCGCTCAAGACGGCGCTTGCGACGGTGCACCTGTGAGCGGCTCCGGCGCGACGATCGACTCCTGGATGGAGGCCAGCCTCGAGGCGCTGCGCGACGTCGTCGTGCAGGCGTGCGGGCTGGAGGGGCTGGAGCTGCTGGCTGCGGCCGACCAGATGCCGTCCGACCTCGCCGGTGCGTTCATTCCGCTCGCCGGTGAGAAGGACTCCGCCCAGGTGGGGCTCGCCGGTGACCTCGACGCCCGTCAGCGGGTGTGCGGGGCTCTGATGCAGATGTCCCCTGAGGAGGCCGCCGAGCTCTCCACGTCTGATGTCGTCGACGCCATGGGCGAGATCGTCAACATCGCGGCGGGTGGCATCAAGAGCCGGCTTCAGCCGCTGCTGGGCACCCTCACCATGGGCTTGCCGCTCTTCATCAACGGCCGGGTCGAGGCGACCGATCGTGTGGAGACGCGGGTGGCGCGGGTGTCGGCCGGCGGCCTGGAGCTGGTGGTGGTGATCGTTCGAGGACGGGAGGGACGCTGACGTGGGTGACATGAAGGTGCTGCTGCCGCAGCCCACCGATCTGAACAAAGGCTTCTCCGACCTGTACGGCCGGACGTTTCGCTGCTTCAAGACGCTCAAGCCGTGGCTGCCCACGGCCAAGGACGCCGTGGCCGCTGCTTTTTACGGGCCGCAGGACGAGGGCGCCGCGCCGATGGGCGTCTGGCTGATGGACCTGCCCTGTGCCGCCGGCATGGCCGCCGCACTCAGCATGCTGCCGGCGCCGATGGCCAAGTCGAGCGCCGCCAGCGGCAAGCTGACCGAGGCCCTGGCTGAGAACTACGGCGAGGTGATGAACGTCGCCGCCAGCATGTGGGAGGTCACCGACGGCCGCGCGGTGCTCCAGCGGGTGCTGCTGCCGCCAGCCTCGCTGCCGGCGGACCTGCTGGCGCTGATCCCCAAATCGCGCACCAAGCTAGACCTCACCACCGAGCTGCAAGGGTACGAGGCCGGCCGCATGATGCTCGTGGTGCTGTGATCGACGGCGCCCCGACGGCACCGCGCGTTCTGTTCGAAGACGACTGGCTGCTCGTCGTCTCCAAGCCGGCGGGCATGGCCACGCAGGCGGGCAGGGGGGCCTCCGATACGTTGGAGGCCTGGGCCCGCGATCATCTGGGTGCTTCCGCCATCCGCAATGGCTTTACCGTTGGTGCGGCGCACCGGCTCGACCGCGGCACGAGCGGCGTCGTCGTGCTCGCCAAGCGCCGTCCCGCGATGGCGGGCTTTTCACGGCAACTCTCCGACCGGCGGGTGCGCAAGAGCTATCTCGCCCTCGTCAAGGGGGTGCCACGGCCGGCGAAGAGTGTCATTCGCACCCCGCTCGTCGACCTGCACGGCGCGTTCGGCGTGCCGCAGGAGGCCAGTACCCGCTACGAGACGATCGCGTCGTCGTCCGATCGCTCGGCGTCGCTGCTCTGGTGCCGGCCCGAGACGGGGCGCATGCACCAGATCCGTCGACACCTGGCCGGCATGCTGCATCCGCTGGCCGGCGATGACCGGTATGGCGACGCTGGCTTCAGCGCCGGCTGTCGCGCGCAGTGGGTGTTGGAGCGGCTCTTCCTGCATGCGGCGTCGATCGCCTTCGCCCATCCGCGCGATGGTGCAGCGCTGACCTTCTCGGCACCGCTGCCGACGGACCTGATCGACGTACTCGCGAAGGCCGGCATCGCCGCGCCGACGGTCGTCGGCTGACGGTCACGACATCGACGCCCACCGACATCAACGTCTGTGGACGTGGATGTCCACGGTCGTAAGTGTCCATGATCACATCTGTCTTGTCGCCATCACGCCGCACTCACTCGCCCTGCATGAGCCCCGAGACGCGGCCGTCGTCGTGCAGCACCACCCGCTTGCTGGCCGGCTCGCGCGGCAGCCCGGGCATCGTCACCAGGTCGCCCGTGAGACAGACGATGTAGCCGGCCCCCGCCGAGAGCCGCACCTCGCGCACGGTGATGTGGAACCCGCGCGGACGCCCCTGCCGGGACGGGTTGTCGGAGAGCGACAGGTGCGTCTTGGCGATGCAGACGGGCAGCAACCCCTCGCCCATCTTGACGATCGCGTCCAGCTGCTTGCGGGCCGACGGGGTGAAGGTGACGCCGTCGGCGCCGTAGACGGTCCGCGCCACCGCGTCGACCTTGGTCTCCAGCGGGTCGCTCGGCTCGTAGGCGTGGCGCGGCGTGGGCGGCGCCGCGTCGGTGGCGTCCAGCGCGCCCAGCACCGCATCGGCCAGCTCCAGAGAGCCCTCGCCGCCGCGACCGAAGCCGTCATGCGTGGCGAACGACGCGCCGCGGGCGACGACGAAGCGCCGCAGCGCCTCGATCTCCTCCGCCGTGTCGTTGGGGAACCGGTTGACGGCCACCACCGCCGGCAGGCCGTACCAAGCGAGCGTCTCGAGATGCTTCTCCAGATGGTCGAAGCCGCGCACCAGGCCATCCATGCCCGGCTCGGCCACCTGCGCCAGCGGCACGCCGCCGTGGTACTTGAGCGCCCGCAGCGTCGCCACCAGCACCACCACCCGCGGCCAGAGCCCCGCGGTGCGGCACTTGAGGTCGAGGAACTTTTCGCCGCCCAGATCGAGGCCGAAGCCGCCCTCCGTGATCACCTCGTCCGCGTAGGCCATCGCCAGACGGGTCCCGACGATGGTGCTGCAGCCGTAGGCGATGTTGGCGAACGGGCCGCCGTGCACGATGGCCGGTCCGCCCTCGCGCGTCTGCACGAGGTTGGGCATCAGCGCGTCGCGCAGCAGCGCCGCCATCGCCGCCTCGGCCTTGAGGTCGCCGGCCCGTACGGGGCTGCCGTCAGGGGCGCGGCCCACGACGATGCGCGCACACCGCCGCTCCAGATCCTTGAGCGAGCTGCTCATGCCGAGAATCGCCATCACCTCGCTGGCCGCGGTGATGTCGAACCGCGTCTCGCGCGGTACGCCGTTGGACTTGCCGCCCAGCCCCAGCACCACGTGGCGCAGGCTGCGGTCGTTCATGTCGAGCACGCGCGGCCAGGTGACCCCGCGCGGGTCGATGGCCGCCGGCGCGCCGAAATGCAGCGCGTTGTCGACCAGCGCCGAGAGCAGGTTGTGCGCGCTCGTGACGGCGTGGATGTCGCCGGTGAAGTGCAGGTTGATGTCGGCAGCCGGCTCCAGCTGGGCCCGGCCGCCGCCCGTGCCGCCGCCCTTGACGCCGAAGACGGGGCCGAGCGACGGCTCCCGCAGCGCCGGCACCGCCTTGCGCCCGCGCCGCCGCAGCCCCATCGCCAGCGCGATCGAGGTGGTCGTCTTGCCCTCGCCCGGCGGGGTGGGGTTGATGGCGCTCACCAGCACCAGGCGGCCGCGTCCCGGCCCCTCCTCGAGCGCCGCCAGGTCGACCTTGGCGCGGTGCCGCCCCCACGGGAGCACGTGCCGGGAGGCCACCCCCAGCTCTTCTGCGACGGCCGATATGTTTCGGAGTTCCATGACGGGCCCCGGTATCCCCTCCGCGACCGGGCGTCAACGGCACAATCGTCGCAGCGCTCCGCTCACGTCGCTATCGCGACGTCGATGGCGGCCCGGATGTCTGCGGTCGGTCGCATGGACGCTGTCAGCCGGCCGCACGAGCGAACGATCGATCGACCGAATTGAGTCGATGAAAAGATATTCTTTCAGTGGATTCAGCTGGCCTGCGTTCGGATCGGCGGAGCCATCAGGCGGGCGATCGCCGCGTCACTTGGCCTCGTAGCCCTTGTCGCCGGCCTTCTTGAGTTGCTGGCGCCGCACGATGTAGAGCGCCGCGCCGCTGGGCCCCTCGTCGACGGTGAGTGAAACCTCGGTGCCGACCGGGCCGCGCAGCCGCTCCACCACGCTGGCCAGCGACTGTCCCTCGGTGCTGCCGCCGTCGATCGCCTTGACCTTGTCACCCTCACGCAGGCCGGCGCCGGCGGCCGGACCGGACGGGAACACCTTCTCCACGACCAGCGCGTGGGTGCCCGGCTCCTCGCGCAGGACGATGCCCACGCCCGCCAGCTCGTCCGGATGCGCCTCGATCGTCCGTCCGCGGCAGGCGGCGACGACGGTCGTCAAGGCCGCGACGGCCAGCAGTCGGAGGAGCGGACGCATGGGCCGCACTCTAGCGTGGCGAGGGTGCGACTTCACAAAGAATGACCGTCGATGGGAGACCATCCCGCGCGTCGCGATGCGATGCGATGCGCCGGTCAGCCGCCCCGCACCTTGCGCAGGATGT
>Ga0172373_10001128_pt1 | contig 43449 bp, 27 predicted proteins | sample Lak10m_2_FD_114546 | JGI IMG/M metagenome (GOLD analysis project Ga0172373, IMG submission 114546) | Freshwater microbial communities from Kabuno Bay, South-Kivu, Congo - kab_092012_10m | ecosystem: Environmental > Aquatic > Freshwater > Lake | place: Democratic Republic of the Congo... | reverse complement strand
CTTTAACTCGTTTCTTAAAAGACCAGCCCCTTTGCCGGTTTTATGAATGTGCTTGTTAAGTTCAAACATGGCGCCAATCGCTTCGGATGTATTTAAATCGTCACATAGAGCGTTTAAAAATTTTTCATGAAATACCCCATGACTAGCGTCGGGCTCCTCTTGAGAAGGGTAGTTCGCCAAGGTGCTATATAACTTAGAAAGCGCTTGTTGAGTTTCTTTGAGTCCTGAGTCTGAAAATTGAAGCCCTGATCGGTAATGTACTTTAAGTAAAAAAAAGCGCAAAACATCGCCAGAATATTGGCTAAGTACATCACGAATAGTAAAAAAGTTTTTGGTAGATTTAGACATTTTTTCGTTTTTGATGGTCACAAAGCCGTTGTGTAGCCATACGTTTGCTAAGGGGTGGCCCGTAACACTTTCAGATTGGCAAATTTCATTTTCATGATGGGGAAAAATAAGGTCTTCTCCGCCACCGTGAATATCGATGGTGTTCCCTAGATTTTTGTATACCATTGCAGAACATTCAATGTGCCAACCGGGTCGTCCAGGCCCCCAAGGGCTGTTCCAGAAGGGTTCATTGGGTTTGGCGGCTTTCCAAAGTACAAAATCTAAGGGATTTTTCTTTTTTTCTGAAATATCTACCCGTATGCCTGCCATCAGGTCTTTTTTCACTTTTTTGGATAATTTTCCATAGTCTTTAAAGGTGTCTACTTCAAAAAAAACATCCCCTCCAGACACATAGGCGTTTTTTTGCTCAAGAAGTTGGTGAATCAAAGTGTGCATGGTATCGATATGCTCAGTGGCTTTGGGGTAGCTGTTAGCGGGTTGAATATTTAAGGCTTCCATATCCTCAAAATAAGCTTGCACAAACTCAGCTACCAAGTCTTGATAGGGCCTATCAAGTTCGTTGGCACGTTTAATAATTTTGTCATCAATATCGGTAAAATTTTGCACATAATTAACGGTGTAGCCTAAATGTTCAAACACCCGACGAAAGGTATCAAAAATAGTGTAAGCCCTTGCGTGGCCGATATGACAGTAATCATAGGCTGTAATGCCACATACATAAAAGCTGATGTGTTTTGGAATAATGGGCGTAAAAATTTCTTTTTTTCGGCTAAGGCTGTTGTATAAAAAAAGGGGTCTCATTAAAACGAATGCTCCTTATCGGGAAACTGGCCATTCACTACATCGTTTTTAAACGCAGTTAAGGCGGTGTGGATAGTAGACTGCAACTGAGCAAAGGGCTTTACAAATTTGGGCGCTTTGGGACTTAGTCCTAGTACATCGTGAGTTACCAATACTTGTCCATCACAATAAATTCCTGCCCCAATGCCTATAGTTGGAATACGTAGGGCTTGAGTAATGTGCTGAGCAAGCTGAGAGGGAACCATTTCAAGTACAATACCAAAACAACCGGCTTGTTCAAGTTTTATGCACAACTCAAGGTGGCGCTTTTGGTCTTCCTCGGATTTTCCTTGCACTTTGTATCCCCCCAGTTGATGCACTGATTGAGGGGTAAATCCGACATGCCCCATCACTGGAATACCCATGTTTACAAGGGCGCTAACACTTGCAATTTGATCAAGATGGGTAATTTCAAGTTTTACAGCTTGAGCGCCCCCTTCTTGCATCAGTCGGCCGGCGTTGTATTTGGTTTCCTCAAGGCTGATATGGTAAGTCAAATAGGGCATATCACTTACAATGAGGGCTTTTTGACAGCCCCTAGCTACTGCTTGAGTATGGTAAACCATTTGATCTAGGGTAACCGGTAATGTCGTAGCGTGTCCTGCAACAACATTGCCCAATGAATCGCCAACCAATGCCACATCAATGTCGGCAGCGTCTAGCCATTGACCCATTAAGGCATCATAAGCCGTCAACACCGTAATTTTTTCACCTTTTTGTTTTTTTTCAATCAGATCGTTTGGATAAAGTTTTGTTTTCATAAAGCTCCTAACTTGATTTTGTTGTTGGAATTTCACGGTACAAGTTAAACAAACGTGATTCGAGTGCTTCACGTGTTAAATAACGGGTCAAATTGCCGGTTTCTGCCAACGAAATAACCCCTGATTCTTCAGAAATAACCACAATAACAGCGTCAGTAAGTTGAGACAGCCCAATCGCTGCACGATGGCGCGTTCCTAAGCGCCTATCACTTAACAGGGTGTCGGTAAGCGGGAGCAAGCAGCCTGCAGCTTCGATACGGTTTTCACGTAAAATAACCGCTCCATCATGGGTGGGGGATTTAGGCCAAAACAACGAGGCCAATAAATCAGACGAAATAGGGGCTTGAACCGGTATCCCAGATTGCGCGTAAGGGGCTAAGTTTGAGCCTACTTCGATGACAATCAGGGCGCCAATTTTTTCTTTTGCTAAAATAGAAACGGCTTTTAAAATATGCTTAATAATAGCGGTATTTTGATTTTCTGGGGGGGCTAGCAGTGGTGTAAACAAGCTGCCAGTACCAATTTTTTCTAGGGCCCTGCGAATATCGCCTTGAAAGACTATAATAGCTACCAAAATAAAAGCGACGGACAATTTTTCAAGTAGCCAATTTAGGGTTAACAATCCCAAGAAACGGCTGGCTAAAAATATTATAAAAAATGCAAATAAACCTCTAACAAGTGGCCCAGACCGTGTATTTTTAATCCAAATCAAGGTTTTATAAATTAAAAAACTAACAATCAGCCAATCAAGGCCAGCCTCTACCCATTGTAGAGGTGTATGCGGCCACAAAAGAGGAAAAAGATCAGGCGATTTCATCGCAGCGAACCAGATCGTCTAAGGTTTCTCGACGTACTAAAACGCGCGCTTGGCCTTGGTTAACAGCCACTACAGCTGGCTTACAACAACGGTTGTAATTGCTGGCCATAGAGTAGTTGTAAGCCCCAGTGCCAAATACGGCCATCACATCACCCACCTGGGCTTTGGGAAGCAAAGCAGAGTGGGTTAGTACATCTCCAGATTCGCAATATTTACCTGCAATAGCATAGGTTTCGTTGTGGGGTTGATCGGCTTTGTTAGCTAGGGTGTAGGTGTACTGCGATTGGTACAGCATAGGACGAGGATTATCAGCCATCCCACCGTCGATAAATACGTATTGTTTCACCCCAGGAATCACCTTTACGGTGCCGATGGTATACAAGGTAACCCCCGCATTGCCCACAATAGAGCGACCGGGTTCTAGCATTAATTTAGGCTGGGGATAATGGTTGGCATCACAGGCTTGTTTTAAACGGTTTACCATGCGAATCAGATAGTCAGACACTGCCAAAGGATCGTCTTTTTCGGTGTATTGAATACCCCAGCCTCCACCTAAGTTAAGTACAGGCAACGTTAAACCTAAAGCGGTTCGAATCGTGCACAAATGCCCCACCATAATATCGGCCAAATCTTCAAAGGGAATGATATCAAAAATTTGAGAGCCGATGTGGCTGTGTAACCCTAAAATGTTCAGTGAAGAAAAACCTTGTGCTAATTTTAAAACATCTAAAAGTTCGCGTTTGTCGATGCCAAATTTAGAGTCGATATGACCAGTTTTAATGTAGTCGTGAGTATGGGCTTCGATTTCAGGTTTTAGGCGAAACAGCACATTGACTGTTTTACCTAAGGTTTGGGCCAGTTTACCCAAAGTTTCTGTTTCAGAAGCATTGTCGACAACCACGCAAATACCTTCGTTGATGGCCATCGTAAGTTCATCGATAGACTTATTATTACCATGAAAAATAATTTTGTCTTTTGAAATTTTGCTTTTTAAAGCGGTGTATAACTCACCACCTGAAACCACATCTACCCCTAAATTTTCTTGGGCCAAAATATTTAAAAGCCCCACATGAAGCTGGGCTTTACCCGCAAACACCACTTGGCTATTGGGGTAATGTACCTTTAGGGTGTCGGTGTAGGCTTTGCAATTGCGACGTACTGTGGCCTCATCCACTACGTACAAGGGGCTGCCAAATTGCTTAACCAATTCGGTAGCCTTAAGGCCCCCTATCTCAAGCTCGCCTTGATTTATTTGGGCACTTTCAGGTCTGATCATGAACGCCCCTCCTTTTTTAAATCAAGCACTACAGGGTTAATTTTCTCTGTTTCAGGGTCCAACTGAGCATAAGCCAAAATATGAACTTGGTCTCCGGCTAAGGCTTTTCGGGCTGCGGGCCCATTTAAACCGATAATGCCCGTTCCACGTTCACCCGGAATGGTGTAAGTAACCAGCCGTTCGCCATTGCTTAAATTGACAACGTGCACTTGTTCAAAGGGTAAAATATTCGATTGATCCAACCAATCTTCATCAACGGTGATGCTTCCTTCGTAAAACAAGTCTAGTTGGGTAATAGTTGCGTAGGCAATTTTGCCTTTAAGTCCGGTTATAAGCATGGTGAAATCCTCTCTTATTTTTCTTCTTTGTCTATGATCAAAATGCCATCTAGATGGTCCATTTCATGTTGAATAATGCGGGCAAAAAACCCTTTTTCTTTTAACCGAATGGGCTTTCCTTGAGCATTAAACGCTTTTACAACCACCAATGGGGCTCGTTTTACATTAACTAGAAGATTGGGCAGACTCAAACACCCTTCTTCTCCAATTTCCTCGCCTTCCATCCATTCAATAACCGGATTAATCAGCACAGTTCTTCGTTTTTTGTACTCAATGACCAGCACTCTTTGCAGTACGCCCACCTGGTTGGCGGCAAGCCCAACGCCTTGGTTTTGGGCCATGGTTTCGAACATATCGTTTACCAAGCGTTGCAAATTGGCATCAAAAACGTCCACAGGAGTCGCTTTTTGCCGTAAAATTGGATTGGGATGCAGTACCACTGGTAAAATCATGAGCCAAGTATGGTACCATGGAGGCACTAAAATGAAAATAAAAGGCATAGTTTTTGACTTAGACGGTACCCTTGTAGATTCGTTGTGGGACGTGACCAACGCATTGAATGCGGCTATGCAAGATCATTACCTCCCCACCTTAACTCATCACGACGTTTTGACCTATTTTGGAAATGGCATTAGAGAGCTGATCGTTCCATTGTTAAAAAACAATGGCCACCTGTATGACTCTGTTTTGGCTCGTTTTAAAGAACATTACCACCAAGGTTTAACCCAAGAAAGCAAGCTTTTTGAAGGGATTTTTGAGCTTTTGGAGGAACTTGCAAAAAAAAATATTGTGATGGGAGTTTTAACCAATAAACAAGAGGCGCCATCGATACAAATTTTAAAAGAATTAGGGGTATTGTCTTATTTTTTAAAAGTAGCTGGGCCTGATACATACGGCATTTTTAAACCCAATGGAGGAGGTTTGAGTTTGTTATTGAATGACCTAAAGCTATTGCCCCAAGAAACCCTCATGATAGGCGATAGCAGCAACGATATTTTAGCGGCACAATCGGCTGGGGTTCACAGCGTTGGGGTTACCTATGGCTACGCAGATGCCCAATCGTTAGAGCCTTTAAAGCCCACCCACATAGTTGCCGATGTGGACACCTTAAAAACCTTACTCAATACCCTATGTTAAATGCACTTTTAGCTTTTAAAGACGGGAAAAACAGCATTTGGAAACAATGGTTAGACGATATCCAAAAAAATCCCCATTTTTCGCAAGAATCGTTTGTACACAATGCCCATCTTAAAGAGCGTACTCAGGCACTTTTAAACAACTTATTAGAAACAGCTCAAACCAAGGCTATTCCTGATTTATCATCACAAGCACTTGAGCCCATTTTTAAGGTGTGGCACCACGTGTTGGGCGAGCAAATTCAATATGGGTTTTCTATCAAAGATACAGCCCTTTTATTGTATTCGTTAAAGTCGGTGATGGTCCATGCACTTGAGCAGCAATCTAACCTCGAAGTTGATACTCCTGAGGCAAGGTCGCTGAATGCCCTCATTGATATTTTGGGATTACTGACTTTTGAGCTGTACAGCACCGAACAAGAAACCCGCATTCAAAAACAAAGTCATCAAATTGAATATTTGCAAACCGTACAAACCGAATTTACGGGGCATTTTGTGGGTAAAAGCCCTGCCATTCAGGCGGTATACAAGGCCATTGGTCCTATTGCCGATAAAGACATTTCGGTATTGTTAGAGGGTGAAAGTGGGGTGGGCAAAGATGTGATTGCTAATCTTATCCATTTAAGCTCAAAGCGTAAAAACAAGCCCTTTATTACCTTAAATTGTGGGGCTATCCCTAAAGAACTGATGGAAAGCGAATTGTTTGGCCACGAAAAAGGGGCCTTTACAGGAGCCGATCAAAAGCGTTTGGGTAAATTTGAGTTGGCTGACGGTGGCACCTTGTTTTTAGATGAAATTGGAGAACTAACCCACGATTTACAGGTGAAATTGCTTCGAGTGTTGCAAAACTCAAAAATAGAACGGGTAGGGGGCAACCAAGAAATTGCTATTGATACCCGCATTATTGCAGCCACCAACAAAAACTTAAAACAAGCCGTAGATCAAGGCCAGTTTAGGCTAGATTTGTACTACCGGCTATACGTATACCCTATTTATGTACCCCCGTTACGAGACCGAAAAGCCGACATTTTGCCCCTGGCACAGTATTTTTTAGATACCTATGCCAAAAAATTTAACAGTGCGGTAAAAGGCTTTTCAAAAGAGGCCGAACACTACCTTGAAAATCAGCCTTGGCCTGGAAATGTTCGCGAACTTGAAAACACCATTCAACGAGCGGTTATTTTGGCGGGTTCCGGTTTTATCACCCCTGAAATCTTAGCCTATCAACCCGGGCGTCCTTTAGCTTTGCCAGCGTCTCAAGGTCTAGTTGAAGCCCCAACCATGGGCTTGGTTACCTTAAAACAAGCCGAAAAACAAGCCATTCAAACAGCCATTAAACTTAAAGAGGGTAATTTGCTTCAGGCCGCACAGGCCCTTGGAATTTCACGCACAACTTTGTACAGTAAAATTAAAGAACATGGTATTAAGTAATTTGTCTTTTTTTAAAGTGAGTCATAGCGAAAAATATCGACCAGATATCGACGGCTTGAGGGCTTTGGCCGTTTTATTGGTTATTTTTGGGCATTTTTTTCCTACGGTGTTTCCTAGAGGCTTGGCTGGTGGGTACATTGGGGTAGATATTTTTTTTGTAATTTCTGGCTTTTTAATTTCAACTATTATTTTTAAGCAGTTAGCTCGCAATAAATTTTCATTTAAAGAGTTTTATATTCGACGCATTAAGCGTATTTTTCCCTCTTTAATAGCTATGTTAGGATTGGTTAGTTTTTTTTGCTGGTATTTTTTTGTACCTTCTGAGTTTGTAGAGTTATTGGGGTATCCACTTTTATCGACCACGGGATTTTTTCGCAACATACACTTGGTTTTTGTGGGTAATAATTATTTCAATTTAGGTCGTGACCCCTTGTTGCATTTGTGGTCTTTGGCTGTTGAAGAACAATTTTATATATTTTTCCCCATACTTATGGTGGTTTTATTTAAAACAGTTTCCAAAAAAATCCGATTAATAGGGCTGGTCATTTTTTTAGCGTTTTTAGCCTCTTTTTTATGGAATATATGGCTCGTTCAAGTTCGTCCAATAACAGCTTATTACCTCATTTCAACCCGAGCCTGGGAACTGCTTTTGGGAACAGGACTTGCTTACCTTTTGCTTTACAAAGAACGCTTATTTTCAGTTCAATTTCTTGAAAAATCCACTCAAATATGGCATTGGGCCTGGGTGCAAAATGGGGTATCGCTTTTGGCTTTAAGCGGCATCATTTTTGCAGCAACAGGCATTGTTGATTTTTCGGGTCATTATCCGGGGGGCTATGCTTTACTGCCTACACTTGGGGCTTTGTTTATTATGGCTACCCCAAAATCGGTTTTAAATAGGTATCTGTTATCAAATGGAGCCTTAGTTTGGGTGGGGTTATTAAGTTATTCGCTTTATTTGTGGCATTGGCCGCTGTTTATGTTTGTTAAAAAAATGCAGCCATTACCCAGCATTGAACTGAGGATGGGCTTAATTGGATTAACCTTTGTTTTGGCTATACTTTCAACCGTTTTTATTGAAAATCCTATACGGCGGCAAACGTCTAAAGCAGTACTTTTCTTAGTATCCATAATGGCTTTGTTTGCTATTTTTTCAGCAGGAATAATTGCGGGTAAAATTAAGCCCTATACGTTTTATAAAAACCCCGAATTAACTCAAAACATTGAAACAGCCCTTGCAGACTGGGGATATCCCAGCCAATTTAACAACCCCAACTCATTAAATACCCTTGATTCACGCGGATTTCCCTTCCCTAGTTTTGGAAAGGGTTCCAAAGTGATTCTTTTTTTTGGGGATAGTAATGCCAAGCAATATTGGCCTAGGGTAGAACTCTTAATGAAATCAAATCCAGATCTTTTTGAAAGCTATACCGTAGTGTTTGCCGCTTATCCAGCGCAAGCGCCTATTCCAAATTCGGGGAAAACCCCAGCAGAAAAAGAATTTTTAGAAAAAGCTATTCAATTTGCTTCTCAAGCTCAGGTTGAAAGGGTAGTGCTTATTTCTCGCTGGGCTCCGTTTTTCCCCTTAGAAAAAGAGTTTACCAATAAAGAACAGTACCTAAAAAAGAATATGAAAAACTTGGAAGAGATGATTTTGAGCCTAAAAAAACAAGGCAAAGACGTTTTCTTTTTTCTACAAAGCCCAACTTCCATTAAGCAAAATCCACGAAGCTATATTCAAAGTGGCTTTAATCAAAAAACCTACCCTTTACAAGAGTCAGAGTCATACAAATCAAACCAACTGTTAAAAGAGCTCGCAATAAAAATGAGCGTTACGTTAATCGATCCTACCCCTGTGCTGTCTTTTAATGGACTGTGTTTTATTTTAGATGAAAACAACCAGCCAATATACAGCGACGAAACTCATTTAAGGGCGAGCTTTGCACAAAAGAGGGCTACCTTCGTAGATTCAATTTTTGAATAATATTTTTAATATGCTGCAATTTATTTATTGATTTTCCGATAATACTCTTAGTATCTTTAGTTTAGTACAAAAGATCTAAGAGGAGGCACGGTTGATGAAGTATAAACAGGTTGCAGTAACTACAGGTGCAGGAGCGGGTAGTTTAGAAACTAAAAAGCCGTATAGCTATAGAGAAGAGGCTCAAACTGAGGTACAAAAAGCGCTTGTATCGTATACAGAATCCATGATTTTAGAGGAATCACATCGGTTTATGCCCAAGATTTATAGAGCCCTACGAGAAAATTGTTTGTGGACAGAGGGTTTTTTAAGAGAGTCGCTAAAGCCTGAAACCCCTTTAACTTGGGTTTTAGCAGAGCAATGTCCGGATGGTTTAAAAAGGCTACTGGTAAGTATAGCCATTGTAAAACACTCTCCAGGTGTATCGGAAAGCATGTTAACCGACAAAGCCTTCAAAAGTTCTTTGGTAGATGTCATGGCAAGTACAGAAGCAGGGCGTAAAGCCTTGATTGAGACGTTGACCGAATTAATAAAAATAGATCCAGAATATCTTCGTATTGCGTTTCAGGTAACAGATCGTGGCGCAAGGGGCAGCGTGGTAACAACCCTGGTGCAAAAACAAAGGTTGATGGGTGTTGCTACTGAGTTTCTTGCGGAGATTAAATCATAAACCCCAAACACGTAGCGGGGCTAGAAACAAAACACCCTTTAGCCCAAGAACTCAAAAGCGACCTGCCCCAAATGGTGAAGGCTGTGGTGGGAAGCCCCGATTTGAAAAATGCAGCAACGGTGTTGGCAGAGGGTTTATTTTATCTCATTCCAAGATTGGGAGATCAACGGCTTAATACCTTTTCTGCCTCCAATCAAGAACATCTAACCCTGCTAAGCCAGTTGATTTTAAACCGAAAACCTGTGCCTACAGAAACCATGGCTAGCCTGCTAACCCAAATGCAGGTAACCCTTGAGGGCACTACCTTTAGTTCATCGATTTTAAAAGTATTGATGGTGGCGTTGGATGACGGAGCCTCGTTGGGGATTTCTGAAAAACAAGTAGAAAGTTATTTGTTATTGCCCGAAACCAAAGGTGAATTTTATCAACCTAGTATTCGTGCTCAACTGAAAGAAGAGTATGCAAAAATAGAAAAAGCCCCCTATTTAAAGGCTCCCATAGAATCGTTGGCTCGTTATATCGTCTATTTTGAAAATTTACTTTTGGCTCCCAAGCCAGAAAGCAAAGGACCCGCTATAGAGTCTAAAGAATCAGCTCAACAGTTAAACTCTGACCCAGTGAAGGCTACACTTGATTTTTTAGCGCAAAGCCTTAGCTCGCAAGTGACTTGCGAAACCGGAAAAGAAGAGTTTTATGGAAGTTTGACTACGCAATTGGCACTTAGTTTAGCTAAAAAAGGTAGCCCAGAGGAGGCGAGGTTTCAGGTTATTTTTAAAACCACAATACACCTGAGAACCCTTGTAAAAGAGATTTTAAAAGAATGCAGTGTTCCTGATACTGGTGTTTCAGATGTGCATTCGGTTCGAGAACTGGTTCAAGCTGTCTTTGCAGTCAGAAAAGACCCCCCTTTGGGTGATGAAAAGTACGTAGGCGCTTTTAAAGAGCAAATTTGGGCACAAAAAGACAGTTTTGAAAGCCGATTACAAAAGAAAATGGCCCATTTTTTAGGGGTGCTGGTGGCACAGTGTCAGGATCAATTTAATGGTGTGGGAAGCGTAGGTGGCTTTCAAAGCCGTTACCAAGGATTGATTACTTTGTTTTGTGGGATCTATGACATAACTGACGAAAAGTTATGCTTTGAGCACAATACCATGCAAAACTGGAAAGCCTTTTCAAAGGATGTTTTAAGCGAAAGACCCCAAACGGGCCCCATACTTGAGCGAGTGGCGATGCACGCAGTTATGCAGCCAGACAGTGCAAAGCTTGATTTAAGTGTTTGGAAAATGGCGATGGAGACGTTTGGTACCCCTTCGTTGTTGTCGATGATTGCAAAAGTGGGAACGGCAGAAAACTTTCAAAAGTTTTGGAACGAATTGGACACAGCTGGCAAAAGACAGGCCTTGGACACCCCAGATGCCAGAGGATTAACCCTGATGATGTATGTGGTGTGGGGTGGCAGTATGCCCATGCTTGAGTGTATTGAAGCTGATTTTCCGGGAGAGTTAAGAAATTTTGTAGCTAGGTTACAAGAAGACCCCATAACGCAAGTTCAAATCACGCAATTGTTACATTCAGCGGCCCGGTCGAAAAATGAAAAAATGATGGAGAGCGTTTTAACGGCACTCAAAGGATCGCTTACCGAAACTCAAGTAAAAGAGCAGTTATTGGCAAAAGATGCCGACGGACTGAATACGGTGATGCAGGTGGCATTATCGGGGAACATGGCCACACTGGCCCTAATATTGCACGAGTGGCCACAGCGACAATGGGCAAACGTACTTAACCAAACCAATAATGCGGGTCAGACAGCCTTGCTTTTGGCGGCACACAACGGGGATGTTTCAATGGTAAGTGAACTCATTAAGCGAGGTGCTAACAGCTTGTTTCGTGTGCGCAGTACGTGCTGGGGAGTTTTACACATGGCCTATGCGGGGGGGCATGAAAAGTCAGCTAAGACACTGAGGGTGCAATTTCCAAAATTATTAGAAAATGAAGTACATGGATTAGCGGCTTGTTTTCCAGAAGCCCTTAAAAATACGTTGCTTGATCTGGTGTCTGCGGATCCGTTTGAAAGTAGAGCACCCTTTGACGGAGCGGTAATCTTGCTAAAAAACAAGGTGCAGGGATGGTTAGTGGCCCAACGTTTAGCCGCTCAGTCTAGTTCAGTGTTTACGGACCTATTGGTAGGTTTTTATACACAAAGTTCAAACACAACAGAGGCTGAACCTTGTTTAGATGTGATGAAGTCGTTACTTGCACTTGAGAATAGCAATGGCTCAACCGTATTGGAAACGTGGGTGCGCGTTAACCCCAAAGGAATGGCAGATTTGTTTGTTGAAATGGATACTCACGAGCGTAGATTTCGGGGTTCACACTTTTCACTAATAGAAAGGCCCACAAAACTATTTAATGGCTCTATTAACCTTTTGAAAAGAATGATTATGCGTGACAAAGCTAGTTTCCTTAGAATGCTGCTTGAGCTTCGAAAAACAAGACCCTTAGCGGTATATGCTTTTCTAGAGCATCAAGTTAGAGGCGTTTCTTTTGTTGAGTTTGTAGCCGAAATAGTACCTAATACACTGGGACATATTTTGGGAGCTTTGGTAAAACAAGACCCTCGCTGCATTACCATTGTATTTTCTGTAAAAAAACAAAGATCCAGGTATTCAGTTTTAGTGTCGACATTTACTTGCGTGCAGAATGATTCAGCTCTAACAAAAGCCATGTTAAATGCAAAAGTTAATGATGCGACTACTGTCGCTCAAACACTAGCAGAGACAGAACCGGAGTTGTTTACCAAATTGGCTGTGAACCTAGCAAAAACAGAGTTGGGGTGGGTTAAAGCTGTTTTGCACAAAAGTATTGCTCCATTTAATCAAACCATAGCTAATGCCTTTAGAGGGGATCACCCCCTCTTACTGAAAGAAATAAAAACGGCTGTAGCTCTTGCAAGAGCTGCCCTGACTGAGGAAACAAAAACAACGATTCCTGCAATTCAAAATCTTTATGAAATGCATCCTGATGAGGAACTTCCATGGGTACATTATTTGGCACTAAAACAGCCTGAAGTATTAAAAACACTGCTGACTGAGCACTTGGCAAAAGATGTGGACTGGGTAGAACACTGCCTAACTTACGTATGGTATCAAAAAACAGCCCTAAAGACGATGACCCTTGAGGCCCCAGACGTGGTAAAAGATATTGTAATGGCCATGTGTAAAAGGGATCCAAAACATATTTTCATGGTAATTGACCTTAAAGTTGAAATAAAAATGAAGACTCTCTTAAGGGACATTTTATGGAAGTTAGTAGCGACTAACCCAGATCTAGTTAAAAATATGCTTAATACACATGGAGGCTATGGTTATTCGGTTATGAACGCCTTGATTGTACAGCATGCAGAACTTTTTACCGACTTAGTCATCGAATTGGCAAAAACAGACCCTGCTTGGGTCAAAGAAGCTTTAGATCAAAGGATCGACTACGGGGTATACTTTACCCCTGCCCGGGACGCCTTAAAAGCTCAGAACCCTGAGGGATTCAAAAAGCTTCAGCAAGCGTTAGGCAAGTCGTCGTGGTGCCTGGTGTCTTAGCTTTTGCTTTCCACCGTCCACACCCACTCTTTTTTAGGGGAGTAGTCTAACGTTACAACCTGGCCATTTTCGATGTCTCCAGCTAAAAGCTTTAACGCTAAAGGGTTTTGCACTTGATCGGTTATCACCCTTTTCAAGGGTCTTGCACCAAAATCGGGATCGTATCCTTCAGCGCCTAACTTATTCATGGCGGCTTGTGTTACTTCGAGTGTAATGTTTTTATCGGCCAAGCGCTGTTTTAGGTGGCTTAGTTGCACCTCTAAAATATGCTTAATATCTAAAGGGGTTAAAGCATGGAACACCAAAATATCATCAATTCGGTTCAAAAACTCGGGTCTAAAATGTTGTTTTAAGGCCTCAAACACCTTTTCTTCTTTTTCTTGATCACTTTTAGCATGCAACATCCAATGGCTGCCCAAGTTTGAGGTCATGATGATAAGGGTGTTTTTAAAATCAACTGTGCGCCCTTGTCCATCGGTTAAACGCCCATCGTCTAACACCTGAAGCAAAATATTGGCTACATCAGGGTGGGCTTTTTCAATTTCATCTAACAAAATAACACTATACGGACGACGACGTACGGCCTCTGACAACTGCCCCCCTTCCTCAAATCCTACGTATCCGGGAGGGGCTCCGATTAATCGGGCGACCGAATGTTTTTCCATGTATTCCGACATATCAATGCGCACCATGTTTTTCTCTGAATCAAACAAAAACTCAGCCAAGGCTTTGGTGAGCTCGGTTTTACCTACCCCGGTAGGCCCTAAAAAAATGAAACTGCCTATAGGTTTATTAGGGTCTGAAAGCCCTGAGCGAGAACGCCGTATAGCATCCGATACTTTTTTAATCGCTTGTTCTTGTCCTATCACCCGTTTTCTAAGCTCCTCTTCAATGCGAAGCAGACGTTCTTTATCGCCTTGAATCAGCTTACTTACCGGAATGCCAGTCCATTTTGAAATCACTTCAGCAATATCGTCTTCGTCTACTTGTTCCTTCAACATTTTTTTATCGGTTTGAATCAAGGCTAGCTTTTGGGTCGCTTTCTCGAGGTCTTGGTTTAACTCTACCAAGGTTTTAAATCGAATTTCCGACACTTTTTCTAGGTTGCCTTTTCGTTCTTCAATTTGTTCTTGAACCTTGGTGTCTTCAATTTTTGATTTTAGTTGTCGAATGGTTTGAATCGCTTCCTTTTCATTGGTCCAATGGCCTTTAAGACTGTTTAACGTCTCTTTCAGAGTACCCATGTGTTGCTCAAGCACTTCGGTTTGTTGTTTGGCTGCGGGGCTATCGTCGTTTTTAATGGCCTGCTTTTCAATTTCAAGTTGAGTCAATTTACGTTGCAACTCGTCAATATCTTCAGGCATGCTGTCAATTTCAATACGCAATTTTGAAGCCGCTTCATCCACCAAGTCGATGGCTTTATCGGGCAAAAATCGATCCGCGATATACCGATGCGACAGCCTGGCTGCGGCTAAAATAGCTTCATCACGAATTTTCACTCCATGGTGAATTTCGTAACGTTCTTTTAACCCTCGCAAAATAGCAATGGTGTCAGGTAACGAAGGTTCTCCTACAAAGGTTTTTTGAAATCGACGCTCCAACGCAGCATCTTTTTCAATATATTTTTTGTATTCATTTAAGGTGGTGGCTCCAATACAGCGCAGCTCTCCTCTGGCTAATGCAGGCTTTAACATGTTGGCCGCATCCACAGCCCCTTCTGCTGAACCCGCTCCCACCAAGGTATGCAGCTCATCAATAAACAGAATGATCTGTCCATCCTGCTTCTGGACCTCATTTAAAAGCGCTTTAAGCCGATCTTCAAACTCGCCCCTATACTTAGCACCCGCCACCAACAAACCCATGTCTAGGCCTAAAATTCGTTTGTTTTTTAGTAAATCTGGAACATCCCCGTTTACAATGCGTTGAGCTAAACCCTCTACAATAGCCGTTTTACCCACTCCGGGTTCTCCAATTAACACAGGGTTATTTTTGGTGCGTCTGCACAGCACTTGTATGACCCGTCTAATTTCTTCGTCGCGACCAATCACGGGGTCCAACTTTCCCTTTTGAGCTTTTTCAATTAAATCTACTGTAAATTTTTGAAGGGTTTGAAATTTGTTTTCTGGCTCTTGTGAATCTACTTTAGAATCGCCTCTTACAGCTTTAATGGCTTTTAGAAGGCTTTCTTTGCGAAGGCCAAATGTGTTCAATAAGTGACCTGTTTCGGTTTTTGATTCACACAGAGCTATCAAGAGGTGTTCGCAGCTAACGTACTCATCGCCCAAAGCCGTGGCTTCTTTTAAAGCAGTATCCAACACTTTTCCAGCTGATGGCGATACATAAAGTTGGGTATCGCCCTGAACTTTTGGCAATTTATCTAGCCCTGCTAATGCTGATTGTTGAAGGGAGCCCAACTGAACCCCCATTTTTTGTAATAAAGGGGCAATCAAGGTATCCGGTATTTCCAATAAACCCACCAATAAATGGCCCTCAGTAAGTTCAGGGTTGTTGCGGTTTTGAGCCAATTCTTGGGCTTTTTGTAGTACATCTTGGGCTTTTAAAGTCAGTTTATCGGGTCTTAGCATTTTAATTCTCCTTTTTATACAGTCCTTCACCCCAAGCTTGCAAAAATCAGGCCAAGTCGTTTTGAGCGAAGGTCAATTCAAAAGCTGCTTAAAATGTTCAGATATTGGACAGTTATAAAAACTTCGTCCGAACACAATCAAAAGGAGATTTACGTTCTTTGAGGTCGCCCCTAAGCTTCGCGAATTCCTCAATGAGGTCTTTTTCTTTTGAAGAAAGCTGAGTGGGGGTGCTTGCAATTACCTTGACGTATTGATCCCCTTTCCCAAATCCTTTTAGGTGTGGAATGCCCTTGCCCTTCAAACGCAGCACAGCGGATGGCTGGGTGCCCGCAGGTACCTTTAACACGGCCTGCCCGTCTAGGGTAGGAATATCAATGTCAGCCCCCAAAATAAGCTGGGTAATAGGCAGTTGAATGTCGATGTACACATCGTCACCTTGGCGTTCAAAGTATTTGTGAGTTTTTACAGAAATAAAAACATACAAATCACCGGCAGGGCCGCCGCCTTCACCGTGATTGCCTTCACCCGTAACCCGTAACCGAGTACCTTTATCAACACCAGCGGGTATATCAATACGAATTTGTTTGCGTTTCTTCTCAAGGCCCTTGCCCTTACAGGTAGTACAAGGGGTTTGTATCACCTCGCCCGTACCCGAACATACATGGCAGGTGGTTACTTGTGAAAAACTGCCCAACATCGTGCGTTGTACTGTGCGTACTTGGCCTGCCCCATGGCAATGGGAACAGGTGGTTTTACTGGTTCCAGCCTTGGCCCCACTGCCTTTGCAGTCTGAGCAACGTTCCATATGGTAAATATCAATGTCTTTAGACAAACCCTTGGCCACCTCTTCCAAGGTTAGTTCAAGGTCGTAGCGCAAATCTTCGCCTTGTCTTGGGCCACTTCGTCCACCTTTACTTGAACGGCGCGATCCCCCAAAAAAGGCGTCAAAAATATCTTCAAACGATTCGGCACCAAAGCCCCCTTCGAAACCGCCAAATCCACCGCCCCCACCAAAGCCGCTAGGACCCTGGTCGTCGGTGACTCCAAATTGGTCGTAGTTGGCCTTTTTTTGTGGGTCAGATAACACTTCGTAGGCTTTTTGAACTTCTTTGAACTTTTCTTCTGCACCCTTTTCTTTGTTTACATCAGGGTGATACTGACGCGCCAAGCGCCGGTAGGCCTTTTTAATATCGGCCTCCGACGCGTTGCGGTCTACTTCTAAAATTCCGTATAAATCACTAGCCATTATTTTTTGGCATCATCTACTTCAGTGTACGAAGCGTCCACTACGTTTTCATCAGCTGGTTTCGCTTGTTCAGCATGTTGAGCTTCGCCATGAGGTTGACTCTCTGCAGAGGCTTGGCCATCAGCAGGTTGCTCGGGGTGGTTTTTGTACATTTCGGTAGACACTTCAAATACTACTTTTTGCAACGCTTCGGTTTCAGTTTGAATGCGGGCCACATCCTCTGATTCTAGGGCTTTTTTAACCCCTTCTACACCTGAACTAATTTTTGTTTTTGATTCTTCAGGAATTTTTTCGGCGTTGTCTTTAACCAATTTTTCAGCTTGATACACAAGGCTGTCTGCTTGGTTTTTAGCTTCTACCAATTCTTTGGCTTTTTTGTCGTCTTCAGCGTGGGCTTCAGCGTCTTTTTTCATGCGTTCAATGTCGTCTTTTGATAAACCAGACGAAGCGGTAATGGTAATTTTTTGCTCTTTGCCGGTGCCTTTGTCTTTGGCTTTTACGTTCAAAATACCGTTGGCATCAATGTCGAAGGTGACTTCAACTTGAGGAATACCTCGAGGTGCAGGGGCAATGCCTTCTAACACAAATCGGCCTACGCTGCGGTTATGGGCTGCCATTTCGCGCTCACCTTGAAGTACGTGAATTTCTACACTGGTTTGTCCGTCAGCTGCTGTTGAAAACACCTGCGATTTTGAGGTAGGAATGGTGCTGTTTCGTTCAATAAGCTTGGTCGATACCCCACCCAAAGTTTCAAGTCCAAATGAAAGAGGAGTCACATCCAGCAACACCACGTCTTTTACATCTCCGGCCAATACAGCCCCTTGAATGGCAGCTCCGATAGCCACAACTTCGTCAGGGTTTACCCCTTTGTGAGGTTCTTTACCAAAAAAGTCTTTAACGGCTTGTTGAATGGCAGGAATACGGGTGGTTCCACCTACCAAAATCACTTCTTGAATGTCGCTAACGCTTAAACCCGCGTCTTGTAGGGCCTTTTTGCAAGGATCTAAAGACCGTTTTACCAAAGGCTCTAGCATTTGCTCAAATTTTGAGCGGCTTAATTGAACATTTAAGTGCTTAGGACCAGAGGCATCCGCCGTAATAAAGGGCAGGTTGATGTCGGTAGTCGCTGTAGACGATAATTCAATCTTCGCTTTTTCAGCGGCTTCTTTAAGACGTTGTAAGGCCATTTGGTCTTTGCCTAAATCGATGCCTTGGTCTTTTTTAAATTCATCAATTAGCCAATGCATAATTAAATCGTCAATGTCGTCTCCACCCAATTGGGTATCGCCATTGGTTGATTTTACTTCGAATACACCGTCGCCAATTTCTAAAATAGAGATATCAAAGGTTCCTCCACCAAAGTCGTACACAGCAATTTTTTCGTCGTGATGCTTATCTAAGCCATAAGCCAAAGCGGCGGCTGTAGGTTCGTTAATAATACGTAACACTTCAAGGCCAGCAATTTCACCGGCATCTTTGGTGGCTTTACGCTGACTGTCGTTAAAATAAGCAGGTACGGTAATAACGGCTTGTTTTACTTCTTCACCTAAATACGCTTCAGCATCAGCCTTAATTTTTTGAAGCACCATGGCCGAAATTTCAGGCGGAGAGAAATCTTTGTCAGCACCTTTAATAACCACTGCACCGTCTTTGTTTTCGGCAATATCGTAAGGTAATTTACGGCTCACTTCTTTTAAACGACGTCCAATAAGGCTTTTAACTGAAAAGTACGTATGTTTAGGATTGGTTACGGCTTGTCGTTTAGCGGGTTGCCCTACCAAGCGCTCACCAGTTTTACTAAAAGCAACAATCGAAGGGGTGGTTCTTGCACCCTCGGCGTTTGCAATAACCGCAGGGTCTTTCCCTTCCATAACAGATACGCATGAATTGGTGGTTCCCAAGTCAATCCCAATAATTTTAGCCATAAATATCTCTCCTTAAGTTTTGAAAAATGATAAGTGTAGAGGATTTTTAAATTATCCTCAACGGGATTAGCCACTGCAAAATTTGTGCCAAGCTCTACGTTTCTAAATGGGGGACTGCCTTGGGCTGCCTTAAAGAGGCTCAGACAAGGAAAATGGTAAGCTAAAACCGGAGTTTACATAGAAGTAAATGAGGATTTTAGCGAACCATTTGGACGCAGTATCAGCCACTTTAAAGTAATCTATATTGTCCAATAACTGAACACTTGAGCTGTTATTTGGACACTACCACCATGCTAGGTCGAATAACCCTATCATGAAGCTGGTAGCCTTTTTGCATTTCTTTAAGCACGGTTTGTGCAGCAACCCCTCCGGGGGCGTCCTCTTCTAAAATAGCCTGATGTTTATGGGGGTCAAAAGCAGTGTTTAGCGCTTCAATGGCCTTAATACCATTACGTTCTAAAACAGCTGAAAATTGCTTATAAATTAAATGAAAACCACTGGCTGTATCGGCATTGGCATTTTCTTGTTCAAAAGCACGGTCGAAACTGTCCATTACAGGAAGTAATTCTAAAACCCATTTTTCATGCATAAACTTTTTAAGCTGATCTAATTCGTTTTCTTTGCGACGTTTAAAGTTTTCCATTTCAGCCAATGCGCGTAAGGCCTTGTCTTTTTCGGCTTGTAACTGAGTTTCTAACTCTTGAATACGGGTTTCCAAACTGGTTTCTGCAGGGCTATCGGTGATGACTTCGGTTTCCGCTGCGGTTTCACTTGAGTTTACTGGGCTTTGGTTGTCTTCTGAGTTCATTTTAAGTCTCCTTTGTTTGAAATGGTACTGTTAATAAATTGGGTGATAGTTTTTACCATAGGCACTACAACGGGGTAGGCCATTCGCTTGGGCCCTAATACTCCTATCATGCCGGCGGGTTCTGAATCAACACTGTAAGGTGCCACCACTAAGCTGCAATCTTGTAAGGCTTCAAGTTCATTTTCTTGACCGATAATGACATTGCAGTGAGGGTCGTTAAGGTACTGATTTAAAATGTTCACCAACACTTTATTTTCTTCTAGGGTAGATAAGACTTTTTGAGTCAGTTCGATATTGTGAAATTCGGGTAAGCGAATCATGTTGGCCATGCCCTTAGTAAGCGCTTTTTGTTGTGTTTTTTGAAATTTAGCCAAGTCTTTAATGCCTGTGTAAAGCTCTTTTAAAAGGGTTTGAAAGGCGGGTAGCTCCGCAATTAAATCGCTAAGACTGTTTTCATCCAACGAATGCAGGCCTTTGCCACTAAGCTTTTGGGTAAGCAATTTAGACACTTTGTTTAAGTCGTCTTGGGTCACATTTTCGTTGATGTTTAACACAAATTCATGGTTAATTCCGGTTGAATTTAGCAAAATAACCAAAACACGGTCTAAATCAAGCAAAACAAGCTGGGTTACTTTAAGGGTTTCTTGGTAAATATTTGGGGTTAATACGATGGTGGTGTAGTTAATCAGCGAGCTTAAAATTTCAGAAATTTGACCAATCACGTCTTGTACACTTTGGCCCATCGACAAAAAATGGGTCAGCAGTTTTTTTTCTTCTTCGGGGCTTAAAGTTTGGTGTTTTAAAATGCTGTTTACATATTGTCGGTAGCCTTTGTCGGTAGGTACTCGGCCCGAAGACGTGTGTAAATGGGTTAAGTATCCCTCTTCTTCTAAAGTTTTAAGTTCATTCCGAATGGTTGCGGGGCTAAGCCCAAACGAGGTCTGTTGAGACAACACAGACGACCCTACCGGATCGGCAGTGTGAATGTAGTGGTTAATAACGGTTTCTAATAAAGTTTGTTGTCGGTCGTTCATGGCGTTTATTTTTCCCCTTTTTGATGGGGTTGTCAAAATGTTACACTTGCAGCCTATGGTAAAAGAATCGTTTAAAACAAAAATAGGCGTTATCGGACTAGGAAATATGGGGCGTCACCATGCAAGACTTTATTCTGAACTTAAACAGAGTGAGTTGGTAGCCGTTTGCGATATCGATAAAACCCGTGTAGAAGAGGCTGAACAAATGTATGGGTGTAAAGGCTATACCCGACTTGAAGATATGCTTGCCTACGAAGATTTAGACGCTGTTAGCATTATCGCACCCACTTTTTTACATTTTTCGTTGGCAAAAACCGTTATAGAACAAGGCCTTCATGTGTTAATTGAAAAACCCATAGCCGCCACAAATGATGAGGCCAAAGAGTTGTGTCAATTAGCCAAAACTCACGGCGTTATTGTATGTGTAGGACACATTGAGCGGTTTAACCCCGCCATTCAGGCTTTAAAAGCTAAGCTGGATACTGGCTTTTTGGGTGAGATAGTGTCGATTGAAACCCGCCGCATGAGTCCTATGCCCCAGCAAATTAAAGATGCGGATGTGATTATTGATTTAGCTGTTCACGACATCGATATTGTAACCTGGTTGATGGGTGAGGCTCCTCAAAAAGTTCAAGCCTTTAATCAAAAAAAGCAACTTAAAGACCGCTTTGATCAAGCCGATATCGCCTTACAATTTTCACAAGCCTCAGCCAAAGTATTGGTTAGTTGGTTGGCACCCACCCGCATTCGTGATGTTCGCATAGTAGGGTCAAAAGGGTTGGTAGAATTGAATTATTTAACTCAAAAACTAAGCTGTTTTGAAAATGAAACGTGGACCGATATTCCTTTAGAAAAAAAAGAACCTCTAAGGGAAGAGCTTTTGCACTTTTTACACTGCATTCAAACGCAAACTCAAGCAATGGTAAATGCCGAAGTAGGGGCCGAAGCTCTAAAATGGTGTTTGGAGGCGGCCCATGCTTAGTTCGGATCTATTAAAAAAACTTCATGACGCCTGTCGTTCGGGAACTGTTGTGGCTAAAAAGGTGCTAGTTTGGACACAAAGTTCTCAAGAAGAACGACAGATCAAAAGTCAGCTTTTTCAGCAACTGGGAGAAGAAGCCAAGGTCATTGAGGTGGTTCCCTTTGCCTTGTGGGCCTCTAGGCAATTACGACGCATGTATGCCCGTCAACAGCGACGGCCTTTTGTGGTGTATTCTAAAGCAGATAAACGCCATTTACTATCGTTGTTTCTACGAGCCCCTCAAGATATTTCTCAGCTAGATGCCTACTGTGATGAGGCCAGTATTTTTAACTGGGATGAAGTGCTTGAAAAAGCCAAGCAAATGTTGCTTGAAGACCCGCAATGGACCAGTGACTATCAGCTTATCGTGGTTCACAATGTCGATATAGATTGGATGAAAGATCTTTCTATTACGATTTGGATAGATACAAAAACTGCTCAAGAATTAGCCAAGATAAATTGGGTTTGGGTGCCCTCTCAAACAGAGATACAAGACTTTGTAGTGCAGTATCTAAAACAGCAAAAACATGGATTAATGCGTGGATTTGGTGAATTTGTTATTCAGCGACTTCCCCAAGTGGAAGACCCTTTTCAAAGACAGTTACAAAAAGCAGGAATTCCTTATCGTGTTTTAGATAGCCAATCGGCTTTGACTCAAGAAGAAATTTTAGTGGTTTCTTTTTTAAGGTTGATGTTAAATCCTAACGATTGCGTGGCCTGGGCCCATGTTTTAGAGCCACGTTTGGCTGATCAAGACCTGTTTTTAGAGTGGATTTCGGTACTATTAAGCGGTGATTCTAGTAGTAACCCACTTTTGGATGAAAAAGTACCCGATGATTTACATGATGATGTGGTTATTTTAGCTCAGTCGATTCAGCACCTTAAAAAACAATGGTTAGAAGACGCTTCCTTAGATGATCTTATTCAAACCATTACGCGTTTACCCGCTTTTTTAAATTTGTGCAAAGAGACCCTCTCAGACGATGAGGGAAAAATCGAGTCTATTGAAGCCCTCAGAGATGCCATACAAGATAAAAATTTTAGCCCAGAAACCTTCATAGATACTTTGGCTTTCCAAGAAGCCTGGGACAATGTTAGTCCCAAATCAGAAGAAGTAGGTTTGTTTGGTTCAGCTGAGGGAGGACATTGGGTGCAAGCTGCAGCCTGTAAAACCCTCATTTGGGCTGGAGGGTTTACATCCGAAGACGAAATTTCTTTAACACAGGTATTAGAGCAACCGCTTCAAATCGTTATAGTGGCGGCCTGTGATGCCTTAAAAGAAAACTCAACGGAAGGGTTATTTGAAAAAGTTAAGCCTCAGTTGAATACCGTGTATACCTGGCCAAAAACACAAAAATCGGTCACGTTTAAAAGCTTCACATCTACCCCCTATCCTGAAACTCCAATCGAGCTTAAGCCCTTGTTCACTAAAGGTATGAAAGTCAGTCATGATGTATACGGTGAAGGTACGATTGAAGACGTACAAGGAATGGGTGAACGTAGTATACTAACCGTTCGATTTAAAGAAGGGGTGCAACAACTGATGGCCCAGTTTGCACATTTACAAATCTCGAGGTAAGGCATGTACATCAAAGACATTTTTTATTCATTTCAAGGCGAAGGACCTTACATTGGCTACCCTCAAATTTTTATTCGTTTTTTTGGGTGCAATATTCACTGTGCCTATTGTGATGAGCCCGATTTTGCTCATCAAAAAGAAAAATGGACCGTTGATCGTGTGCTTGAAAAAATAGCCCCTTTTTTGAAGCAAAAGCCACATTCAATTTCTATTACAGGTGGCGAACCGTTGGTACAAGTGGAGGCACTTAAAACCTTAATTCCTCACTTAAAGGCCCCCATTTATTTAGAAACCAACGGCACTTTGCCCAAACATCTAGAAGAAATTGTAGATTTAGTGACCTATTTTGCGGTTGATTTTAAAACCGGTTTTGAAAATGAATTCACCCAATTTATGACGGTGTTAAAAGGGCGTCCTAATGTATTTGTAAAATATGTTTTAGTGCGTGATTTTCCTATTTTAGATGTGCAACGTTCGGCCAAAATAACAGCGGCAATTGACCCCAATATTCCGTTTATTATTCAACCTGTAACTCCTTTTGGAGAGGTGAAGCAAAAAGCCCTGCCCGAAGACATAATGCGAGGGTATAACGCAGCTAAATCGCATCTCAAAGATGTGCGAATTATTGGGCAGACCCATAAATTGATTGGATTGAAATAAGTGAACCGACACTTGATTTTGGCCCTGGGTATTATTCTAGGTTCATTTTCGTTGTTATTTAGCCAAAATATTCCAGTTGTTGAAAAGTCAAACCAGGGAACCTTTGACTGGTCTACAGAAAAGCTCAGTTTAAGCTTACAAGACCCTAGTCGCCACAGTAACATCAACTCGGCCCTTACTGCTTTGCAAAAACAGTATGCCTTACTGGTTCAATCACTACGACTAGATACCCTTGCCTTGGGCACCTTAATGGAAAGTGACCCGTTGCTTAAAGACGAACTTTTAGATGTGTTTAACCAAGCTCAAATTGAAGGTCTGAAACGTAATGCAGCGGGCTACAACATCAGCATCGATATCCCCCTTTACGGAGAAACGGGCTTGGCTACCCAGTTGTATTACAGACTGATTTCGCCCGAATCTAAAATATCAGGGGATGTGTTAAAACGTTTGTCAAACGACGAAGCCGAAGAATTTAACGATGGACGTGAGTGTTTTACTGGTCTGATTGTAGATTCAGCGGGCTTAGGCTTGTATCCAAGCATTGTGCCAGAAATCGTGTCCGAATCGGGCTTTGTGGTATACGGCCCCTCTACCGTAGATTTTCGCTTTGCTTTACACTATGGAATAGGTCATTTTGCCCTTAAGCGAGAGGGTAAGTGGCCTGATAAACGCTTAGGAAAAACCCCTTTAATTGTAAGAGCATTGCGTTCAGAGGGGCTGTTTAAACATAAAGTGGTGCTTTCAAATACCGATAGTGCCAAAGTAATAAAGATGAATAGTAAAACGGGATTTTTAGAACAGACACGCGTATTATTTTTGTTGTGAGGAGAGCCTAAAATGCAAGATTTAAACAAAAAAACCATACACTTTGTAGGCATTGGCGGTTCAGGGATGAGCGCTATTGCCAAAGTAGCCTTAGAAAAAGGGTACAAAGTAACAGGGTCCGACCTTAAAGAATCGATTAGCACCCTTAAACTAAAAGAACTTGGAGCTAAAATTTTTAGAGGACATAAACCCGAAAATGTACGCGAAGCTGGCGTGGTTGTTGTATCGACCGCTATTCAAGACAATAACCCCGAAATTGCACAAGCCAAATTAAATCGACTGCCTATTTTACGCAGGGCCGAAATGCTGAACCATTTAATGAACGACTTTGATCGTCGTATTTCGGTGTGTGGCACCCATGGTAAAACCACCACAAGCTCGATGATTACAAAAATGTTAGAAACAGCCAACAAAACGCCCACTTTTTTAATTGGTGCTGAGTTAAACAATTTTGGCTCAAATGCAGCTTTGGGCTCAGGGCACTATTTTGTAGCTGAATCGGATGAAAGCGACGGATCGTTTTTATGTTTAAGCCCCAATGTGTCGGTAGTAACCAACATTGAAAGCGACCATATGGACTACTTTAAAGACTTTGACGATGTAAAAGACCACTTTTACAAATTTATGCAAGGTACCTTAGACCGAGATGGATATTTGGTGTTAAATGTGGACGATACTGTGTTAAAGCAATGGGTTTCTCCGGCCCCTGATCGTGTGATTACTGTAGGGATAAATCAAGACGCAAACATCATGGCTTCCGATTTAACCCCTTCTGAAGAGGGTATTCGGTTTAAACTTAAGGTAGATAAAAAAGACAAGGGCGACGTGTTTTTAAAGGTATTTGGAACACACAATGTATACAATGCCTTGTGCGCTATTGCAGTGGGTTTAAAAGAGAATATTCCTCTTGAAGTGATTAAAGAAGGCTTGTTTGGGTTTTTAGGTACTAAACGTAGGTTTCAATTAATTGGCGAGGTAAAAGGTATTCAAGTATATGACGATTACGGTCATCATCCTACTGAAATCAAAGTAACCCTTGAAAGCACAAAGGCCAGCTTTAAAAAACGAGTGATTTGCATTTTTCAACCCCATCGTTACACCAGAACCCGTGATTTGTTGGAAAGTTTCCCAGATGCTTTTGATGCGGCTGATCATGTGATTATTACCGAAATTTATTCGGCAAACGAGCGTAAAATTGACCGTTTATCGGGTAAACATATTGTAGAGCGTATGAAAGAAAAGGGACATCCTTCAGTACAATTTATTGCTAAAAAAAGCGACATAGCCACATTGTTGATACCCCAATTGAATGCTGGCGACATTGTACTAACCATGGGCGCAGGCGATATTCACAGTGTATCCAAAGAGCTTGTGAATCAACTTAAAAAATCGGTAAAACAAGTGCCCGTAGCCTAAATGATTATTAAAGACAATGTTCCAATAGCCCAGTTAACCACGTTTCAAAATGTGGGCGAAGTGAAGCGGGTTTTTGTGGCTGAGACGGTTGAAGACATTCGTCAGTTTTTAACTCAAACTACCCAACCGTTTTTTATTTTAGGTAAAGGATCTAATACTTTAATTAACCCGGATGGAGCCATACAAACGTTTTTGCAATTACACCACAATTTAACCCCCGTTGAAATCAACGGAACCCTACTTAAAGTGAGTGCTGGAACCCCTGTTAATAAACTGATGACGTTGCTACAAGATAACGAACTTTCGGGGCTAGAATTTGCCGCAGGTGTTCCGGCAAGCGTGGGTGGCATGATAGCTATGAACTTTGGATGTTGGGGACAAGAAGTATCCCAACTTGTAACCCGAGTACGGGTGATGAAAGAAACAGGGGAAGACCAGTGGTTAAGCAATGAAGAGCTTGAGTTTGGCTACAGAAAAAGCATTATTCAAACCCAGCCCTGGGTGGTAATTGAGGCTGAATTTCAATGTAAAAAAGCCGATAAAGAAAAAATAAAAGACAGCATTTTAGCCAATATTAAACTTAGAAACGAAAAACAACCTCTACGAGACCGTACCTTTGGCAGTGTGTTTAAAAACCCTAAAGGCAATTTCGCAGCCGCGATTATTGAACATTTGGGTTACAAAGGTGCCCCCAATGGAACGGTGTATATGTCGCTCAAACACGCCAACTTTATGGTTAATCCCGACCATGGCACCTTTAAAGATGCCTTGGGTTTGATGGACTTAATTCGACAAGATGCCTGGATTAAAACCGGGTTTTATTTAGAAACGGAGGTTAAGATAGTGTCATGATTGAATCGCTTAAAACAGCCAAAATAGCCGTATTAAATGGGGGGTTTTCATCAGAGCGTGAAGTGTCGTTGCGTTCAGGAAAAAATGTTCACGAAGCTCTACTTCGACTGGGTTACAATGCCTTTCGATTAGACCCTATGCATGACGATATGGTGACACTTAACTACGACATTGCGTTTAACGTGTTGCACGGTATGTTTGGTGAAGATGGTACCGTTCAGGCACTACTAGACAATCAAAAAATCCGTTACACCGGTTCAGGTGTGAAAGCCTCAATACTGGGCATGAACAAGTGGATGTCCAAATTGCTTTTGGTAAAACACGGTCACCCCACCCCTGCCTATCAAATTATTTCAACCCCTACTCAAATGCCTTTAAATGTTCCTTTTCCAGCTATCATTAAACCCATTAGCAATGGGTCAAGCGTAGGTGTGGTTATTTTTGACACCCTCGAAGACTATACCGCTAACATTGCGACCCATTTGGAGCAGTTTGGAACCTGCCTACTAGAAGAGCTGGTAGTGGGACAAGAAATTACTGTGGGCGTGATTGAAAAAAACAAACAGCTAGTAGCCTTACCCATTTTAGAATTAAGGCCCAAACACCGTTTTTACGACTATCAGGCCAAATACACACCGGGGCTTACCGATTTTGTGTTGCCTGCAGAACTGTCTGCTGAACTAACCCAGCACTGTCAAACCATTGCCAAAGCTGTTTACAACGATTTTTCAGCTAAAGGTGGAGCGCGTGTCGATATGATGGTTGACCCTGTGAAGGGCCCTATGGTTTTAGAAATCAACACTTTACCAGGTATGACCGATTTATCGGACTTACCGGCACAAGCCAAACATGCCGGCATTTCGTTTGATGAATTGGTAGAAGGTATTTTAGAAAGCGCCCTGCATGACAAAGTTTAGGCTTAAAATCCTTTTTAAAAACGTTTTTTTCTGGATTATTACCTTAAGCCTCATCTCTTTGATTTTGGGGTTGTTTTTTCCTATTACATCCTTGCAGTTTGTAAATCTTGATTTGCGAGGCATCCGTTTTGTTGCCGTTGAGCATATCGAGTTAATCAGCAATCCCTACAAACGTCACAATAGTTTAGGCCTAATTGTAACCGGAAGCTTAAAGCGAAAACTACTTAAAACCTATCCCCAAATAGAAAGCATTCATGTTTCTTTTCATTACCCAAGAACCTTGGTCATCACTGTAAAAGAAAAACCGCCTATCATGGCCTTTCGTTGGCCTCAATGGGTGGCCATTGTGTCGCAAGATGGCTACATTTTAACCCGAATTCCCCAACCGGTTCCGTCTTGGGTCGACAAACTGCCTTTTGTAGAAGGATTTGATACGGCCTACATCGCAAAAGATAGAATTCATCCCAAAATGGTTCAAGATTTGGGCAAATTGTACAGCAGTTTTTACGCTTTTTTTCCTCAATCCCGTTTTGATGTGAAGTTAAAACACTGGAACCCCGATCCCTTGGATCAGTGGGACGATTGGGTTTTGTTGAAAGATAGAAACCTGCTTATTAAAATGGGAACGGTTGCAGATACCGAGAACAAATTGGATCGTTTACGACAATTTCTAAACTGGACACACTCTCAAGCTCAACCTACTCCAAATAGTGTTGATTTACGCGTTACAAAAAAGGTTTTTGCAAGCTATGGACCCTCAGTTACAACGTTCTGATCGCAGCCCTATTCAGTCTCCTAACGATGCCCACTTTATTATGGGGCTAGACATTGGCTCGTCTAAAATTTGTGCTGTGATTTGTGAGCTTGGAGCTCAAGGAGAGGTTCATATAAGGGGCATGGGCACCAGTGTATCCATGGGGCTAAACAAAGGTAAAATTGAAGATCCTGACGAATTGTTTAAAGCGATTTCTAGAGCTGTTCAAAAAGCTCAGGGTGAAGCAGGCCTTCGACCCAAAAACATGATAGTGAATGTGCCTCCTGTTAACTTGGCGTTTCGGCATAACATTGGGCTGGTTACCTCAAAAGAGCTATCGGGTCGTATTTCTGAAGAAGAAAAACGAGAATCGCTAAGGCGGTCACGCAATGTGGTCAAATCGCCCGATCATACTTTGGTTCATTTGTTTCCTCTTCATTTTAAGGTAGATGACGCCGAAGTAGACAACCCTGTTGGGCGGGAAGGCATCCATTTAGAAGTGTTGTCCCATTTGGTTTTAGGCGACACAGATACGCTTCAAAAACTAACCCGTTTGCTAAAGCGCATGGACTTTTTTATTGGTGGAATTGTTTATGACATGATGGGAACTTCGCATAGCGTTTTAACCGAAACAGAACGAAAAGAAGGGGTGGTTTTGGTAGATATTGGGGCTCGATTTACCAAAGTAGCTGTATTTAAAAACAACATGTTGCATCACTCGGTGGTAGTGCCCATAGGTGGGGATACACTGACTCAAGATATTATGTATTGCCTTAAGGTAGATCATATTGAAGCTGAGAGACTAAAGGTAATGGCTGGCGATGTTCGAATTCGCCGTATTGATCCACAAGAACGCATCGATATCCAAACAGAGACCGGCAAAAAGTCAATTACGCGACTGTTATTGGCCCAAATTATTGAAGCCCGTATGGCCGAACTTTTGTTGATGATACAAAATGCTTTTCCCTGGGAAGTAGACTCGCATACCAAAATGGTACTTTCGGGTGGAACCAGCCTTTTAACGGGGCTTTCTGATTATGTACAATCCACTTTTAATCGGCCCATTCGACTTGGCTTTACCGAATCGTTGCGCGAAGTGGTCGAGCACCCTGAAAACATGACCGCTTTAGGCTTGGTTTTATATGCCATCAAAACCAACGCAGTGCCCTACCAAAAACCCCAACCGATAGACCCTCTGTCTCGGTTCAATCGCTGGGTCAAAGAGTTTTTTGGATAATTTTATTTTTTATTTGAAAAACATTAACGATATTGTTATAGTGCTTTAAAACCACTGGGCTTTGCCTTCTTCGCCGGTCACCATTTTAAACGGTCATGCCGGTTGTGAGGAGGTGATCAAGGATTGAAATAAAAACAAAAATAGCTAGGATTTTACTCCTAGCTATTCTACTAATCCTAATCCTTGCAGTCCCAATACTCTAGGGTTAGGGTTTCAGTTGCGGGTTCGTGGTCATCCCGCTGCATGAATGCCCTCAATATATTCCCGAGTTTTTGGAATGTCAAACTCATTCTAGACTTTTACAGTCTCTATCCTTACAATTTAAACAGCTACAAAATTAGTCTTAAAATAAGGAGTCCAGCTATGGCGTATGTATTACCTGCTTTGCCTTATCCCCTAAATGCTTTAGAGCCTCATATCGATGCCAAAACCATGGAAATTCACCATGGAAAACATCACCAAGCCTACATTACCAATGTAAATGCAGCTATCCAAGGCACCTCCTTTGATTCTTTGTCGGTTGAAGCCTTGATTTCTGATTTAAACAAATTACCTGAAAACATTCGTACAGCTGTGCGCAACAATGGTGGCGGACATGCCAATCATTCGTTGTTTTGGGAAAGTTTAGCCCCTAACGCAGGCGGCGAACCACAAGGGGCTTTGGCTGAAGCGATTAATGCAAGCTTTGGCAGTTTTCAAGCCTTTAAAGAGGCCTTTGAGACGGCAGCAAAAACCCGATTCGGCAGTGGCTGGGCTTGGCTTAGTATCGCTAATGGAAAACTTGAAGTAAGCTCAACCGCCAATCAAGACAGTCCCTTAATGGAAGGCAAAACACCGTTATTAGGCTTAGATGTTTGGGAACATGCCTATTACTTAAATTATCAAAATCGTCGTCCCGACTATGTGTCCGCTTTTTGGAATGTAGTAAACTGGAAAGTGGTAGAACAACGTTTTCAAAAGAAAGGATAAATATCATGACAACAACCCTAGAAAGAGCTCAAGCCATTACCATTAAAGGCAATCCCTTCACCTTAGTAGGCCCTCAGCTTAAAGTGGGCGACAAGGCCCCAAACTTTCGTTTAATTAACAAAGACGGTCAAACCAAAACCCTAGCCGATTATGCAGGCCGTGCCAAAGTAATTAGCGTAGTGTTTTCACTGGATACAGGCATTTGCGATCAGCAAACCCGCACCTTTAACGTGGCTTTAGCCCAATTATCGGGTGACCCGGCCATTTTAACGGTTAGTATGGATCTTCCACAGGCTCAAGCGCGATTCTGCAGCACTGCAGGTATCGATAAAGTAGAGGTTTTATCAGACCATTTTGATGCAAACTTTGGCCTTTCATATGGTTTGTTGATTAAAGAAAAACGCATGTTAGGACGAGCAGTGTTTGTGGTCGATAAAAACGATAACATTACCTATGCCGATTATTTGCCCGAAGTAGCCAGTGCCCCCGATCATGAAAAAGCACTAGCCGCTTTAAAAGCTGTTCTATAAAGAAAGGAATCTTTTATGCCAAGTGTAGTTACAGATGCAACATTTTCAGTAGAGGTTCTTCAAGAAAAAGATAAATATGTTTTAGTAGATTTTTGGGCCGAATGGTGTGGCCCTTGCCGTATGTTGGCTCCGGTTTTAGAAAACGTAGCCAAGGCGTATGAATCAAGGGTAAAGGTTATGAAGTTAGATACCGATGCCAATCCAGTAACCTCGCAAGAGTACAAAATTATGAGCATTCCTTGCTGCGTTTTGTTTAAAGACGGACAAGAAGTGGCTAAGTTAATTGGCTTTAAGCCAGAAGCCCAATTCAAGGCAGAGTTAGAAAAATTACTAGTGTAATTTTTTGCTGAGGGGGGCTGCTCTAAAAGCCCTGATACTGCGTCCAAAAGGCTAGCCAAAATCCTCATTTACTACGTGTAAACTCCGGTTTTGACTAGCCTTTTTCCTTGTCTGAGGTCTTTTTGAGCAGTCCTAGTTTATCCTTCTCTTCAATTTTCCAAATGTGTCTCTTTTAAACCGCCCTTAGATAGCCGAAATCAAACTTTTAGGAAAGAAATCTACTCAAAAAAATGAGACTTGACATAACCCCTCTATGAACTTTAATATTTCAACACGTAAATAAAATACGTATAAATCTTATAGTTCCACAAGGGGGAATAGTGTTTTATCCAGTCTTTTTTAAAAAATTAAAAAGCACTTTGCAAAAAACGCAACGCATTATTGCTACAATTGTACTTGTTGTTTTTATTATTCCTAACCCCTCTTACGCACAATCGATCACTCCCGATGCCTCTGCGTCTAACGCACAAAAAGCTACCTTAGATACCACTTACAACAGTGTTCCAGTGGTTAATATAGCCGAACCCTCGGGCGCTGGGGTTTCTAAAAACAAGTTCACAGACTTTAATGTTGAAACGCAAGGGGCCATTATTAACAACGCAACCGATGAGGTTGTGAATACTCAGTTGTCTGGAAAAATTTATGGCAACGACCGACTCAATGGTCGTGCCGCTGACATTGTGCTGTTTGAGGTAAACGGAGGCCGCCGAAGCAGTTTACAAGGTTATTTAGAAATGGCAGGTAAAGGGGCCGAATTTGTTTTATCAAACGAAAACGGCATTTATGTAAACGGGGCAGGATTTATTAATATGCCTAAGGTGACTTTAACCACGGGTAAAGTGAATACCAATGAAGACGGCAGTATTGCTAATATTTCGGTTCAAAATGGGGGTATCGAAATCGATCAGTTGGGCTTAGATGTAAGTCAGGTAGATTATTTTGACATGATTTCAAAAACCCTAAAGCTGAGCGGCTTTGTATCGGGTAAAGATGAGATTAATACTAAGGTGGGGGCTGGAGTGTTGGATAAAACCACCGGTCTTTGGACAGCCTCAAATACCGAGGCGAGTACAGGATTTTCTGTCGATTCGGCTTTGTTTGGCGGCATGTACGCACGTCGTATTTTTTTAATAAGCACCGATAAGGGGTTGGGGGTAAACATGAAGGGTGACTGGGTGGGGGTAGACAATATTTCCGTTCAGGCAGATGGCCAAATTACCTACTCTACGTTGATGTCAAACGGAGAGGTGTCTTTAAAATCAAAAACCGACGGCCTTACTCAGGAAGGCGGGTTAATTCAGGCTAAAACACTCAGTTTAGAGGCCTTAAAAGATATTCGCAGTACAGGGGCCGATTATTGGTCGGTAAAAGACAGTATTCAATTGGTAACTCAAGGGGATACTCACGTTCAAGGCTTATCGTTAGACACTCCTTTTCAAATTGTTGCCTCGCAATTTTTTTCCCAGTCTAATGTTTTTTCTTCAGTACAAACCGTATTTTCAGCCGATTCAATAACCTTAAACGACAAGGCAGGAACAAGCCTAGATCAATCGGCAATGTATGCAAGTGAGGTGTGGATAGACTCGGGAGCTACGGTAGCGTTAAAAGGGGGGTCTTACCTTTCTTCCGACAAACACATAAATATAAAAGCAAATTCTGTTCAGGTTGCCGAGCAATCAACCCTAGAAGGGGGTAGCATTGCATTGGCAGCAAAAGCCCAAATAAACGCTGATAAAGCCTTTATAAAAGCAGATGACGTGAATATGTCGGCGTTTGATATGGCCTTTAGCAACGGTTCAGGCGTGCAGGCCAACACGCTCAGTCTCACGGCTGAAAACGCTATTTCAATACAAAGCGACAGCGCGTGGTCGGCTCAAACCGCTAAGCTTATGGCCACCCAGTTAAGCTTCGATAAGGCCAGTGGCTATTTTGGGCAGCTTTCTCTTAGTGTTCCCCAGGTGTCGTTGTCGAATTCTACTTGGCAACTGAACGATTTAAACGCCGATGTTAATGTGTGGAAGGCCGTTAATTCGGATGTAGTAGCGCAAAATAAACTCACCCTTTCCGCTTCAAAAGCGATAGAGATGATCGCTAGCAGTTTGCAAGCCACCGATATAGACCTTAAAACGGTGGCCTTAAGCAATACAGGAGGGTTAATTCAAGCCAGTGGAACGTTAGCGGTATCTGACCTAGACTCGTTATCCAATAGTCAGGGGTATATTTATGGAACACACTTTGAACAGTTAAAAGCCCAATCGGTAAACAACACAGGAGGGGTGCTTGAGTCGGGGGTAAACCTTAGCTTAAACGTAAACACTTGGACCGATGAAAACCAAGGGGTAGTGCACGCCAAAGCCCTTGCCTTAAGCGCTGACACCGTAAAAAGTAACGGAATGTGGATGAGTGATACTGATTTTACACTCGACGCCACAGAACTAAATTGGGGAGGTCAAACCCAACTCAATGCTCAATCGTGGGTGATGAAAACCAAGTGGGCGAGTTTGGAAGGTGTTTTTCAGGTTCAAAACGATGTTAATTTACAATCGGACCAGTTGCTGAGTGCGGCCGAGATAACGGCCGGCCGTTCGTTGGTGATGAAAGCCGATTCTCTTTTGGTTCAAAATGGCTTTGCCCAAGCCGGAGACACTTTAGCGTTAAGCAGCCAAAGCGAATTGTGGCATGCAGGGGTGTCTATTGCCACCGATGTTCAGCTCACTGCGGGGTATATTTCTCAAACAGGACAGCTAGGAGCAAGCAATACCTTAAGTTTAAATGCAGGATATATTGAGGCTGTTCAAGGTGTATTTAAGGCTAAAAAAGTTGCCATGCTGGCCCCCTATATGAATTTAAATCAAGCCAGTACCTATGCCGATGACAGTATCGATATTCAAGCTGAAAACCTGAGCCACCAAGGTGGGGTGATGATAGGGAGCCTCATTAATATTGTGTCCAAAACCGTAGACAACCGTTACGGATTGATGCAGGCTAAACAACAAGGCAGGCAAAGCGCTAGCTTTTTAATGACCACTGAAGACTTAAATAATGCCCTAGGGGTAATAGATTCGGAGGGGGATTTGTGGATAAAAAGTAAAGCCATCGATAACCGAGCCGGAGTAATGAGTGCGGGACAATCGTTGGTGATCCAAGCAAGCCAAGCCTTAAATACCACACAGGGGGGACAAATTGTTTCCAATAAAAATTTATACATCGAAACCGACGCTTTGGCTTTGGATGGCGTGATTCAAGCCCAAAATGAGGGACTTATTTTTGCCCGTACCCTGCAGCATAAAGGCGGATATATAGCGGGTCAAACGCTTCAGCTAGAGGCAGAGGAAGCCTACCTGCAAGGTCAAATAATGGCTCAAAAAGACCTTTCGTTTCATGGGGCTGTATTGCAAAATGCTGGAGATTTTATTTCAAATGGAAGGCTTTTAATTGAAAGTGACGATTTCTATAACGCAGGATGGGTGCAATCTGATTTAAGCACAGATCTTTTAGCCGCAAGAATGATCAACGAAGGCGATTTTTTAAGTTCAGGCCGTATTTTTATGTCTACCGGACAATTAGAAAATTATGGAACCATAGGGGTGTCTGATCGTTTAGACATCCACTCGGGCAGTTTATTAAATGCGGGCACCTTATATTCAAATGGGTCCATAGATGTAGTAGCCGATGTTCAAGCTCATTACGGATTTTTAAGTGCAGCCAAAGACCTTTCTTTAGTGGCCAATAGCCTTTATTTTGATGTAAAAAGTGCAACAGAAATGGGCGGCGATACCCACATTAACGCGTATCAGTGGGTTCAGAACGGCAGTTTAACGGGCTTAGGGTATGCCTATCTTGAGGCCAAAAAAGGGCTGTTTAGCGGCGAAGCGCAATGGGGTAAAAATCTTTACCTTACCTCCGATCAATGGGTACAAACGGGTCAAATCAGTGTAGCTCAAAACACCTCAGTTCAAGCTCAATCTTTTGAGCTGTCTAATTCAGCCGTATGGCTAACACAAGATTTTTCATTACATGCAAACAACGCCGCTATTCAAGGCTATGTTTCGGCCCAAAATTTAAGCCTAATGGGAGACACTTTATCTATTTTAGGGCGATTAGATACTAAGGTAAGCTCGGGACTTTTTACCCAAAGTGTTATCAATCAAGGCTATTGGGAGGCGCAAGAGTTAACGCTATCGTCTAAAACTCTGTTTAACAGCGGAACCCTTGTTGCCACTAGCGTTTTTATCAACACGCAACAAGGAGGCAACGAAGGGCTTATTCAAGGTCGTTCGTTAACCCTTTGGGCCAATCAATGGACAAACAATTACGGAAGCCTTGTGGCCTTAAACGATTCACGTGAAACGGCCCAGCTGAATCTTAATGTGACCGATTTAAGCAACCAAAACGGACTTGTGCAGTCGGAAGGAAGCCTAAGTACAAGTTACTTACGGTTTTTTGATAACAGCAATGGAACATTGGCGGCTCAAGGCACCATCGATTTAGACATCAACGAATTCAAGCAGGCTGGCCAAGGCTATATTGGCACGCATCAAAATCTGCGTTTGTCTGCTCGGTCGATTACGGCGTTATCGGGAAGCTTAGAAGCGGGCTCAAGCTTGGTTTTAAATACCGATCTTTCTTGGGTGAATCAAGCTCAACTGAGCGCTCAAACCATCGATATACGTAATGCAGGAACATGGGTTCAAGCGGGGGAGCTTTATGCTCTTCAGACCCTAAAAATTACGGCCGATGGCCTGCAAAACTTAGGCGTGGTGCAGTCGTTGGGATCTATCGAAACGGCAGTGAAAACGTGGTCAAACGAGGGATCCTGGAATGCTCAAACCCAGTGGAAAGGAACCTTTACCGATTGGAGCAATACCGGAGAGGTATGGGTGGGTACCCCTTGGAGTGTTGTTGTGCAAAACAACTTTTTGTCACAAGGTGCCCTGATTGTTAAAGGAGAGGCCAATATTCAGGCTAAAACCATTCAGTTGGGGGGATACGTAAATGTAGATAGTGCCTTTGAAACCAGCTCGACCGCGCTGAATACAGCCGGCGAAATACAGGTAAAGCAGTGGACAATTTACGATAAAACATGGCTGAATGCAGGGTCGGTAGAAACTGCCGAGTGTATTCGTGTTGTAAACACCGATAGCTGGACCAACAACGGGTATGTAGCCATTGGGTCTACCTTGGGCTTAGTAAGTACCGCTGTTAAAAACACAGGCACTTGGGTGGTTAATCGAGACATGAATATCACTAGCGATAGCTTCGATAATTCAGGCGATATTTACGCTAATGCTTCAATTGAATTATCGACCCATACGTTCTCTAACCTTGGGTTTATTCAAGCTCAAAAAGTGTTTAATACCAACGTACAACAATTCAAAAATGCGGGTACGTTGTTGGCGGATCAGTTTGTTGATGCGGCCCTCACTAGCTTTACTAATTCGGGAATAGTGCAAACTCAAAAAAGTGTGATACTGGAGGCAGGGGTTATTGAAAACACAGGGTCTTTAGCCAGTATTCAAGGGGGGGTAACCTTAAAATCAAACACCACATTAACCTTAGGTTCAATTTTTGCGGCCGGAAACCTAGAAACACGATCGGCAAGCCTTACCACCGACGGTGAGGTTAATGTAGGTGTGTGGACGGCTTATGATACTCATTGGGTAAATAACGGTACCGTATATGCCAATGTGTTGCAGGTGATGTCTGGCGATGTTTGGAAAAATACAGGAACGGTGTATTTAAATGCGTGGGCAAACATTGCAAGCAACACGATAGAAAACACCGGCACCCTAACGGCGCAAAACGACATAGGAATAACTGGGTTTACATTAAGAAACTCGGGGCTTATTCAAAGTAAAAATACCGTGTGGGCAAACGTAGGTACTTTTCGAAACAGCGGACAAATCTGGGCACAAAACCGAATAGATCTGGATGCGTACACACTAGACAACGTAGGCGGAGGCATTTACGCCGATGGAACAAACCATTTTAAATCGGCAACATGGATAGACAATACAGATGGGACGATAGAATTTAATAAAACATTAAACCTTGAAGCGGGTTCATGGGTATACAACAACGGTACAGGACAGTTAATCAGCTATGAAAACCTTACGATAAAAGCGGGAGACATCCAATCAAAAGGGGCCTTGTATAGCCAAGGAGGAAACATCAACCTGCAAGCAGAAAGAACCCTGAGTTTAGGGGGCATGTTAAGCACAGCCGGAAACCTAGAAACACGATCGGCAAGCCTTACCACCGACGGTGAGGTTAATGTAAACTTATGGACCGTAAAAGATACTCAATGGACCAATAATGGAACGGTGTATTCGGCAGTGTTTCAAACCTTAAACACCAGTAGTTTTACCAACAACGGTTACATGGACATGCGCTCTTGGGTAAATATAGCCAGCACCACAGTGGTCAATACGGGGGTTATGTTGGCCAAAAATGATATTGGGTTTACCGCTTCAAGCGTACTAAACACCGGGGGCCTCCAAAGCGAAAACAATCTGTGGACCGATGTAAGAACCTTTGAAAATACCGGTCAAATGTATGTTAAGGGCCACTTAGATTTGTCTGCACTACAAACCCTAAATTTAGCAGGAACCATTAAAGTAGAGGGTGTTTTAAATACCTATTCTTCACAGTTAATCACAGCGGGCGACATTACTGTAGGAGCCTGGAATGTAAAAGACAGCAACTGGACCAATACAAGTACCGGGGTGATTACCAGTTGGGGTGCGTTTGGAGCCATGTATAACACCCAAAATTTCATCAATAACGGAACCTTAAAAGTGCAATCGTTAGTAACCCTCAAAACCTCTAATTTTAGCAATTCAGGCCTCTTTTATACTCAAGGTGATCTAGGGATAACCACGCACAGTTTTGATAACCAAGGCGATATATACACCGACTCCAATTTTTGGACACTAACCGATCTATTCAGCAACAGAGCAGGGGGCCGCATTCAGGCCAATACCTCCATTTATGTGGGGCTGTATATTTCAAACGGTCAATCCAAAGACTTTGTGAATCAAGGCATTTTGCAAACTCAGGGTGCATTAACCCTTGAAGGTGGCTTTGCCCAAGTACAAAACAGCGGACAAATGGCCGCAAACACGGTGCGTATTCAAGGTTCGGGGTTAGACCTTAGGGGCGGCAGCATTAAGGCCACGGGAGAGGTTAATTTACAAAGCTTTAACTGGAAGTTTTACCTGCAAAATGCCCAAGTAGAAAGCCTTTACGACTCGGTTGCTTTAACCGGAGTGACTAACCTTGAAGCCGATGCCTTGACTCGAGTGAATGCGGGTAAAAATATTAATGTAAATTCGGCGTATGTGTATTTAGACGGAATTTTTACCGCCAATGGCAATTTAAATCTGGCGGCCCAAAAATTTATTAACCACGGATCGGTAGGCATCGAGGGCTCTTTTTATGTTACGCAACCGTTAAGCCAAGAATTTACCAATTACGGTTCGTTACGCATTGGAGGCATGTTGGCGGCTAACACAGCCGGGGTAGAAGGCCGTGCCGTATTAAACGGTGGGTTTTATAACCGTGGGGTTATCGCTGTTAATGATGGGTTGTATTTAGCCATGAACGGACAATTTGACAATGCCGAAAATAGCAGCATTTATGTAAAAAACTGGTTTTACAGCAGCCAAGGTTCAGGTTCGTGGGTTAACAATGGAACCCTCGAAGTGGGCAAAACCGACCTGTTTATAGTTAATGGAAACATGATAAATAACGGCACCTTGTTTGCAGACCGCTATATGAAACTGCATGTAGACAGTGGCGTTGTAAACAATTCGGGCTTAATGCATTCAGAAGATGCACTGGAAATTTGGACTACAAAATTCACCAATAAAGCGCAAGATGGGCAGCTACAACAAGAAGCAAAACTAGAAGCCAATGGCGATTTGAGAGTGTACGGATCGGTATTAAACCAAACCCTTGAAGGGGGTCAAACCGCCAAAATTTTATCTAAAAACACCCTATTTTTACTAGCCGCAGATGGAACTGTAGACAATATTGGCGCCGTAATCGCCTCCGATTCGCAGCTTCGAATAGAGGGCCGTGTGATTAACAACCATAGTTTTCAAGTTGGAAACACCGTTCAAAGCGCGGTGCTTTCGGCACCTAACCTAACCCTTCAAGGGGTTTCTGTACTCAATACAACTCCCTATTCTCCGTATCAAGACTTAGTCGATAACCTTTTAAAAGACCCTGGAAAAATTTCAAATCTAATAAAAGCCATCGATTCGAAACTCATTTCAGCCATTACGGCCAAGGTACCCAACTTGCAAAACCTGATTAATGCTTTAGCCAAAGGGGCTAAAGTCAATACCACCTTAACCAGCACAGGCGTAACCTTCGAGTATCAACAAACCCTCACTATAGGGGGGGTAACCCTTGTTTTAGGGGTTCAAAAAGTAACCCTTACTTTCGAACAGCTGGCCCAGCTTAACAACGGAACATCCCTGCCCACTTCAGTCTTGCAAGGCAAGGCCTTAACCGAGAAAAAAGAGCACACCTTAAACACCCTTCAAAGCTCGTTAACCTGGATACAAAAAGCCAGCGAGTTATTGGCCAACGGACAGTTAAATGAAACCAGTGCGTCGGGCTTAGGCGCTCAGGCGCAATCGTGGATTAAAATGGGCCAATACTTACAATCGCAAGGCCTCTTAAGTGGCGATGAGCTAGCCCGTCTTCAAAACGACCCTAGCAGCGTTAGTACCCAAGTAAAAGCGTGGTTAGAAATGGGTGTAAAAGCCCTGCAATCAGGAGCGTTTAAAGGCTCTGTTGCCCCACAAAATGAGGCGGTTAAAACCTGGCTAAATCAGTCTGATCCTTTAAATCAAGCCCTAGCCGGACAAAGCCTAAATAGCCATCAAATAGATGAAGCCCTAAAAGGGGTAGACGTTGCCAAAGAAGCTTTGGTTATAAATGCCAGTTCCAAACAAAAAAGCCTCAATCCTAAAGTGATTAACACCCTGGCTTATTTAACCGATCCCACCCAATCCAACGGAATGTATGGCTACGGAGGCGCCCAATCGAAAAGCCTTATTTTAACCACCATTGAGGGCCTTAAGGGTCAAACCGGTACCGACTATATGTTGGATGCCTTAAAATTAGATAAAAAACGTTTGGGAGACGGCTATTACGAGCTCAACTTGGTAAGTAAAGCCATTTATGAACAAACCGGCCAACGGTATATTGAACCCACTTTAACCGATAAAAACGGAAACGAATATGCCCAAACCGAAGAAGGGCAATTTAAGCAGCTAATGGACAACGGTTTAGCCCTACAAAAAAGTTTAAATCTGGTGGTGGGCAATCCATTAACTAGCGATCAACTGGCCCAATTAAGCGAAAACATTGTGTGGTTGGTGTACGAAAACGTAAACGGTGAAAACGTATTGGTGCCCAAAGTATATTTGGCCACAGTGCCTAAATCGTCTAACGGGGCCACCATTCAAGGCAGTTATGTCGACATTAAAGGCGACAGCATTAAGCAACAGGGCACCATTGTTGCTGAAAAATTAATCACTATCGAATCGCAAAAAACCCTAGTCAACAGCGGAACCCTTAGCAGTGGGGGGCTCACCAAACTCAGTTCAACAGGCGGCAGTGTGATCAACCAAGGGTATCAATGGGTACAAGGTGAAAATGGCCAATGGACCTATGTGATGAAGGGTGGCACCGTGAAGGGTGCCGATGTAGTAGTGAGTGCCAAAGGCGAAAACGGCGACATTGTGTCAACGGTGGGCACCCTAACTGCCGAAGACAAAGAAGACAGCGTAGTGATCTTAGAGGCTCAGCACGACATTACTATCGACCGAGCGGATGGCCAAAACAATATAAACGCTCACAATGCCAGCCTTACTGCGGCAAACGCTATTCAATTTAGCAAGCTCGATTTAAAAGGCAATTTGGCCTTAAAAATGGGCACGGGATTGCGGTTAAGTAGCCAAGTGCTTAAAACGGGCAAAAGCCTTAGCTTGGCGGTGGGCGATAAACTGCAGCTGGCCCCGGGGTATACCTTAACCGTGGGTGGCGATTTAAGCGTAAAGGCGAAAAATGGCATTGCGTTAGAGTCTGAGAAAAATAGCCAACTGAATGCACAAGTAGAAACAAAGTCGGTTCCTTTACAAGCCAGCAGCGGGGGCGCTTTTTTGGGCGCGTCCAGCAGTGCAGGGGGATTAGGGGTTTCGTTAACAGCCGGTGGAGGTCTTGTAAAAAATAATTACTCCACAGAGGCAGTGACGTACAGCACTGTTTCTATACAAGAAAGCCTAGGAAAAGCCTCGCAAATCAATGTGGGTGGCAATGCCTCATTTAAAACCGAAAACGGCGACATAGTGTTGGATGGGGGCACGGGATTAAGGGTAAAAGGATCGGCCGAGCTGATGGCCGACAAAGGATCGGTGAGGTTACAGGCCCTAAAACTGACCGATAGCAGCAGCACCCAAGCGAAAAATGGAACCCTAACCGAAAGTAGCGACACGCGATATGTGGGTAGCCAAGTCAACGTGGATGGGCATTTAAATCTTACGGCCAAAAACAAAATACGCGTGGAATCGTCAAGTATTGTGGCCAATTCTGCCGATTTAGAAGGAGATATGGGGGTAGAGCTGGTAAGTTTAGTAGGGGATAAAACAAGTGCAGAGGTACAAAAACAAGGCAACGAGCGAGATCAAAAAGACAATGGGTCGTTAAATCAAACGGCGTATGTGGCCAGTGTCAAAACAGAGAAGACGTTAAGTGTAGAGTCGAAAGCCGGAGCAATAGCCCTGGTAGGGAGCAGACTCGAATCAAAAGGGAATATGATCATAGAGGGCAAAACGGTAAGTATCGAATCGTTAAAATTAAGCAACGACCGACATAACAAAGTGTTTCTCAGCGACCGCAGCAACAGCAACGACAGTACCGCCTATGCCAGTGTATACAGCGTGGGCAGCCTGGCGATAGCGGGCCAAGAAGGCATCGAATTGACGAGTGCACGGCTATTGGCCGACCACGGGTTATCGTTGGAATCGGAAGAAGGAAAGATCACCGGAAAAACGTTAAGAGAAAATTATTTAGAATCGTTTGTAGGGTATGTGAATGAAGATGGGGCCGAGAAAAGCCGCTTACGCAGTAGATCAGGAACGGTGGGCATTGCCAACGAGATCAGCGGATGGGTGGGGAATGTGGTGATAAAAAGCAAGGGAGATATCGCGCTTGAAGGAGCGAAGATCAACAGTGACGCGAATGTGACTTTAGAAAGTACGGAGGGGACTATCAAGCTGACGGGGATAAAGAACGAAAGTTTAGAGCAAAGCATGGACGTCTGGAGCAATCGAAGTGGGACCGCCGGTACATCGATCAGCAGGCACCACGCAGGTGGAACCGACTTTAAAGAAACCGTAGACCGCACCACGATTACAGCGGGAGGCAATTACAACGCGAAAGCGAAAGGCGACATCACGCGTCAGGGAACGACGGTGATTGCCAAAAACATTTATGAAAACGGTACGGACAATCATGAGAAAACGATGGAATTGTTAAGTTTGGAT
>Ga0172373_10001127_pt1 | contig 43453 bp, 40 predicted proteins | sample Lak10m_2_FD_114546 | JGI IMG/M metagenome (GOLD analysis project Ga0172373, IMG submission 114546) | Freshwater microbial communities from Kabuno Bay, South-Kivu, Congo - kab_092012_10m | ecosystem: Environmental > Aquatic > Freshwater > Lake | place: Democratic Republic of the Congo... | reverse complement strand
CTTTGTTAAATTGAGCAAAAACAGATATCGATGCAATTAGAACTGTTATAGTAAGTATTTTTTTAAACATATTTTAAATTTTAATAAATCTATGAAATTAAATGAATTTGAAAAATAATTTTAACATATAACTGATTTTGATGATTAATTTTTTAGTGTTTCACTTAAATCATCCAACAAATCTTCTATGTCTTCAACCCCAACACTTAAACGTAAAAGATTATCAACTACACCTGCTTTTTCTCTTTCATCTTTTGGTATGGAAGCATGTGTCATGGTTGCCGGATGATTGATTAATGACTCAACTCCACCTAATGATTCAGCTAATGAAAATATCTTAAATGAAGAGGCTACTCTAAAAGTTTCTTGCAAATCTGCTCCTTTTAAAACAATTGATATCATTCCTCCAAAATCACGCATTTGTTTTTTTGCAATTTCATGGTTTGGATGATTTTCAAATCCTGGCCAATATACTTTTTCAATTTTTGGATGATGTTGTAAAAACTCAGCAACTTTTCTACCATTAAAGCAATGGCGTTCCATTCTGAGATGCAAAGTTTTTATTCCACGCATCACTAAAAAACTATCCATTGGTCCGGGTGTTGCTCCGCAACTGTTATGAATAAAAGCCAATTGCTCCTGCAATTTATCATCATTAGTTACCAACGCACCCATTACCACATCGCTGTGGCCTCCCAAATATTTGGTAACCGAGTGCATTACGATGTGTGCGCCCAGTTTTAATGGGTTTTGTAAATACGGACTCGCAAATGTGTTATCAACTGCTAATATTAATTTATGCTGATTAGCAATTTGAGCATAAGCTTCAATGTCTGCAATTTGCATAGTTGGATTGGTAGGTGTTTCCAACCAAATCAATTTAGTATTATTATTGATGTAAGATAAAATATTCTTACTTTCATTCATGTTTACAAAGTGGAATTTAATACCATAGTTTGCGAATACTTTAGTAAACATCCTGTAAGAACCTCCATACAAGTCATCTCCGGTAATTACTTCATCTCCTGGCCTCAATAATTTTATTACTGCATCTATGGCACCCATTCCACTTGAAAAACACAAACAATGTTTTCCATCTTCTAAAGCGGCAATATTTTTTTGTAAAGCTTCACGTGTAGGATTTTTTCCTCTTGCATAAGCAAAACCTTTATGTTTTCCTGGATATTCCTGAACATATGTTGAGGTTTGAAAAATAGGTGTCATAATAGCACCTGTTGTTGGATCGGGTTCAGCTCCGGCATGAATAGCTTTTGTTCCAAATTTCATTTCTTTATTCGTCATATCTATTGAACTAAAATTTTTTAAATAATTAAATACGATAATCTGCAAATATTAAGAAAATGTTATTGAAAAACTAATCTTACACATAAATAAATTACCGTTCCTCAAAGAATTTAACTTGTTAATAGCCAATTTATTTTTGGTATATTCGCATGCTCTAATAAAAATGGAAACATTGACGAAAAAAATTCAAATGGTCGACCTTAAAACTCAGTACTTAAACATTAAGGAAGAGGTTGACAAAGGAATACAAGAGGTAATTAATAACACCGCATTTATTAATGGTCCGGCAGTAAAAGAATTTCAATCAGATCTTGAAAACTATTTACAGGTAAAACATGTAATTCCTTGTGCAAACGGAACCGATGCATTGCAAATTGCAATGATGGCTCTTGGACTAAAACAAGGCGATGAAGTAATCACTGCTGATTTTACTTATGTTGCAACTGCCGAAGTAATTGGATTATTAGGTTTAACACCTGTTTTAGTAGATGTTTATCCTGATACTTTTACTATTGATGTAGAAGCCATAGAAAAAGCCATTACTCCAAAAACAAAAGCTATCGTTCCGGTTCATTTATATGGACAATGTGCCGAAATGGAAAACATTATGGCGCTTGCAAAAAAATACAATTTGTTTGTGATAGAAGATGTTGCTCAGGCAATTGGAGCTGATTATATTTTTGCTGATGGAACACGCAAAAAAGCCGGAACCATTGGAACTATTGGCTGCACATCTTTTTTCCCAAGTAAAAATTTAGGATGTTATGGAGATGGAGGCGCTATGTACACCAACGATGATGATTTGGCTAAGAAAATGCGCATGATTGCCCACCACGGACAATCGGTGCAATATGTGCACGATGTGTTAGGTGTAAATTCACGTTTAGATACAATTCAGGCAGCTATTTTAAAAGTAAAATTGAAACATTTGGATGCATATGCTGCTGCACGAAATAAAGCTGCTGCGTATTATGATAATCGTTTTTCAGGTAATACTAAAATTATTATACCTAAACGTAATCAACAATCAACACATGTATTTCATCAATACACTTTACAGTTGGTTGATGTTGATAGAACAAAATTGAGGGAGTTTTTGCAAACGAAAAACATTCCTTCCATGATTTATTACCCGATTCCTTTGCACATGCAAAACGCCTATAAAAGTGAAAGATACAAGCAAGGTGATTTTCCTGTAACGGAAAAATTATGTGCTTCGGTAATTTCTTTACCAATGCATACGGAAATGGATGAAGAAACATTAGAATATATTGCAAGTTCAGTACTTGAATTTTTTGGGAATTAAAAAATTGTCAGGTCGAGCGAAGTCGAGACCTTAAAAAAAACTTTCACTTCTCGACTTCGCTCGAAGTGACAAAAAATAGAACTCATAACTAATTAAAATGAATATAGCAGTAGTAGGAACAGGATACGTTGGATTGGTTACAGGAACCTGCCTTGCAGAAACTGGTAACAATGTAATCTGCGTTGACATCAATGAAGAAAAAGTAAACAAAATGCGTGCAGGTGAAGTTCCGATTTACGAACCTCATTTAGATGTTTTGTTTCATCGTAATATTAAAGCAGGTAGGTTAAAATTCACCACGAATCTTAATGAAGCCATCGAAAAAGCAAAAATTATTTTCTTGGCTTTACCAACTCCTCCCGGAGAAGATGGTAGCGCAGATTTGAGTTACATACTTGGTGTTGCTGATGATTTAGGTAAAATCATGAAAGATTACAAAGTAATCGTTGATAAAAGCACAGTTCCGGTTGGAACAGCAGAAAAGGTTGATGCTGCCATCCGTAAAAATTTTAAAGGAGAATTTGATGTTGTTTCTAATCCTGAATTTTTACGTGAAGGTTTTGCAGTCGACGATTTTTTAAAACCCGATCGAGTGGTTGTTGGAACTCGTTCCGAAAAAGCAAAACAAGTGATGGATGAATTGTACAAACCTTATGTACGCTCAGGTAATCCAATCATTTTTATGGATGAGAAATCGGCTGAACTAACGAAGTATGCAGCAAATGCTTTTTTGGCAACAAAAATTACCTTCATGAATGAAATTGCAAACCTCTGCGAAAAATTAAATGCAGATGTAGATATGGTTCGTATTGGTATTGGAAGTGATGATCGCATTGGAAAACGTTTTCTTTTTCCAGGCATTGGTTATGGTGGAAGTTGTTTCCCAAAAGATGTTCAAGCCTTGGCAAAATCTGCTTCCGAAGTAAATTACGATTTCAAGATTTTATCTTCGGTGATGGATATCAATGAAAAACAAAAAACCATCATCATCCCAAAAATCAAACACTATTTTAATCAAGATTTAAAAGGTAAACACTTTGCTATTTGGGGCTTGGCATTTAAACCAGACACCGATGATATTCGTGAAGCGCCTGCTTTGTATATCATTGATGAATTATTGGCTGCAGGCGCAACAGTTTCCGCACACGATCCGGAAGCAATGAATAACGTTAAAAAAATTGTAGGTGATAAAATTACGTTTACAGAAGATCCTTACGATGCACTTGAAAAAGCAGATGCATTAATCATTTGCACCGAGTGGGGTTTATTCCGAACACCTGATTTTGAGAAGGTTTCAGCAGCATTAAAAAATAAAGTAATTTTTGATGGAAGAAATTTATATGCCATCGACCAAATGCGTAAGTTAGGTTACTATTACAGCAGCATCGGAAGAGAAACAGTAAAATAATTTTTTCTAAATTTAGTATAAGCATTTCATGAAAAGAGTTTTAATTACAGGAGCAGCAGGTTTTCTTGGTTCGCATTTATGCGACAGATTTATAAAAGAAGGTTATCGAGTTGTTGGTATGGATAACCTAATTACCGGCGATTTAAAAAACATTGAACATTTATTTAAATTAGAACAGTTTGAATTCTACCACAACGATGTAAGCAAGTTCATTCATGTTCCAGGAGAAATAGATTACATTCTTCATTTTGCATCGCCTGCAAGTCCGATTGATTATTTAAAAATTCCTATTCAAACATTAAAAGTTTCTTCATTAGGAACACATAATGTGTTAGGTTTAGCACGTGTTAAAAAAGCGCGCGTGCTGGTTGCTTCAACCAGTGAAGTATATGGAGATCCACACGTTCACCCTCAAACAGAAGAATACTGGGGAAATGTAAATCCTGTTGGTCCACGTGGTTGCTACGATGAAGCCAAACGTTTTATGGAAGCAATCACCATGGCTTACCATGATACACATGGTTTGGAAACACGAATTATTCGTATTTTCAATACCTACGGTCCACGCATGCGACTGAATGATGGTCGTGTGTTACCTGCATTTATTGGTCAGGCATTGCGTGGCGAAGATTTAACCATGTTTGGAGATGGTAGTCAAACCAGAAGTTTCTGTTATGTTGATGATTTAGTAGAAGGTATTTACAGATTACTGTTGAGTGATTATCATTTGCCTGTAAACATTGGTAATCCAAGCGAAATAACCATTAAGGAATTTGGTGAAGAGATTTTAAAACTCACGGGTGCAAATCAGAAATTAATTTCTTTGCCTTTGCCAAAAGATGATCCAAAACAACGTCGCCCTGATATCACAAAAGCAAAAGAAATTTTAGGGTGGGAACCAAAAGTGAGTCGCGCAGATGGTTTAAAAATAACTTACAATTATTTTAAATCACTTTCGAAAGATGAGTTGAATAAAACGGAGCATCGAAACCTTGAGACATTGAATAAATGAAACGTACGTATTCTATTGTAGTTAAAGGTCGTGTACAAGGTGTTTCATTTCGGTTTGCCACACATGCAAAAGCACTTAAACTACAACTTACAGGTTGGGTAAAAAATTTACCGAATGGTGATGTTCAAATTGAAGCTGAAGGAACCGAAACAAACATTAACTCACTAATTGATTGGTGTTACGTTGGGCCACCATTGGCAAAAGTGGAAGAAGTTATCGCTGTAGAAACAGAAGTAAAAGAGCACCGAAATTTTGAGATTAAAAGGTAGTTTTACATGAACACTGATTCAAAAAAAATAGTAATCATTGGTTCAGGAAATGTGGCAACACATCTTGCAAAAATTCTTGTAAAAAAGGGGCATGAAATCGTTCAGTTTATAGGCAGAAATGATCTTGCGCTAAAAGAATTAAGTTTAAAATATCTGGTTAGTTATACAATCGATTTCACCAAACTAAATACAAACGCAGACATCTATTTAATTTGCTTAAATGATGATGAAATAGAACATGTTGCTAAAAAATTAAAAGTAAAAGACAAACTAGTCTTACATACCTCCGGATCAGTTTCATTAAAATCAATTCAGCAAGCTTCAACTAAAACAGGAGTCCTTTATCCCTTACAAACTTTTAGTAAAGTAGATAAATTAAAGTGGTCTAAAATTCCATTACTGATAGAAGGTTGTAATAAATTAGTAGAAGATGAAATTTTTCAATTTGCATCAGCAATATCAAAAAAAATTATTGTGCTTGATTCTAATCAACGAGAAAAAATGCATTTGGCAGCAGTAATGGTAAATAACTTCAGCAATCATCTATCTAATTTGGCAAATGATTTTTTAGAAAAAGAAAAAACACCTCACTTTAACTTATTGTTTCCTCTAATGCAGCAAACAATTAAGAAATCAAAGAAATTGAATCCTGCATTTGCACAAACCGGCCCTGCAAAACGAAATGATAAAAAAATAATTTCTAAACATTTGGGCTTATTAAAAAAGTATCCTGAAACTGCTAAAATTTACTCTGCTATTAGTGAAAGCATAACGAATTATCATCATGGAAAACTTCAAGGAAAAACTAAATAAAATTACCACCTTCATTTTTGATATGGATGGTGTACTTACAAACGGTAAAGTTTGGATTATGCCGAATCATGATCCTGTGAGACATCTGAATAGTAAAGATGGTTACGCTTTTCACCTTGCTTCTCAAAAGGGATATAAATTGTTTTTACTTTCCGGAGGGCATTCGCCTGTAATTAAAGAATCTTTATTACGTATTGGTTTCAGAGGTGTATATATGTCGCAACCCAATAAATTAGAGTGTTACAAAGATATGTTAATTGAACATGATTTAAAGCCCGAGGAAATTATTTATATGGGCGATGATCTACCGGATTATCCTGTGATGTCTGAAGTTGCTATTGCTTCCTGCCCGGCTGATGCCGCACATGAAATAAGAGCATTAAGCATTTATGTTTCTCCCATTAAAGGAGGAGAAGGTTGTGCCAGAGATATTATAGAGCAAGTTCTCCGTTTAAAAGGAGATTGGGGTGTTGAGAATTGGTAAAAAACTAAAAAACTCCTGTATAATTATGTGGTGTAATTGCTTTTAATTCCTTTTTAAGGATATCGCTCACTTCTAATTGATCAATAAAATTTTTAATATCCTGCTCTTCAATTGCTTTGTTAGTTCTTGTTAAACCTTTTAAAGCCTCGTATGGTTTAGGGAAATTTTCTCTTCGTAGAATAGTTTGTATAGCTTCCGCTACAACAGCCCAGTTGTTTTCTAAATCATTGATAAGCGCTTTTTCATTTAAGATTAATTTACTGCAACCTTTTAAAATTGATTCAAAAGCAATTAAACTATGTGCTAGGGGAACACCAACATTACGTAGTACTGTTGAATCAGTTAAATCTCGCTGCAAACGACTGATTGGAAGTTTAGCAGAAAGGTGTTCAAGTATAGCAATTGAAATGCCTAAGTTACCCTCAGCATTTTCAAAATCTATCGGATTTACTTTATGAGGCATTGCTGATGATCCTATTTCTCCTTCTTTTAATTTTTGCTTAAAGTATTCCATAGAAATGTACATCCATATATCACGGCAAAAATCAATTAAAATAGTATTAATGCGTTTTAAGGCATCAAAATAAGAAGCTAAATTATCGTAGTGTTCAATCTGTGTAGTGTATTGGCTGCGGGTTAATTTTAATTGATTATTTACAAAATCATTAGCAAAATTTACCCAATTATAATTTGGATAAGCTACATGATGCGCATTAAAATTTCCTGTTGCTCCACCAAATTTTGCAGAAAATGGTACGGCAACTAATTGGTTTAATTGCGCATCAAGACGTTCAACAAAAACTGCAATCTCTTTTCCTAATTTAGTTGGAGAAGCCGGCTGACCATGAGTTTTTGCTAACATACTTACGTTTTTCCACTCAATCGAAAATTCATTTAATTGCTGAATTATTTTTTTTATAACAGGTATCATTATTTCTTCAGAAGCATCTTTTAGAGAAAGCGGAACACTTGTGTTATTAATATCTTGCGACGTCAGTCCAAAATGGATAAACTCAATGTGTTTTCCTAAACCTAATCTTTCAAATTTTTCTTTCAAGAAATACTCTACAGCTTTAACATCATGATTTGTCGTTTTTTCAATCTCTTTGATTTGTTGAGCATCAGCTGCAGAAAATTGAGAATAAATAGATTGTAATTGTTTGAAAATATCTTTTGAAACCTCAGCTAACTGGGGTATGCCAAAATTACAAAGAGCAATAAAATATTCTACTTCCACCTTTACACGATATTGAATAAGTGCCTGTTCGGAGAAATAATTTCCAAGCTTTGCAGTTACTCTTCTATATCTACCATCAACCGGTGATATTGCCGTTAATTGATTTAATTCCATAATTATAAAACAAAGGGCAAAAGTAAATGAATTTTGAATTGAAAATCTGTAAATTTTAAAAAAATAGAAGATATTGATTTTTTAAAAAAGAACTATTTTCTATACATTCGTATTGCAAGTAAATGTTTAAACTAAAAAATATACTAACGCTATTTTTAACGCTAAATTTAAGTTATGCGTTTTCTTCGGAATGTATTGAAAATGATGTTTTATTTGGTGATAGTATTAAAGCTAAATTCAATTTTAAATCAGGAATAAAAGAAAATGGCATTTATACACATTTTGGTAAAATATCAGATTTTAAATGCGAAAATAATAAGTTAAAAAAAGGCTGGTATGTTGTAACCGAATGTTTGTCAGAAATAAATGAAATACAACAAGAAACAGTACGGTATTTTAATTTTGGATTTCCTGATGCTGATTATATTATTCAATCATCTACAAATTTTTATTTCCTGACAGTATATTTTTCTGATAAAAAAGAAGACGCCATAAATAAAGTAATGGAAACAAAAGCTGCAGGTGTGCCTCATGTTTGGATACAATTTTTAGAAGAATAATGAACGAAATTAATTCAACTATTCCAGCTTCTTTATATGATTCAATAAATAAATCATGTAAAATAAATTTTACAGATTTTAATTTTTCGCACACCGAATCTGCAATTGTTTCTGTAAGAAATAATCCTTTTAAAAAAGTAAGTGTATTTGATGAACTGCAGAAAGTTCCTTGGGCAAAAGACGCTTATTATTTAAATAATCGAATTGAATTTATAAAAGACCCACTTTTTCATGCGGGTTGCTATTATGTACAGGAAGCATCTTCTATGTTTTTGGAACAAGCAATTCAACATCACTTAGATTTAACTAAACAAGTCAAAATCCTTGATTTATGTGCTTCTCCCGGAGGAAAATCAACCTTAATTAATTCACTCATTTCGGATGATAGTTTATTGGTTTCTAATGAAGTAATTAAATCAAGAGTTGCAGCACTTTCAGAAAATCTAACTAAATGGGGTACATGTAATCATGTTGTATGTAATAATGATCCATCAGATTTTAAACAATTACCCGATTATTTTGATGCAATTATAGTTGATGCTCCTTGCTCAGGCTCAGGATTATTTAGAAAACAAAACGATGTCATAACTAATTGGACTGAACAACAAGTTGAACATTGTTCATTAAGACAGAAAAGAATTTTAGATGATGTTATTTCATCATTAAAACCAGGTGGAACATTAATTTATTCAACCTGTTCTTTTTCAACAGAAGAAAATGAAGAAATTGTAAAATGGTTAATTGATGAACATCAATTAACCGGACATCCCATTAATCAGTTGAAAGAATGGAACATTTACGAAACAAAAACAGCTAATGGAGGTTTTGGTTATCGTTTTTTCCCACATTTAATAAAGGGCGAAGGTTTTTTTATTTCTGTATTAAAAAAAGAAATCAAAGAAAATGATACTCTAACTTACAAGAGAAAAAAAGAAAATAATTCAGATAAAATAAGTGATTTTGAAATTAATACCCTAAAAAGTTTTTTAAATAACAATGAAGAATTAAAAGTTATAAAACAAAAAGAATTTTATTTTTTACTATCTAATTTTATTGAACGTGAATTACACATTTTAAATCAATTAAATATTCGTAAAAAAGGTACACTGCTAGGTAGTTTTAAAAACAAAGATTTTATTCCTGATCATGAATTAGCGCTCAGCAATTTTTTAAATAGAGATTTATCTTCATTAGAATTAAATTTAGATGCAGCTTTACAGTTTTTAAAAAAATCTGATGTTAAACCACATCAACAACTTCTTCCTAAAGGTTTTTTAAAAATAAATTTTCAGGGTAAAACTATTGGCTGGGCAAAAAATTTAGGCAATAGAATTAACAATTACTTACCTAAAGATTGGAGAATATTAAAAGATATTTCTACTAAGGAAAACACAAATGATTTTTTATGAGTTATAAAGCTTATCTGAAAAAATATTTATTTTTTCAGATAAGCTCATATTGTCATTTTCCTGGTTTTATTGCTTTAATTCTTTTAAATTTTAGTACCAAAACTAATTCTATATAAAACGTACATCAAGTTAAATATTCATTATATAAAATGATAGTTAACATGTGTAATTAAACGATTTACAATTAGAAAAGCAGATTTATTTTATTAATAATGTACAACAAATAAGTAATAATGTAAAGCCTGTATTTACAATTAGCTTTATATCTTACTGATGGAAAATATTCAAAATTGTTTCATTAATTCCATCAACATCTTTAGTACTATATTTCTTGTATTCGTTGGTTTTGGTGAACCAGGTAATCTGACGTTTTGCATATCTTCTGCTATTTTTTTTGATTTCATCAATGGCAAATTCTAAACTGATTTTACCATCTAAATAACCAAATAACTCTTTATAGCCAACAGTGTTCAGGGCGTTTAAATGTCTTAAAGGATAAAGCTCTGTTGCTTCATTTAAAAGACCTTTCTCCATCATTATATCAACTCTTTTATTAATTCTTTGATAGAGAATTTCACGGTCTTCGTTTAATAATATTTTTATGGGTATAAAAGTTCTTTTTTTAGAGGGAGAAGTTCTTTGGTCTGAGTATTTTTTTCCGGTTGACAAGCAAACTTCCAATGCTCGTTTTAATCGCGCCGGATTTTTTTGATCAACTACTTTGTAATATTCAGGATCGAGTTGTTGTACTTTTTCTTGTAACCATGATAAACCAAATTCATTGAAATTTTTTTCTATTTCTTTTCTTAATTCAAAATTGGCTTGATTTAATTCATCCATGCCATTACAAACAGCATCGATATATAAACCAGTGCCACCACACATAATAATGCAATTTTTTGTTTGGAAGTATTCATTAAGAAAATGAATGACATCACGTTCGTATGCACCTGCATTATAATTCTCTTTTACAGAAAGGTGATTAATAAAATGATGAGGAATACCATCCATTTCTATAGCATCAGGTTTTGCTGTGCCAATACTCATTTCTTTATAAACTTGCCTAGAATCTGCAGAAATGATTTCGCAATTTAATTTTTTGGCAAGAAGAATAGAAAGTGCAGTTTTACCAACAGCGGTTGGCCCTGCAATGATTATTAAATATTTTGCGGAAGTATTTTGCAAGACATTTTAATAATTATCATCTCCGGATTCTTTATTAAATCCATAATCATCTTCACTGCCATCCGATTCTTCATTACCATCTTCAGTATTTTCTTCTTCTTCACCTTCTTCACTTTGAGCAAAGTCCAGATCACCTTCGTTTAATCCCATGTCTTCTTCTTCTCCTGCATTGTTGTATGCTTCATCTTCCTGCTCATCATCTTCAATTATTTCAGCCGCTGCGCCACCGGCTAAAGCAGCTAATATAGGATCTTGAATTGAAGGGGCATCCGGCTGTATTAAATTTTGTTTGTACTGTCTCGGTGCATTACCATTTGATTTTATGCAGGATGGATAATTAGATTTAGGATTTTCTTTTTCAATTTTAATGAGTTCAACTAAAAAGCTCCATTGCACATTTTTATCATATAAATAAATAAATCGCTGATAAGGGTGTTCGATGTGGTTAGCGATTTTTGTTTTGCCCATTAATTTAGTTTCACTGTCGGAATCTTCTTCCAGTAAGGTGATTTCATCATTTTTTCGCCAAAAATCATCACTCACAAAAAATGATGCTGCATGTTTGTTATCAAATTTTATTGATTCCTGAATACAATTATGAAAATCTAAAAATGTTTGTGTTGATTATATTTCAATAATTCGGGTTACCTCATCGTATTCTTCAAAACTTACTTTAAATCTATAGATGGCCATTTTATCTTCTGTTATTTTAGTTAAGGATATTCAAATTTATCTTTTTTTTAAATTATATCTAATTTAATTTGATAGATTATTTTGCTATTTGTACTTCTTTTTATTGGGTTAATTTTTTCAAATTTGCTTTAATAACGTTTAGTAATAATGGAAAAAAATTACATTAATATTTATAAAAATTCATTTTAGGTATAAGCACTATTAATATTGACCATTTCCCTGCGATTTTAAAAGATGATCTTTTACCTGACTATTCAAATTAAAGTTAAATGTATATTCCATTTGATAACGAACACGTTTTCCATTTATCAATGCGGGTTTCCACTTTGTTTCTGATAATACTCGAATCGCCTCTTCCTGGCAACCTCCGCCAAGTTGGTTTAATAAATGAATATTGCTGATTAAACCGTTTTTTCTACAATGAATCCAAGTTTAACATTTCCTTCAATATTTCTCAATAATGCTTCGTGAGGATATTCTAATTCTGATGAGATATATTTTGCTAATGAATCTTTTCCGTGTTCGTATTCTGGCAAACGATCAACTTTACCGTAAATGATAAATGCGCTATCTTCCGGAAAATTTTCAAGCAAACAGGAATATTTTTTCTTAAATTGTTTTTTGTATTTTTTTATACTGAAAGGAAATTCAATATAATGTTTGTATGCAATTGGCTTTTTATTTTTTACTGCCGGATTCCATTTTAATAATTTAAACAGACGAATAGCTTCATCATCTAGTACATGGTTGTCTGATGAATGGATGTTATAATTGATTATTTCTCCCTTTTCATTGCATAAAAATTCAATTGTTACTTTACCTTCAATTTTATCATCTAAAGCACGTTTCGGATAATTTAGTTGTTCATTAATAAAACGGATGAGTTCAGGCTTTCCGCCGTAATTTTCGGGCAACTGATCAACTTCACTTTTTAGAAAAACAGGTTGTTCAATTTGAGCAAATAAGTGAATTGATAAAATAAATAAAAAATAGAATAAGTAATATTTTTTCATTACTTAACTTTTAGTTAGTTAAAAAAAGGTTCAATCGCTTTTTTAAACCAATCGGGTGGTTGACAAGGTTTATTACTTTGTTTGTTTACAAAAACGAGAGTAACTTTTCCCATATTTAATAATTCATTATTTGCATTAAAACACTCGTAATGAAAGGTGATTTTTACACCGGGCATTTCTTTGATATATGTTTTTACAGTGATTTCATCATCGTAAAATGCCGGTTTTTTGTAGTTGATTGAAAATTCAAGAACAGGAAGAAGTATTCCCTGATCTTCCATTTCTCTATAACTAAAACCTAATTTTCTTAATGCTTCAACCCGGCCAACTTCATAGTATTCTGCATAGTTTCCATAATATACATAACCCATTCTGTCGGTTTCGCCGTATCGTACCCTGATTTTTGTTTCGCTTACTAACATAGTAAAACAAATATAGGCATTGTTGCTTAGGTTTAAAACTGGGGTTAATTATTATAGATATCTGTTTGTGTTTTATTGTAAGAATTATTATATGAGTTTGTAAAATATAAATTGAAATAATTTAGTTAGTTTTTTTTCAATAATTAATAGGTAATTAGTTACTTGTTTTATTAGATTAAATGATTAAGTATTTAATAAATGTGTAATTCTTTAAATTTATCAGCCTTTTCAATAGTCATCTAAGGCTTAATCTATTAATTTGAACGACATTTTTTTTTAATAATTTTTAAAATTTAAACTGGTTCAAAGCAGCAATAAAATTTATGTTGTTTTAAATTAAACAAAATGTATTATACAATTTGTATAATACAAAATGTATAATTACTTTTATGAAAAAAATATGAATCCGTTTTTAACTGATACTTATCAATCACCCGAATATTTTTGCGATCGTGAAAACGAAACCAAAACACTTTTAAAACACATTGAAAATAGCAATCATACAACTTTTTTTGCACAACGAAGAATTGGTAAAACAGCATTGATACAACATGTTTTTTATTACTTGAAACTAAAAAAAACAACATGTATTTATATTGATATTTATGCCACACAAAACTTAAAAGAGTTTACCAATCAACTCGCAAATAGTATTTACAACGTATTTCCTCCCGAAAAAAGTATTAGTAAACGTTTTATTGAAGCCATTAAATTACTTAGGCCTGTTATTAGTGTTGATGATATGTCGGGTAACCCACAGTTGAGTTTAGATATTACCCAGCCCAAACAATTTGAAAAAACAATTCCGCAGTTGTTGCAATTTTTAGATAGTCAAAATAAACGGGTTGTTATTGCCATTGATGAATTTCAGCAAATACTGAACTACCCTGAAAAAAATGTGGAAGCTCTATTACGCACTGTTATGCAAACCTTAAAAAACACCTGTTTTATTTTTTGTGGTAGCAACCAAAGTATGATGCGTGAGTTGTTTAACAGTGCAAAACGTCCGTTTTACGGAAGTACACGAAATATTAATCTTCAAAAAATAGACACGGCTATTTATGCTTCGTTTATAAAAAAACATTTTAATAAACATAAATTTAAAATTACAGACAGCAACATTGAATTGATTTTGGAGTTAAGTGATTGCCACACCTACTACACACAGCGTTTATGTTCGGAACTCTTTGCCGCCAATATTAAACATATTACACCTGAACACATTTATCACACCTTAAAAAAAACAATAAAAGAAAATGATACTGTTTATTTTCAATTCAGAAATTTACTTACCTCTCCGCAATGGCAATTGCTAAAAGCAATTGCTCTTGAAAAACGAGTGGAACAACCCTTTGCTCATTCTTTTGTAAGTAAACACCAACTAGGCACACCTGCAAGTGTACGCAGAAGTTTAACTTCCCTTCTTGATAAAGAAATGATTTATTACCATATAGAGTCGGAACAACCTTATTACGAAGTGTACGATAAATTTTTAATGCTTTGGATGAGTATTAAATGAAAATTTAATCGAAAGCGGTAAAAACTATTCTAAATCTTATTTTTTAACATCAACCATGTATTATCAACACCCTGTATCATTGAACGCTTTGAAAAAGTAAATTCGAAACAAATTAATAAAATTATGGCCGATTTAAATCATCTCAATAACATTTGTATTCAAGTTCGACGCGATATTTTAAGAATGGTTCATGCTGTAAATTCCGGTCACCCCGGAGGTTCACTGGGCTGTACCGAATACATGGTTGCCTTGTATTTTAATGTTCTAAAACATCATCCGGAAAAATGGAATATGGATGGGCAAGGTGAAGATGTTTTCTTCCTAAGTAATGGGCATATTTCTCCAGTTTATTACAGTGTTTTAGCAAGATCGGGTTATTTTGCTGTAGGCGAATTATCAACATTTAGAAGATTAAATACTCGTTTACAAGGTCATCCCACTACACATGAACATTTACCGGGAGTAAGAATTGCAAGTGGTTCGTTAGGGCAGGGGATGAGTGTATCAATTGGTACGGCTTTGGCAAAAAAATTAAACAAGGATAACTCGCTTGTTTATTCACTTCATGGTGATGGTGAGTTGCAAGAAGGCCAGATTTGGGAAGCAGCCATGTTTGCTGCAGCCAATAAAGTAGATAATTACATTGCAACTATTGATTATAATGGAAGACAGATAGACGGTGATACCGAAAACGTTTTATCGTTAGGTAATTTGCATGCCAAGTTTGAAGCTTTTGGTTGGGAGGTTCTTGAAATTGAAAATGGCAACGATATTAAACAAGTTATTGAAGGTTTAAATAATGCCAAAACCTATCTTGGTAAAGGAAAGCCAATTGTACTTATTATGAAAACTGAAATGGGCAATGGTGTTGATTTTATGATGGGTACTCACAAATGGCATGGTTCTGCACCAAATGATGAACAACTAAGCAAAGCATTGGCTCAAAACTTAGAAACTATTGGTGATTACTAATCGTTTTTACTGCGTTTACCCATTAAAATAATATCACATAAAATTTTTTGCTTTAAACTGAAGTTTATTTACTCGGTAGTATATTTTTTTATGTGTTCAACTATTTTCGCTCAGGTTAATAGTTCAAGTTCTTATAATTTTTCTAATCAAAGCTACAATCCCAACGCATTAACAAGAATACTTTTCATTTTTGATGATTCGTATAGTATGTATGGCAAATGGAATAGTGGAATGAAAATAGAAATAGCCCAGAAATTAATGGGTGAATTTTTAGACAGCATTAAAAACACTAAAAACCTTGAAATAGCATTGCGTTGTTATGGTCATCAAACACCATTTAGACCAACCCGTAACTGTCAGGATTCAAAATTGGAAATTCCTTTTGCACCTGTTGCCACAAATTCTAAGTTGATAAAAGAAAAGATAATGAAATTAGCACCAACTGGTACTACACCCATTGCTTATTCATTAGAACAATGTGCTAATGATTTTCCTTCAACTGCAAATGCGCGTAATATTGTTGTTTTAATTACTGATGGTTTAGAAGAATGTGGTGGAGATCCCTGCGCAATATCAAAAGCATTGCAAAGCAAAAATGTTTTTTTACGTCCATTTGTTATTGGAATTGGCTTGGATGTAAAATTTGGTGATGCATTTGCCTGTATGGGTAAATTTTATGATGTAAGTAATGAAGCTAATTTTAAAAGTATTTTAAATATTGTTTTAACCGAAGCAATGAGTCAAACAACAGTGCAGGTAAATTTAAATAATATTCAAAAAAAACCTGTTGAAACAGATGTTACCATGACATTTTATGATCAGGCAAACGGCAAAGTGGTTTACAATTATTTACATACTATCAATCATCGTGGTAACCCTGATACCATTATTTTAAATCCTGATTTGAAATACAAAATGGTAGTACATACCATACCTGAAATAATTATTGAAAATATAACTTTAGAAAAAGGCAAACACAACATTATACCTGTTGATGCTGCTCAGGGCTATTTGTGTTTACAGTTTCAGGGGATTACTTCTAATAAAGTTGTTCCATTTATTGTCAGGAAAAAAGATAATCCAACCACACTTCATGTTCAGGATACTGAAAAATCAGAAAAGTTTTTGGTTGGTAAATATGATATTGAAGTACTGACATTACCAAGAATAAAAATAAATGCTGCTGAAATAAAACAAAGTAGTATAAATACTATTAAAATACCGGGATCGGGTATTTTACAAATTCAAAAACCTGGAGAAGGTTGGGGGAGTATTTACCAAGAAGAAAACAATAAGTTAATCTGGGTTTTTAATATTGGTAATGATGCAGCAACAGAAACTATTTTTTTACAACCCGGGTCTTACAGATCAGAGTACCGAATAAAAACTCAGTTGGATGCAGATAAAACAATTGAAAGAAAATTTAACATTGAATCAGGAAAACAAACATTAATTAAATTATTTTAAACTTAATTTTGAAAAACTTATCATTATGACTAAATATACATTCTCAGAAAAAAAAGATACCAGATCTGGATTTGGTGCAGGATTAAGTGAACTTGGCAAAACAAACCCTAATGTAGTTGCTTTGTGCGCAGATTTAACAGGTTCATTAAAAATGGACGCTTTTCAAAAAGAGTTTCCTGATCGATTTATTCAAGTAGGCATTGCAGAAGCAAATATGATTGGCATTGCGGCAGGTTTAACAATTGGTGGAAAAATACCATTTACCGGAACCTTTGCTAATTTTAGTACAGGAAGAGTGTATGATCAAATTCGTCAATCGGTTGCCTACAGTGATAAAAATGTAAAAATTTGTGCATCGCATGCCGGTTTAACTTTAGGTGAAGATGGAGCAACACATCAAATTTTAGAAGACGTTGGTTTAATGAAAATGTTACCCGGAATGACAGTAATTAACCCGTGTGATTTTAATCAAACAAAAGCTGCAACTATTGCTATCGCAGATTATCATGGTCCGGTTTATTTAAGATTTGGAAGACCTGCGGTACCAAATTTTACACCCGCAGATCAAAAATTTGAAATCGGAAAAGCACTTCATTTAATAGATGGAAGTGATGTAAGTATTTTTGCTACCGGTCATTTAGTGTGGCCAGCTATTCAAGCTGCTGAACAGTTATTTGAAAATGGAATAAAAGCAGAAGTAATAAATATCCATACGATAAAGCCATTAGATAGAGATGCTATTTTAAAATCTGTAGCAAAAACAAAATGTGTTGTTAGTGCTGAAGAACACCAGAAAAATGGTGGATTAGGAGATAGCATTGCGCAATTATTAGCTGAAAATACACCTTACCCTCAAGAGTTTGTTGCCGTAAACGATAGTTTTGGAGAGAGCGGAACACCTGATGAATTAATGAAAAAATATGGTTTGGATGTAAGTGATATTATTACTGCAGTAAATAAAGTATTGAAACGTAAATAAGCATTTATGCTGAAAAAGATTACAATCAGGTCAATTTTCGTTTTACTCTTTCTTGTAGGAGCTGTTCAATCAAATGCTCAACGAGTTACCATTTTTACCGAAGATTCAGTTAAGTTTATCAAAGAACTTGAAATTTACTTTCAGGATTATTCAACCAATAAAGAAGAGGCAGCACTATTTGTAAAAGATTTTTCTAAATTTTGGGCCGATACAGTATTCACAAATAAATACAAAGATTACGTTTATATAACCTGCAATAAAATGCTCCTAAAAAAAATGAGGCCTTACCCATTTTTTAGAGAATACCTCATTGCAGTTGGGAACATGATTGAAAACGTAAAGGATTTCAGTGCCTTCACGAGTTGGCAAAATTGTTTAGATAAAGCATTAACAAACAAAAATAATAATGCATTTGCCGATTTATTAAATACTAGTTTGAATTTATTTGAAAACAACGTGTTTTTTAAATCTCCGGCTTTTGAATGGCAAACAAAAGAAGGTAAATACCGCTTTGAATATGATACCATTGCAAAAATTGTTTTCCCACCTTTTACTCTTAAATGTAGAAAAAACGATTATGATTCATTAGTAATAGAAAATATTTCAGGTGTGTTTTATCCTGCATTGGGTAGATTTATTGGTAAAGGTGGAATTGAAACATGGGAACGGACAGGGTTACCAAAAACTGTGTATGCTGAGTTAAAGAGAGTAAATATTGAATGCAAATCCGGAAGTTTTAGCTGTGATTCTGTTTTATTTCACCATCCTGCCTATTTTGAAAAACCACAATTAGGAAGATTAGTGGATAAAGTGATTACCGAAAATTTATCAGAAACCTATCCAAGATTTGATACTTATACCAAACGTGTTTTAGTTAAAAATGTATTAAAAGATGTGGACTTTGAAGGAGGTTTTTCTATGCGAGGTCCGAAATTTGTAGGTAGTGGCGACGCAATGAATCCTGCTCACGTATTGTTCAGGAGAAATAAAAAAGTTTTTTTAGAACTGTCTGCTAAAAACTTTTTAATGAGTGAAGATCGAATTATTTCAGAAAATGCAGCTGTAAAATTTTTCTTAAATAACGATTCAATTATTCATCCGGGCTTAAACTTTAAATACTTTGCCGATAAACGAAAAGTTTCGTTGATACGAACTGACGATGGTATGCAAAAAACTCCATATTATAATTCCTACCATAAAGTAGATATGTATTTCGAAGAATTAGAATGGAAAATTGATTCAACTAAAATTGATTTAGGATTTATTGCAAATAATCACCAAGGGCAGGCTTATTTTGAATCGAAAGATTTTTTTACTGCCGAACGATTTAATAAACTAACCAACAATAATGTAAATCCAATTATTAAAATAAATGAATATTCTATAAATAACAATAATATAAAAACTTTTACCGCTGTTGATTTGGCAAAATATATGAAGTGGCTTGCTGTTGATTTAAGACCAATTCTATTTAAAGTAGTTCAATTTGGATTAATTGATTTCAATCCCGAAACTGATGTAATTACAATAAGAGAAAAATTATACAATTACATTGGTGCAAATAAAAAGAAATTAGACTATGATGTAATTACCATTCATTCTGTATTTCCGGGGAAGAACAACGCAACATTAAATTTACTGAATGATAATTTTGATTTAAATATTAAAGGTGTAAAACAAATATTGTTGAGCGATACGCAGCAAGTTTTTATTTTTCCATCACGTCAGGAAGTTGTGCTAAAAAAGGGTAGAGATTTAACATTTTCGGGGGTTATTGCTGCAGGTAAATTTGAGTTTCATGGTAAAGATTTTGAATATTCTTACGATAAAAATTTAGTTTATTTAAATAATGTTGATTCGGCAAGAATTTATGCAGATTCAAGAGAGGCAGACATTAATGGTAATTTTGGATTTAAACGAGTTCAAACTGTACTTGAAAAAATAACCGGTGAACTAATGATAGATGGTATTACCAATCATGCCGGATATAAAAAAGCGCCAAGCTTTCCAATATTTAAAAGTTTTAAAGAATCGTATGCTTTCTACGATAAAAAAAGTATTCAAAGAGGTGCTTATAATAAAGATAAATTTTATTTTAAGTTAGATCCATTTACAATTGATAGTATAGATAATATAAAAAATGAATCCATCATTTTTGATGGTGAATTTTCTTCAGCAGGAATTTTTCCAACGTTTAGAGAAAAGTTAACTCTTCAGGAAGATTATTCATTAGGATTCAAACGTAAAACACCGCCTGGTGGTTTTGAGGTTTACGGTGGAAAAGCAAAATTTGAAAATGAAATTAAATTAAGCAACAAAGGTTTAAGAGCTAATGGAGATATAGCATTTGGGCCATCAACTTCATCTTCTGATGATTTTATTTTTTATCCTGACTCTTTAAATGGTTTAGCACAAAAGTTTGATATTAAAGAATCTACTGATCCTCACGAGTTTCCTCAAGCAACTGGAGAAAGTGTTTATATACATTGGATGCCCTACAAAGATGTAATGGAAGCGACAGATAAAAAAGATCCTATTCTTACTTATAATTCACAGGCGAAATTTCATGGTACTATGCGCCTTTCTCCTAGTGATCTATATGGAAGAGGAAAAGTTGATTTTGAAAAAGCTGATTTAATTTCAAAAAAAATACATTTTAAAAGGAGAAAATTTTTATCTGATACCGCAGATTTCCATCTTCGTGCAATTGATGAAGAAGGTTTAACATTCTCTACTGAAAACTTAAATTCTACAATTGATTTTGATTTAAGAACAGGAATTTTTAAAAGTAATGGTAAAGCATCCATTGTGAGATTTGATAAAAACCAATACATCGCATATCTCGATCGATTTAAATGGTACATGGATAGTGAGAATATTCAAATTGGTGACGATCAGAAAAAAATCGATTACTCACATGATAAGGCACTGGATCTTGAAGGCCCTGAATTTATTTCTGTTCATCCAAATCAGGATTCGCTTCGGTTTTTTTCGCCGGCGGCAAATTATAACTTAAGAAAATATATTATCAATTGTTTAAACGTACCTTTTATCAATGTTGCAGATGCACGACTTTTTCCTGATAGCGGAAAAGTAACCATCTTTAGAAAAGCTGTATTAGATACTTTTAAAAACGCAAAAATATTAGCGAATACTGTAACACGTTATCATGAATTAATAAACGTAAAAGGAAATATTTATAGTCGGAAATCATACCTTGCAAGTGGAGATTATTCGTATTTGGATGAAAATAATCAAAAGCATGAGTTCAAATTTCAAAAAATAAATCCGGATACCTCCGGGATAACAGTATCTGAAGGTATTATCGCAGAAGAATCTAATTTTAAGCTCAATGAATATTTTAGTTTTGCCGGAAAAGTAAAATTGTATGCACCGAATCAATTCCTTGTTTTTGAAGGTGGAACCAGGATGACACACGCTTGTAATAAAATTGGTAAATCCTACCTTAAGTTTAGCGGAGAAATTAATCCAAGAGAAATATATATACCTGTTCAAGGTGAATTGCAGGATGTGGAAAATAATCCGATTGGTTCTGGGTTAATATATAATCCAGACTCTTCAAAATTATATTCTTCTTTTATATCACCTATAAAGGGTAAAAAAGATAAAAACATTATTAGTGCTAATGGCTTTATTCATTATAATAAAGATCAAAATTCCTATCAAATTTCTTCTCGGGAAAAGTTGCAAGAAAATTCTTTACCTGGTAATTTTTTAAATCTTAATACGCAAAATTGTTCAGTATATGCTGAAGGAACTTTAGACTTAGGTGCAGAATTAGGACAAGTAAAAACCACAACAGTTGGTCAGGCAACAAATTATTCAATAAATGATTCTACAGTTTTTAAACTTATGATGACTATCAACTTTTTTATAGAAGATAAGGCTATGAAAAGAATGTTTCAAGATATGGAAGCATATCTAGGCTCAGCTACTGCCGTTGATTTTGGAAAACCGGAATTTGAAAAAGGATTACGAGAATTGCTCGGTAAGGAAAAAGGGGATAAAGCAATTTCTGATTTAAATTTAAATGGTGGTTTCAGAAGATTCCCAGATGAATTAGAGAAAACTATTTTTTTAAATGATTTAAATATGAAATATGATAAAGAAAGTAAATCATTTTTAAGTGTTGGTAAAATTGGTTTTGGTAACATTTATAAAAACGAATACAATAGGTATGTTGGAGGTGTAGTGCAACTTAAAAAACAAAAATCGGGTGATATGTTTACTGTTTATATTGAACTTGATCAAAGTAACTGGTACTATTTTAGTTATTTTAAAGGTGTGATGAGTTGTGTATCCAGCAACAAAGAATTTAATGCTATTTTGAGTGAGTTAAAACCAAAAAACAGAAAAATGGATGTAGATAAAGGTCCATCTTATCAATATTCAATTTGTGCCGTAAATAAAAAAGACGCATTCTTGAAAAAAATTAAAAGAACTGAAAACGGATCTGACGAATAATATTTTCGTTTAAAAAATTATTACAAATTAAGTAGATGAAAAAAGGTGTATTATTAGTGAACTTAGGAACTCCGGATAGTCCTTCAACAAGTAATGTTAGAAAATACTTAACCGAATTTCTTAATGACCCGCGAGTTATAGATATAAATCCAATTGCTCGTTTTTTATTAGTTAATGGTGTCATAGTTCCATTTAGAGCGCCACGTTCGGCGAAATTATATCGTGCAATTTGGACACAAGAAGGTTCGCCTCTCTTAACTCACACTAAAAATTTAACAAATAAAGTAAGATCAATTTTAGGCAAAGATTATGTAGTTGAATTTGGAATGCGTTATCAAAATCCAAGTATTGCATCTGCATTAGAACAATTAAGAAAAGAAAAAGTAAAATCGATAACTGTATTGCCATTGTATCCTCAATACGCTTCATCTTCTTCCGGATCAAGTATAGAAAAGGTAATGAAAGAACTGAGTAAATGGGAGGTTTTACCCGATGTGAAAATAATTTCAAGTTTTTACGATAATGAAAAATACATTGATTGCTTTGTTGAAAAGGCGAAAAACTACGATTTAAGTCAATATGAACACATCATTTTTAGTTATCATGGATTACCTGAACGACACATTAAAAAAGGAGCAACCCATTATGGAAGCGATTATTGCCAACTAAATACGTGCTGTAATATATTAAATGTATCCAATAGATTGTGTTATCGTGCTAATTGTTTTTACACCACTAGAAAATTAGTAGAAAAATTAAATATACCTGAACAAAAGTATACCACAACATTTCAATCAAGGTTAAATAACAGATGGATAAAGCCTTACTCGGATGATGTAATTGAACAATTAGCTAAAAAAGGAATGAAAAAAATACTTGTATTTTCACCTGCTTTTGTTGCAGATTGTCTGGAAACAATTTATGAAATTGGAGTAGAATATCAGGAGATTTTTCATGAGCACGGTGGCGAAAAGGTTGAATTTGTTGAAAGTTTAAACGATAGCGATAATTGGGCAAATGCCGTTGCGGAAATGGTGAAATAAGTAAAAGCTTACTTTTTTGGCATAAGTTGTTTCATAAATTCTGATGCGTATATGAAATCAAGCATTTCTTTATTGTCTGTAGTTAAAACTTCTTGTTTATTTCCCTTCCACCACATATTACCTTTATATAAAAGCATGATGTTATCTCCAATTTCCATAACAGAATTCATGTCATGCGTAATGACAACAGTAGTAATATTATAATCTTCCGTAATAACCTTAATTAAATCATCTATTACTAAAGATGTTTTAGGATCTAATCCTGAGTTAGGTTCATCACAAAATAAATATTTAGGATGATTTGCAATTGCCCTTGCTAAAGCAGCTCTTTTTTTCATTCCACCTGATAATTCTGCAGGATATAATTTATTTCTCCCTTCAAGGTTAACTCTTTCTAAACAAAAATTTACTCTATCTGTTTTTTCTTTTTTTGTAAGGTTAGTAAACATATCCAAGGGAAAGGCTACATTTTCCTCAAGCGTTTGAGAATCAAATAGAGCTCCACCCTGAAACAACATACCGATTTCTTTTCTTATAAATTGTTTTTCTTTATCAGAGCTTCCCGTAAAAGATCGATTATTGTAATATACTTCACCAATATCTGGTTGATGAAGGCCAACCATGATTTTTAAAAGTGTTGTTTTTCCAGATCCACTTTCTCCTATCACTAAATTAGTTTTACCGCTTTCAAAGGTAAAAGATACTTTATTGAGTACATTTCTGTCACCAAACGTTTTGCTTATGTTCTTTAACTCAATCATCCTACTAGCATAATTTCAGTTATCACTAAATTCGCTATTAAAATCAAAATACTGTTGTAAACAACAGATCGTGTACTTGCTTTTCCAACTTCTAAAGCACCACCTTTTGTATAGTAACCTTGATAGGCTGCAACTGATGTAATTATAAAAGCAAAAACAACTGTTTTAGTTAATGAATAATAAATATTGAATGGAACGAATAATGTTTGTATGCCAAAAATATATTCGTAAGATGAACATGCGCCAGTTGCTATACCCATAATGTAACCACCAAAAACACCTAAAAACATACTGATTATAACTAAAAAAGGGTTAATAAAAACTGCCGCAACTATTTTAGGAAAAATTAAATAGCTAGCAGAATTAATTCCCATAATTTCGAGAGCATCTATTTGCTCGGTAATTCTCATAGTGCCAATTTCGGATGAAATATTAGACCCAACTTTACCTGCTAAAATTAAACTAATGATAGTTGGAGAAAATTCGAGTACAATTGATTCTCGGGTTCCTAAACCAATAGCGTAAAGTGGTATAAATGGGCTATTGAAATTATATGCGGATTGAATGGTAATTACGCCCCCCATAAAAACAGAAATAATTGCAATCAATCCTAGTGAACCAATACCTAAAGAATCAATCTCCAATAAAATTTGCCTGTAGTAAACAGAATATTTTTGAGGCTTACTAAAAACACGTTTCAGTAATAAAAAATAATTTCCGATGTGATAAAGCAATTTCACGTTCTGCTAATTTACATAATTACCAATTACCAAAATCAACCATTCAATTACATTTTTATTAAATTTACCATTGAATGAAAAAATGGGTTATCACATTTATGCTATTAGCCATTGGAGTTGCTATAACAAATTCATGCGCTGTGAAGGGCAAAAAAAAAGGTTGCGACTGCCCAAGCTTTAAAGGAAAACACTAGTTTATTTTCAGTGAATATTTTTCAAAATAAAGTTATTTGGATTACCGGAGCATCATCAGGAATAGGTGAAGCTGCTGCTGTTGTATTTGCAAAATTAGGTGCAAAATTAGTACTATCCGCCCGAAGAGAAAATGAATTGATGCGCGTATGGAAAAACTGTTTATTATCTCATGAAAATTGCCTGATTTTACCATTTGATTTAAATGAAATTTCAAGCTTTAATTTACTTGTAGATAAAGTGATTGAAAAATTTGGGCGTATTGATTATTTATTTAACAACGGCGGTTTTAGTCAAAGAAGTGAAGCAGTTAATACTTCACTAGATTTAGATCGAAAGATTATGGAAGTGAATTATTTCGCTAACATCGCTTTATCAAAAGCAGTTCTTCCGTATATGATAAAACAAAATAGTGGGCATATTATTGTTATAAGCAGTATTGCAGGAAAATTCGGGTTTTATTTACGTTCATCTTATTCAGCAGCAAAACATGCATTACATGGTTTTTATGAATCATTACGATTGGAAAATGAGAAGAAAGGAATTAAAATATTACTTGTTTGCCCGGGAAAAATAAAAACCAATATTTCTTTAAATGCACTTACTGAAGATGGAAACTTGCACAATAAAGTTGATGAAAGTCATATAGATTGTATGACAGCAGAACAATGTGTAAAACAAATTTTAAAAGGGATTTTAGAAAATAAAGAAGAAATTTTAGTTGGAGGCAAAGAACTTCATGCTGTTTGGATAAAACGTTTTTTTCCAAAATTATTTCATAAAATAATAAGAAGACAAAGTCCGTTTTAACCTTAACTATTCAGGGCAAGTTCTATCAAATCTAATTTTTTTAAGTAAAGGTGGATAGTTGCTTACTGCAAATTTTTTTCTTACTAAAAAACTATAATAATCTTCATTTGGATTTGTATAATGTTTATCCTGCCATTTTTTGTAATAATCAACACACTCTTTCCAGCTAGCATAAGTAATATAATTTTTGTGTCTGAAACCAAACAAATTATTTTTTGACATTAAATATTTTGATTTTAACCAACCTGTTTCCAGAATCACTTGTCGCATTACTATATTTGGATGCTTGATTTTTAAAAAACAAACGTATTCAAACACACTATCAAGTAAAATTAAATTTGCCGGACGCTGAGCTATTATAGGTTTATTATTAAAGAATAAGAAAATAAAAACAGAAAGGAAAAAAAATATATTTTTAGTATTAGCCATACTAAGTAATATTAAATAAAAAAACTGATTATTACAACTGTAAAGTTACAGTACCAGTGAAAACTTCTTCTTTTCCACTATATTGTTTTGTAGTAATTTTATAAAAATATACACCTTGAGAAACATCGTTTCCATCTTGTTTTCCATCCCAAGATTTAATTAATCCATCATAAGATATAACTAAATTACCCCAACGATTATATAATTCTACATTCACCTGCGACATGCAATTTGTTTTTAATTCCCACAAATCATTTATTTTATCGCCATTAGGTGTAAAAATATTTGGAATTAAAATTTGAGAACTACTATCCGATGCCGGTAATTTTATAAGTGAATCAACAGAACAATTATTCGCGTCTTTAACTTCGATTAAATAATCGCCGGATGATAAATTTGATAAATTATTACTAGTAATTAAGTTTCCATTTGAATAAAAGCGATAAGGTTGAACTGCGCCGCTTACATTAAATTCAATAGCGCCTTTTTCGCCACATTTTGGATTTTTTACATTAAAATTCACATTTAAAATTGAAGGTTCACTGATTACAATTGTTGAGTCCCAACTACAATTTCCCGCATCATTAATTGAAACAGTATAATTCCCAGCAACTAAATTACTCGGATTTAAACCAGCTATGTTACCAGGATTAGTTAAAATATTGTACGGTGAACTTCCACCACTTACATTCAGAATAATTGAACCGTCATTGGAATCTGCACAACTTACATTTTGTGGTGTAGCTACAACAATTAATGGATCGCTTGTTTGAATTTGAAACGTGTCTTTTTTAATACAATTATTCAGATCAGAGACAATAACACTATATTCACCTGCAGCAAGGTTAATTAATGGATTAGTAGATTGCCCATTTTGCCAACTGGTTGTGTATGGATTTACACCGCCACTTATTGATAGTAAAATTATTCCATCAGTACTTCCACAATTTGCGTTAGTAATTGTGGAAGTAATTTGAATTTCGTTTGGCTGTGTTATTGAAACTGTAACTGTTGCCAAACAATTTAAATTGTCACGAACAGTACATGTATAATTCCCGGCAGCTAAATTAGAGGCACTCGAATTAGTTCCACCTGATGGTGCCCATTGATATGAATAGTTAGGATTACCACCTGTAACATTTAAACTTATTGATCCATTTGATCCTGAAAAACAACTCACATTTACTTGATTTGAAATACTTGCAACAGGACCATTTATGGCATTTACTGTAATGGTTCTAGTAATTGAACACGAACGTGCATCATTAACCTGTACAATATATACGCCTGATGAAATATTATTTTGAATTGGCCCTGAACCTAAATTTGGTGTCCAATTGTAAACATAAGGAGCAGTTCCTCCCGACACTGCTACACTAGCTGTACCATCAGAAGATCCACAATTGGCATCAGTTGATATAGTTGTTGCTGTTAATTCTGTTGGTTGGGAAATGGAGAATGTAAATGTGCCGGAACACGAATTTTGATCGGTTGCCGTAACGGTATAGGTTTGTGCTGTTAAATTAGTTAGTGAACTTCCTGGCAAATTACCGGGTTGAGTAAGATAATTTATTGTTCCTACTCCGCCAGTAGAAGTAAAACTTACGCTTCCGTTATTACCACCAAAACATGAAACCGCAACTAAGGCTGGAGTTGAAATTGAAATTGTTGGGCAAGGATCATTATTGCAATTTGGAACTGTTGCAGGATTAAAAGTTAAACTTGTGCCAGAGGCATCTGTAACCCTTATCTGATTGGATGTTCCGCTAATGGTAACATTTTGGCCTGTTGCAAAACTTGTCCAAGATGCCGGTGTTGAACAAGCCGTAACCGGCTGAATACCATTTAAACACTGACCAAAAAACCAAGTGTATCCACATGCCTGACATTGTGCTTGTGTAGTTATTGGTGTTGAAGTTGCAGGTACAAAAGATTCCCAGTTATATGCAGCAACTCCATTTGAAACTGAAAAGGTACCATCATTTTCTCGGCACACTTCTAAGTTTTGACAAGGAGAAACAACAACAGTTGTTGTGGCAACAAAACCGCAATTGGTATTTAATGTAATAACATGTGAACCTACACCTGCAATAGCTGGATCGAATAAACCACTTGCATTAACACCATTGCCATTCCATGTTCCTGTAATTGTACTTGCACATGTTGTACCTGTTCCAGAAGTAAAAGTTAGTTGTTGAGGCGAATCATTGATGCAAAAACTTTCTGTTTCAGTAATTTCTGCAAAACAACACGGGCTTGGAATTACACTTACATCATCTATATAATAATATGCGTAAGGATTTGTAAAACCACCACCAGGATTATTTACAATAGTTGTGTTTGCATTATTAAAAAAATTACCAATAACAAAAAACTTTTCGCCACCTGTTGCCAAATAATCCCATTGCAATCTTACCCAGTTGGTTGTGTCGGTTATCGGGCCACAATCATAATTTAAGTGAGGGGTGATGTTGATTAAAGAATTAGTTTGCCCGGGACAAGCATTACGTTGATATAAAGAATTAAAAAAATGCATACCAATATTATCAGTGGCATATGCTACATCATTTGCTAAACTCACATAAAACGAAACACAATAGGTTTGTCCGGCAACGAGAGGTGAACTTAATTTACCTTCAATGTATTCTCTGTATTCATCTAATGCTTCATGAGCAATAAAGCCTGCGTGGCGTGTTCCTGTTCTTGAGTATTGATAGCCCAAAATGGAGTTAGGCATTACTGTTGCAAAAATATTACAGGTTGAAAATAAATCAGGAGAAGAACAAGAGTCTGCTCCTGAATTGGCATCATCCCAATCAACCAAATCTGTTGTGAAGCCTTCGCCACCAAAGTTGGCACAATTGGACGTAGTTATTTCAAAACTTGGGTTTACTACAAGGTTTTGGGAGGTTACTAATTGAACGTAAAGAAATAAGACAAAAAGAGCGATTAGATGATATTTTACTTTTTGTCTTTTCATGAACTTTTTTAAAATAGAATTACCTAGACTTCTCGTTTTCTTTGTATTGAACGCGATCTGATTTACCTATTGCGGCTTTTAAATCTGAAATAAATTTTGCTTGATCTGCAGCTTTAAATTCTTTAAGTGTGAACATAAAATCCTCTTCGCCTTCTCTTCCCCATCTCTTTTTTTCAAATGAAGGTTTTTTTGGATGACCTTGAATAAATTTTTCCAAATTGGCATACGCAACTGCATCAACTCCTGTTCCTATACTAATAAAAGAAACAATTAAGCGATAAGTTTTAGGTGCGTCAGCATCTACTGAGTTAGTTATTGTTCTTGAATTATCGGTTGTATTTGCAGTTGCTTGTTTTGATTTACATGCAAAAAATAACACTGAAAAAATAAGTGCAGAGTTAATAAATAAAATTTTCATAAAAGTTAATTGATATTTAAGTTGTAAGTTTATAAATAAAAATTAGTTAAACAATAGCCGTTCGTCAAATTCTATTCCGAATTCTTTTAATTCTTCTAATAGCGGAATATATATTTCTGGGGTGCTTGGAATGCAAACACCTTTGCAATTTAATTTTCCGGTTAATATATTTTTAACAGTAATCGCAAGCGGTAAACCTACTGTTTTTGCCATTGCAGTGTGTGATTCGCTGTCTCCTTTCACAACTAATGAAGATACAATGGCTTTTTCTTTTTGATCTTCGGTATAACCAAAATAGTGCTGCATCACAATCATATCTTTATCGCCACTTTTTAATTTCCATTTTTCTTCTAATAAAGATTGTAAAATTTGTGCCGGGCTTGCATTTACCAATTTAATAGGAAGCTCTTCAAAAATACCTAGCCATTTCAGTTTACTCATTACTTCATCATCCACATCGGCCCCTAAAAATTTCTGTAAACGATTTTCAAGTGATTCTTTTCCTTCCGGTAAAAAAGCATCAATCAATTTTGCCCAGTTTAACTTATCAGAATCGTGAATTTTCCAGGTATCATCAGTTAAACCTAATTTCACAAATGCATTCCAAGCTTTACAATATCCAGGCATCCGTAAGGTGCCACGCAACATGGTTTTACTATTTTGTAAACCATAAATCTCACGATAACCTACCGAATCACGATTAGCATAAGCATCAAATTTACCATAACCATTCACTTCAATGGTTTCGGTTTGTGTATAAATTCTGTTATAAGGTAAAAACTTCATTTTGCCATTTTCAAGGTATTGCGCTGTTCCTAGTCCGGCTAAAATTACATTTCTAGGATTCCACGAGAATTTATACCCCCACGGATTGTCATTACTTTCAGGGGCAACCAATCCGCCACAAAACGATTTAAATGTATGTATATTGCAACCTTTTTCTTTGAGTTCATCAATTATTTTTAGTGCAGAAGCATGATCAATTCCCGGATCCAATCCAATTTCATTTAAAAGAATAATTCCTTTGTTTTTTGCTTCTTGATCCAATTCCTGCATGGTTTCTGAAACATAACTTGCTGTTGCCATGTGTTTCCCTAAGCGAACGCAATCTTTTGCAACATCTCCATGCATAAATGCTGGAAGCATTGAAATTACAATATCCGATTTCAAAATTTCTTCTTCGCGCTGCTTTGCATTATTAATGTCGAAAGCTATTGCTTTGCCATTTGGATGATTGTTAATTTTAGATTGTGCCAATTGAATGTCTACATCTCCGACTGTAATTTTCCAATCGTATTGAGTTGATTTGTTCAACAAATACTCAATCAAATAAATGGAAGAACGTCCTGCACCGATAACTAGAATTTGCTTCATAAAAATTAATTACTGTTCAAAATTAAACTTATTTTAGAACCTGTAATTTAATCATTAAAAAAACAATACGTTCAAGTTTAAATTTGAACTATATATTGATTGTCAAACTTTGCATTTAAAATTTCAAGTATGAAAAAAAATAATTTTATAATCGCCTCTTTTTTTGGAACAACGGCTGTTGCATTAGGCGCATTGGGCGCACATTTTTTAAAATCAAAAATGCAGGCAGGAATAATTACCGCTGATCAATTGTCGGGCTTTGATGCCGCAACCAAATACCAATTATTTCATGCAATTGTACTACTTATAATTGCATTTTTACAAAACGATAAACAACAAAAATGGCTGAGTTACGCCCGATATAGCTTTGTTGCAGGCATTTTTCTTTTTTCTTTTTCTATTTATTTATTATCCACCCGCAATTTAACGGGATTAGAAAATATTAATTTTTTAGGTCCGGTAACTCCACTTGGTGGTTTATTCTTAATGGCCGGCTGGATTTTTTTAGGACTACATGGAATTAAGACACAAAATAAAAATTAAAAAATCAGATTATTTATGAGTTATTCAAATTATAAAAATCAACTTCAAAAAATTGCCGATGTTGCTTATTCCATAGCTGTTTTAAGCTGGGATCAAGAAACCTATATGCCTGAAAAAGGCGCTGATTTAAGAGCTCAACAAATTTCTACACTTTCCGGTTTGCATCATAAACTATATACTGATAAAGAATTGGAAGTGCTTTTAGATAATTTAATCAACGATAATTCACTTGATGAAAAACAAAGGAAAAATGTTTTACTTACTAAAGAAACATTCGATAAACAAAAAAAATACAGTACCGAATTTGTTGAGTTGATGAGTAAAACCATTTCTAATTGTTTTCAGGCTTGGCAAAGTGCAAAAGAAAAAAATGATTTCAGCATTTATGCTCCTGAATTGGAAAAATTACTTGCTTTAAAAAGACAAGAGTGCGAAATTTTAGGTTATGAAGAACATCCTTACGATGCACAATTAAATGAATATGAAAAAGGAATTACTACCAAAGAAATAAGTCAACTTTTTGAGCAAGTAAAAACAGAACTGGTTCCATTTGTGAAAAAAATCAGTGAAGCCAAACAAGTTGATGATGCTTGTTTCTTTCAGCATTTTGATAAAGACAAACAATGGGATTTTGGCATTGATTTATTAAAACAAATGGGCTTTGATTTCAGTGCAGGCAGACAGGATAAATCATCGCATCCGTTTACAACAAGTTTTAGCCCTAATGATGTTCGACTTACCACTCGCATTCAGGAGAATGATTTAAGTGAAATGATTTGGAGTTGCATACATGAAGGCGGACACGGATTGTATGAACAAGGTTTACCAATTGATGAATACGGAATGCCTTTGGGAGAAGCAATTTCACTGGGCATACACGAATCGCAATCGCGCTTGTGGGAAAACAATGTGGGCAGGAGTTTACCGTATTGGAAAAATAATATCAATCTTATAAAATCTTATTTTCCTGAACAACTAAAAAATGTTAGTGCAGAAGATTTTTATTTTGCAATGAACAAGGTTACACCTTCTTTAATTCGGACAAGTGCTGATGAACTCACTTATCATTTTCATATTATGATTCGATTTGAAATTGAAAAAGCACTTTTCGAAAATACCATTCAGGTAAAAGATCTACCTTCAATCTGGAATGAAAAATATAAAAACTATTTAGGTATTAATGTTCCTTCGGATGCGCAAGGAGTTTTGCAAGATATTCATTGGAGTCATGGTTCATTCGGATATTTCCCAACTTACAGCATTGGTAGTTTTTATGCAGCTCAGTTTTTCGCTCAGGCAAAAAAAGAAATTAATAATCTCACCGAACAGATTGAAAGCGGACAATTGTCTGAATTACTAAATTGGTTACGAACTAAAATTCATATTCACGGTAGACTTTACACATCCAACGAATTGTGTATGAAAATTTGCGGAGAGCCTTTGAATGAGAAGTATTTTATGGATTATGCCAAAGAAAAATATGCCCAGATTTATAAAATGAATTTATAATAAAAAACTGGGGAATTATTTTATCTAATTCTATCAGCCGATCTTACTAATTCTTCATCCTGCTTAATAAAACGAATTGCAATCAATAAAAAAATTATTGAAATTGGAATTAATGAAATTGGCCAATTAAAATGCTTTAACATCGTCTGTGATTGAATGAATGGAAAAGTTAAAAAGCCAATCAATAGAAAAATCGAACTAATGATAGCATAACCACATATTTTAATCTGTTTTTTTCTGTTTTTAAATGAAAATAGAGCAATAAATGAAGTCCCCAAAAACAGAAGATTAAAAACAAATACTAAATAATTCCAACTTGTATTTTGAACACCATTTGAAAACGGATTTGATGAGAAACTAATACTTTCACTTTCAGCGACATAATTCACAACAGGGAATAAATACAAAAGCAAAGAAAAAACTACGCTTAATCCTATAAAAATTGATTGTTTACGTTGTATCATTTAATTTTTCTTGCGAATTTACATTCAATTTTGAATCGGAGTATTTAAATTTTTTTAATAATTGAACGAATTGTTAATTAAATTATCATGTGAAATGAGATTTGTGTAAATTAAACCTTTGTTATTTAAAACAATAACCCTAAATTTGCGCTCGAATTAAAAAAAATAATTTTAAATAAAATATCATGTCAAAACAAGTAGGAAAAATTGCTCAAATCATCGGACCGGTTGTTGACGTTCGCTTTGATTTGGACGGAGGTAAATTACCAAACATTCTTGACGCTTTAGAAATTGTTCGTGGAAACGGACAAAAATTAGTATTAGAAGTGCAACAACACACCGGAGAAGATACTGTTCGTGCAATTGCAATGGATAGTACAGATGGTTTAAGCAGAGGAATGGAAGTTACTGCTTTTGGAAATAAAATTACTATGCCTACTGGTGATAAAATTAAAGGAAGGCTATTTAATGTAGTTGGTGAAGCTATTGATGGTATCAACAACGTTTCTAATGATAACGGATACGCAATTCACCGTAATCCACCAAAATATGAAGAATTATCTACTTCAACAGAAGTACTTTATACTGGTATCAAAGTAATCGACTTAATTGAACCCTATGCAAAAGGTGGAAAAATTGGTTTATTTGGTGGTGCAGGTGTAGGTAAAACAGTATTGATTCAGGAATTAATTAACAACATCGCAAAAGGGCACTCAGGTTACTCTGTATTTGCAGGTGTTGGAGAGCGTTCCCGTGAAGGAAACGATTTATTGCGTGAAATGATTGAATCAGGAATCGTAAAATACGGTGAAGAATTCAAACATTCAATGGAAAAAGGTGGATGGGATTTATCAAAAGTAGATTTAAAAGAATTGGAAAAATCTCAAGCTACTTTCGTTTTCGGACAAATGAATGAGCCTCCTGGAGCACGTGCTCGTGTTGCTCTTTCTGGTCTTTCAATGGCTGAATATTTCCGTGATGGTGAAGATTCAGGACAAGGTAAAGACATCCTTTTCTTCATCGATAATATTTTCCGTTTTACACAAGCAGGTTCTGAGGTATCGGCTTTATTAGGTCGTATGCCTTCAGCGGTAGGTTACCAACCTACACTAGCTACTGAAATGGGTTTAATGCAAGAACGTATTACTTCAACTAAAAAAGGTTCAATTACATCTGTTCAGGCAGTTTACGTACCAGCGGATGATTTAACTGACCCTGCTCCGGCTACAACCTTTGCTCACTTAGATGCAACAACTGTATTGAGTCGTAAAATTGCTGAATTAGGTATTTACCCTGCTGTGGATCCTTTGGATTCTACTTCAAGAATTTTATCTCCTGCTGTATTAGGTGATACACATTACAACTGTGCTCAACGTGTTAAAATGTTATTGCAACGTTACAAAGAATTACAAGATATCATTGCCATCCTTGGTATGGATGAATTAAGTGAAGAAGATAAATTGGTTGTTCACCGTGCTCGTCGTGTTCAGCGTTTCTTATCTCAACCCTTCCACGTTGCTGAGCAATTTACCGGTTTAAAAGGTGTATTTGTAAGCATTGATGATACCATCAAAGGATTTAACATGATTATGGATGGAGAAGTTGATCAATATCCTGAGGCAGCATTTAACCTTGTTGGTACAATTGAAGAAGCAATTGAAAAAGGTAAAAAATTATTGGCTGAGGCATAATTAACAATTCATAAAAATGAAATTAGAAATCATTAATCCTGATAAAAAATTGTTCGAGGGTGAAGCTAAAAGCATTGTTGTTCCGGGTTCCGAAGGTTCTTTAGGGATTTTAAATAACCATGCTCCAATGATCGCTTCATTAAAAAAGGGCACTATCAAAGTAACAGATACAGGTTCTCAGGTTCATAAATTTGATGTGAATGGTGGAGTTGTTGAAGTCTTAAAAAACAAAGTGATAGTTTTATCAGAATAAGTTTACAAGCACTTTTAAAAAAAATCCCGAATAAAAATATTCGGGATTTTTTTATGGTAATAAGTTAAAAAAATTACAGAAATATTAATCACGTAAGTACATTTTGGTAATTCAGTATTAACAGACGCTGGCGTACTTCATTTTTCTTTGTAATCGGTAATTAAAAAGGTACTAAGGATTTTAATCTGGATGTTACGTCAATTTTAAAATAAAAAATCAATGTTCCCAAACATCTTTTTCTCTATTTTTTTTGGGATCAGGATCCTTGCCATTTAATAACGATGTTCTTAATAAATAACCGTGAAACATTCGTTGTTCAAAATATTGTTTAAAGCTCAAATTTGCAGCATTATTTTTTTGGTTCAATAAGCTAAAGTCATTTCTGGTAAGTTGAATTACGTCTTCGTATCTAAAAACGGGACCTAATAAATCCATCATGTATTCACCTTTTTCCATGGTATAAATTAAACGAATGTATTTTATTTGATAAACCTCACTGCTTTTGTTTTTGTCGAAACTTTTTTGTTGAATGATTTCATAATAATGCATGAAATTTTCAATAGGACCACTGATTTCCTCTCCGCAAAAACTAATTGGACAAGTTAAACCGGAGTATTGTTCTCTGGTTGAACTTGGCTGCACATTGCCAAAACCAAATTGTTTTACAAATTTATAGTAACTGCAAGGGCTATCAACTTGTAAAGGATAATATCCTTGTATCAATCCTTCGCAGTATGCCCGCATTAAAAGAACAGGCAATTGCCTTGCAGGTAAATTAAATTTTTCAATCAATGGAATTCGAATTAACTCATTGTTATTGTACACATCATTGTTTCGCTGAGAAAAACAATAGTTTAAAAACAAACATACGAAACTAGTGAAGATTATTTTTTTCATTTTTATGTATTTATCTGTTACTAATTCCGGTTGATGAGGCAATTTCATCTTTTGTTTTTGGGATTTTTGGTTTTTTTTCTAAAACAAATTTTTGTTTAGTACCTTTCATTGCTTTGATATCAACGTTGTTTAAAGAACCCGGTTTAAGAACAGCATAAGAACCATCTTTTAAAATGGTAAACATTTTAATTCCTTTGGTATTTAATAAAACAAATCGTTCTGCAAAATCACTTTGGTTATAATTGACTAAAGTATTCCGATTTTCATAGGCAACGTAAACATTCTCTCCAATTGGTTCACCAGTGTTAATTACAAATTCAGGAATCATTGGAATAGCGTCTTTATCGTTTATTACACCGTCATAATTATATGTACCCATTGATTGAACGTTCATTGCCTTAAAAATTCCATCGTAAATAGGGTATCTAATGTAACCAGGTCCAAAAACACGAACAATTAAAGTTTCACCAGTTTTTTCATCAACCATTTCTTGATCAGCAGAATCTATAGGATTTACCGGTGTATTTCCCCAACGATTATTTTCTGCATAAGGTTTATCATTATCAAAAGAAAAATCAAAAACTTTTCCGCTTACATTCCATCTTTTTTGTATTTCATCATATTTGTATGCAGAAACATTAGGTAAATTGCGAATGCACTTCATTCTAACCTGAACACTTTTCCCATTACATAAATCAACTGGTTTTCCTTTGCATTCGGCTTTAATTTCAAACATTCCGATAGATTCCAAAGTGGCATCTTTTCCATTTATTTTTGCAAGCATGTTCAGCCCAGCAACAAGTATGTCAACCTGTGTATGAAACTCACGATATTTAATGATTACTTTATCGGAACAGAGAGTTCCGTCTTCAAAACAAAAGGCATTTTCAGGAATGAAAATAAACGAACCACTGGTGAATTGATAACCATTACAAGTTGAATTATTATATTCAAATTGCATAAAATCAATGTTTTTTACCTGTGAAAAAATAGCATTACAAAAAGGTAAAAGAAGAATGAATGTTAAAATAAATTTCATTTAAAGAAAGGTATTGATGTTAAAAATTGAAATTTAAGAATCGCCTAAAATTTTAACGGTAATTCCATCCATATTGGAATTCAGTTTTAACTGGCATGCTAAACGGGAAGTGTCTGTAATGTTAGGAAGTGTATCCAACATGGCGTACTCATCATCGCTGATTTCGTTTAAATTTTCAAATCCGTTTACTACACTTACGTGGCAGGTTGCACAAAGTGCCATACCGCCACAGGTGGCAAGAATGTCGTAGTCGCTACCTTTTAAAAACTCCATTAAACTTAATCCCATATCGGTTGGAGCAGTATGTTCTGTTGTTGTTCCATCGGGATTTAAAACATTAACTTTTATATCGTTCATTTTAAAATCAAAATTAATTAAACAAAAACTGCCTTTAAAAAAGGCAGTTTTTTCATTATTTAAGCTTGTGTATTTTCTGGTTTTGGTAATAACACTTTTCTTGAAAGTTTGTGTTTATTGGTTTTAGGATCTATACCAAGATATTTCACTTGAACCATTTCACCTTCTTTAAACACACCTTCCATAGTATCCAATCGTTTCCAATCGATTTCTGAAATATGTAATAAACCATCTTTGCCAGGTAAAAACTCAACAAATGCACCATAAGGCATAATTGATTTTACTTTGGCTTCATAAATTTCTCCAACTTCCGGTACAGCTACAATGCCTTTAATACGAGTAAGTGCTGCATTTGTGCTGGTTTCATTTTCACCAAAAATTTCAACTAAACCTTTATCTCCAGGAATTTCTGTAATGGTAATTGTTGTTCCTGTTGTTTTTTGCATTTCCTGAATAATTTTTCCACCAGGCCCGATTACCGCACCAATAAATTCACCAGGAATTTCAATTTGAATTAAACGTGGAGCATGTTCTTTGTAATTTGAACGTGGCGCATCTAATGTTTTAGAAATTTCATTTAAAATATGCAAACGGCCGTCTTTAGCTTGGTTTAAGGCTTCTTCCATTACCGAATAAGGTAAGCCATTAACTTTAAGATCCATTTGCACAGCAGTGATACCATCTTGGGTTCCACACACTTTAAAATCCATATCACCTAAATGATCTTCATCTCCTAAAATATCAGAAAGAATAGCATAGTTGCCTTTATCATCAGTAATTAATCCCATTGCAATTCCGGTTACAGGTTTTGCAATCTGAACTCCTGCATCCATTAATGCAAGTGTACCTGCACAAACAGTAGCCATTGATGAAGAACCATTGCTTTCCAATACATCAGATACAACACGAATGGTATAAGGACAATCGCTTGGCAATACTTTTTTCAAAGCACGTAAAGCTAAATTACCGTGTCCGATTTCACGTCTTCCAGGACCACGGCTTGGTTTTACCTCACCAGTTGAAAAAGATGGGAAATTGTAGTGCAATAAAAATTTGCTTTCTCCTTTAATGAATGCCCCGTCGATTAATTGCTGATCTAACTTTGTTCCAAGAGTTACAGAAGTAAGCGATTGCGTTTCTCCTCTTGTGAAAACTGCTGAACCATGAGCAGAAGGCAAGTAATTTACCTCGCTCCAGATTGGACGAATATCAGTAGTTTTACGACCATCCAAACGGATTTTTTCATCCAATGCAACGCGACGAACTGCATCGTATTCAACATGATGATAATATTTACTGATTAATGCTCCTTTTTCAGCTAAATCTTCTGCTGTGAAAGTTGCTTTATATTCTTCCAGAATTGCTTTAAAAGCAGCCTTACGCTCATTTTTATTAGCATTTCCAGACTTTGCTACATCATACACTTTTTGATAAGTTGCAGCAGCCACTTTATCTCTTAATTCCCAGTCATTATTCTCGTGGCAGTATTCTCTTTTTGTTTTTAAACCTGCTTTCTGAGCAAATTCATTAATTGCATTAATTTGTAATTTAATAGCTTCATGTGCAAATTTAATAGCCTCTAACATTTCTGCTTCGCTAACTTCACTCATTTCACCTTCAACCATTAAAATATCGCTTTTAGAAGCGGCGATAATCATATCAATAGTAGAAGTTGCTAACTGATCAATTGTTGGGTTGATAACCAATTTCCCATCAATTTTACCAACACGAACTTCAGAAATTGGTCCGTTAAACGGAATATCAGAAACTGCAACAGCAGCCGATGCCGCTAAACCAACCAATGCATCAGGCATTGTTTTTTTATCAGAAGAAATTAACGAAAGTTGAATTTGTGTATCTGCATGATAATCTTCCGGAAACAATGGACGCATAGCGCGATCCACGATACGGCTGATTAAAACTTCATAATCTGATAAACGAGCTTCTCGCTTTAAAAATCCTCCCGGAAATCTACCTACAGAAGCATATTTTTCTTGATAATCAACTGTTAATGGTAAAAAATCTACTCCTTCCTTTGCATCTTTATTACTAACTACAGTTGCTAAAATCATGGTGTTACCCATTTTTACAACTACTGATCCATCTGCTTGCTTTGCCAATTTTCCTGTTTCCAGGGTAATCATTCTTCCATCTCCAATGTCGAATGTGTGTTGTGTACCTAATTGTGTCATCTTTTTTTGTTTTTGTTTTTGTGTCTGTTATTTATTTTGTGTCCGAATTTGTATAAAAAACAAAAGGCAACCGAATAATCGGATGCCTTCTGAATTAATTTTTAATTTATCATTATTTACGAATATCAAGAGTTTTAATCAACTCTCTGTATTTCATAATGTCTTTTTTCTTTAAATAATCCAATAAACTTCTACGCTTACCAACTAAGTTGATTAATGAACGTTGAGTATTGTAATCTTTTTTATTTTTTTGCAAATGCCCTGTTAAATGAGAAATTCTGTGGGTAAACAAAGCGATTTGACCTTCAGTAGAACCTGTGTTTTTTTCTGATCCACCGTGTTTTTTAAAGAAATCTTTTTTTACTTCTGCTGTTAAATACATCTTATTCTAATTTTAAAAATTCAATTTTAGAGGTGCAAATGTAAATTATTTATTTGAAAAAAAAAAATATCACTTAAAAATATCTTCTGTTTAAAAATGCAAAGAATTAATTACATTTAAAAGTTAACATGAAAAGGATAATATTGAATACATTCGTGAAAAAATTATGGGAAGATTATTGGCAATTGATTTTGGCACAAAAAGAACTGGCATTGCAGTTACAGACCCATTAAAAATTATTGCAACAGGTTTAAATACTGTTGAAACAAAAGATGTATTGAACTTTATTGAGAAATATTCTAAAACCGAAAATATTGAATGTTTTATTGTGGGTGAGCCTAAAACAGTTCAAAATTTAGATTCAGCAATAGCCCCGAAAGTAAATGATTTTATAAAAAAACTAAGCTCTAAATTCCCAAACATCCCTGTAAAAAGAATGGATGAACGTTTTACCTCTAAAATTGCTCAACAAACAATGCTTTTAGGAGGCTTAAAGAAAAAGGATCGTCAAAATAAGGCGACTGTTGATATGGTGAGTGCTACTATTTTACTTCAGGATTACATGAGTAGTATAAAATAAAAAAACCGACTTTAAGTCGGTTTTTACTAAAACTATATTATTTGATTTATTTCGCTTCGTTAGAAATAATTTTCTCACGAATACGAGCAGATTTACCTGTTCTTTCACGAAGATAAAACAATTTAGCACGTCTAACGATACCAACTTTGTTAATCTCAATACTCTCAATAAATGGAGAATTTAAAGGAAAAATACGCTCAACACCCACACCATTTGACATTTTACGTACCGTAAAAGATGCTGTAGATGGATGATTTTGACGCATGATTACAACTCCTGTGTACTGCTGTACCCTTTCTTTGTCACCTTCTTTAATTTTGTAATTAACTGTAACAGTATCTCCAGCTTTAAATTTAGGGTGATTGTTTGCCGGTGATAGTTGCTGATTTACATAATCTAATAATAAACTCATAATTGATTATTTTAATGATTTACCATTTAGGCATTCACTACACTTTGCAGTCAGAGGCTTAAAAGGGGATGCAAAAATAGTAAAAAAATGTAATTTCAAGCATTTTTTACTTTTTTTTATTTATACGATGGATAATTTAAAAATCAGCACAATAAGTAAAGAAATTGTTAATATAATTTATGTCTTTAAATTTCAAATACAGTGTGATTAATTTTTGTATATTGCTATAAGTTGCGCATTTTTTTGCTTTGTTTATTAGGGTTAAATTAAATTTATATCAATAATGATAAAATAGGTTGTTATGTTTCAATAAAATTATTAGTTTTGCCCTAAGTTATTATATGTATAAAAAATTACCTCTTATAATTTTTCTTTTTCTGTTCGGTATTTTCTTTACTGGTATGAACGCACAAGGAGGGTTCATGTCTTCAAATGCATGGAAAAAGCAACGAAATGAAATATACATCGGTATTGGAGCATCTAATTTTCTGGGTGATTTAGGAGGGCAAGATAATATTGGCAAAGATTTTAGTTATTCAGACTTAGAATTGGCATTAACTAGACCTTCCTTAACATTAGGGTATCGTTATAGAGCATTGAAATTCTTAGCATTTCGTGCTGATTTCAATTATATGAGAGTTTATGGAAGTGATGAATTAACAAAAGAACCTGTTAGAAATAATAGAAATTTAAGTTTTAGATCTCCAATTACAGAAATTTCAGCACTTATTGAGGTTACCTCACAAATTACTACGATAGGTAATCGTTATCACATTAAAAAAACACTAAAAAGACGTTATAAATCTTCTAACCAATACGTTTATGGATTTATTGGTATTGGCGCATTTCTTTTCAATCCGCAAGCATTGTATAATGGTTCTTGGGTTGATTTGCAACCACTTTCTACCGAAGGGCAAGGTTTACCTGGTGGGCCAAAGCAATATAGAAAAGTATCAACTTGTATTCCATTTGGACTTGGGTATCGATTAAGTATCTCAAGAAAACTAACAATTGGGCTAGAGTACAACTTTAGAAAAACATTTACAGATTATATTGATGATGTTAGCGGAGTTTATTATGATAAAAACCTGTTATTACAATATAAAGGACCGGTTGCAGTAGCACTTTCGGATCCTAGCAAAGGTGATATTCCTGGAGCAACATCTCCAAATGCAGACGGTACAGGCGCACAAAGAGGCGATATACAACGTGACTCTTATATGTGCATTGAGTTAAAAATAGGTTACTTTTTAGATACAAAATCTAAAAAGAAAACTCGATCTAAATTCTAATCTGGTTTTATTTTACAGGCTATACTAAAATTTTAGTGGAGAAAAATAGAAATTTTACTAGTAAAAAAATTAACTGCATTCCTTTATCTGCTTACTTTATTTGACTTATAATCTTCTACTTTTTTTGCTTGATTAGGGTAAATGTGCTGTGCACATTTGAGCCAGGTTGTGTGTGAGCAGTAGCAAAAAAAATCAAGAACAAACGATTGCTCACGCTCTTTGCTTTTTTCTTTACGGTCAGCCATTCCGCCTGGCTGCCCTAAAAAAAGCATTCACCCGAATCGGCACCGCGTTTGTTCGTGGCCACGCTCGGTTAAAATAAAAGATCCGGCCTAGCGTTTTTGATTTCAGGTTCCACTTTTTTTCGCTTCGCGTGGATTTTTGCGCAGCGAAGCCTTGCAAAAATCAGTGAACGAAAAAAATAGTGGAAGGAATCAATAATG